>Ga0137403_10000972_pt1 | contig 36470 bp, 28 predicted proteins | sample CZOMad2_1_16fung_FD_122057 | JGI IMG/M metagenome (GOLD analysis project Ga0137403, IMG submission 122057) | Vadose zone soil fungal communities from Angelo Coast Range Reserve, California, USA - CZOMad2_1_16fungal (Hybrid Assembly) | ecosystem: Environmental > Terrestrial > Soil > Vadose zone... | reverse complement strand
TGCTCGGCGGACGGCGCCGGTCCGGCGGAGCCCGATGCAGCCTGGCCGCCGCCGCAGGCGGCCAGCACGAGCGGCGCGGCGAAGATGGTGCGAGGATTCACGGGATGCTCACGGGACAAAGGACGGAGTGCGAACATAACCGGCGGGGAACGGGCGAGCAATGACAGGCGTGGACCTGCGGCTGTACGTGAACATCGACCATGTGGCAACGCTGCGTGAGGCCCGCAAGACCGACGAGCCGGACCCGGTCGCCGCGGCGCGCTGCTGCGAGAACGCCGGCGCCGACGGCATCACCGTGCACCTGCGCGAGGATCGCCGGCACATCCAGGATCACGACGTCGAGCGACTCCGCGCCACCGCGCGCACGCCACTCAATCTCGAGCTCGCGACCAGCGACGAGATCGTTGCCTTCGCCTGCCGGCTCCGCCCCTATCAGGCCACGCTGGTGCCCGAGCGCCGGGAGGAAGTAACCACCGAGGGCGGGCTCGACCTGGACCGGCAGAGCCACCGGCTGCGGGAGACCATCGAACGGCTGACCGCCTGCGGCTGCCGCGTGAGCCTCTTCATCGACCCCGACTCCGCCGTCATCGAGGCGGCCGCAGCCCTCGGCGTTCCCGCGATCGAGCTCCACACCGGGCGCTATGCCCATGGCTGGCGCCAGAGCAGCCAACCGCTGGAGGAGCTTCGCGCGGCCGCGCGCCACGGCCGGGCGCTCGGCCTCGCGGTGCATGCCGGACACGGTCTGACGTATCTCAATGTGGAGCCCGTGGCCGGTATCCCCGAGATCGAGGAGCTCAACATCGGGCACAGCATCATGAGCCGCGCGATCCTGACCGGCATGACCGAGGCCGTAACCACAATGGGCCGGCTGGTGCGCAGCGCGCGCCGGCCCGCCAATGGAGCCGACTAATGCGCTACCGCTCTCTCCAAGTCGCCGCAGCCCTGCTGGCGGCGGCACTGCCCGCTTGCTCCCATTCGGCACCACCCGACACCGACGCGCCGCCGGCCAAGCAGAGTGTGTTGCGGGTGGTCAATCGGAACTTCTACGACTTCACGGTCTATCTTTCCCGGTTCGGCGATCGGGTCCGGCTCGGCACCGCCACCGGCAATCAGACGAGCACGTTCGAGTTTCCGTCACAGTTCCTGCAAAGCGGAACGGTGCGGTTCGAGGCGCACCCGGTCGGGGGCGCCGGCTCGGCCTTCACTGAGGAGCTGTCGGTGCGCCCGGGTGACGTGGTAAGCGTCGAGATCCGGCCCTAGCCCCGCGCTTGCTCGGCCCTCTGGCCCGGCCTAAACTTCTGACGTCTCCACCTGTCCTTCGCGCAGAGGGCGCCATGACCAACCCGCTCGGGCCGGCCGGCTTCTTCGCGCTGGAGGCCGGAGAGTGCCTCGACCGGCTGGATTCCCTGTTTCGGGCGGCCGGCGGGCCCCCGGCCGAGCACTTCCTGCGGACCGCGCGGGCCCTGCGCGGATCCGCCCTCATGGCCAATCAGCCACCGCTGTCCCGCGCCGCGGCAGGGTTCGAAATGCTCGCGCGCGCGCTCCGCGCGGGCGACCGGACCTGGGATGACGCGGCCCGCGAGCAGGCCGCTCAGGCGGTCGAGGAATTCCGCCTGCTGGTGCGGCGCGTGCCCGACTGGCAGGAAGCGGAGGCGCTGCGGGCCGCGCGGCTGACCGTGCTGCTCGAGTCGATGGCGGGCCGAGGCCCGGCCGAAACCGAGCGGGTGGGCCCCGAGACGCCGGGCTCCCCCGAGATGCAGACCGGCGTGCGCGCCTTCGTCGCCCGCGAGGGCGCGCTCATCGCGAGCGCGCTCGATCGCGCCGCCCGCGCGATCCGCGCCACCCCGGATGACCGCGAGCCGCTCTACATGGTGCTGCGCCGAATGCAGTCGCTGCAGGGGCTGGCGGAGCTCCCGGAGCTGCCCCCGCTGCCCGATATCCTCGACGGCATCGAGCTCGCCGTCGGCGATCTCTCCCGGCTGCATGCCCCACCGCCCGGGGTGGACCAGGTGCTGGAAGCGGGCGCCCGGGCCCTCTCGCGGGTCGCCCGCGACATCGCCGACCGCGGCACCCCCGACGCCGATGCCGAAGAGCCCCGGCACTTCACCGCTCTCCTGCTGGAAGCCTTCGCGGTCGAGCGTGACGTAGTCGCGATCGAGTCGCTCTATCGGGCGGGCGATATCGAACCGGCTCAGCGCCCCCGCTCGGTCCCCCAGTTCGCGCCGCCGGCTCCGCCCGGCTCGCTCGAGCTGGTGAGCCTGGGCGAACACCTGGTGCAAACCGCAGGGCGGCTGAGCGACGCGCGCTCAGTTACCGAGCTCGACCTCCGACTGTATCGCCTGGTGGGGACCTTGCGGGCAGCCGCGGCGCCGGACGCCGACCCGGTGGCCCAGGCGCTGGGCGCCTTGGCACGGGCGGCTCGCGAGAGCGTGGCCAGCGGGAGTGCGCGCGCCGAGCGGGAGGCCTTCGCCGGCGCTCTGCGCGAAACCGGCGATCTGCTGCGGGGCGCTCCCGGGCTCGAACGCGAGCCGCTTGCGAGCGAGATCGCCCGAGCGGCTCGCCGGCTGGACGACTTGCGGATAGCGGTGGTCCCCATCGAATCGCTGGCGTTCGACGGCGAGCCGGTGAGGGTAGATGGGAGCGCACCCGCCCCCGCGCCCGTAGAGCCGGTCGCGCGGGGGCGGCTGGAGACCGCATTCGCCGGCTACGGGCGGCTCCGGCAGGAGCGGCCGGCGCCGGCGCCATCATTGGACGCGCTGCTGGGCCGCTCGATGCCGCCGATCGAAGAGGCACCTGCCCCGGCCGTGGCGATCGAGACCCTTTGCTACCGCGGCCGCGGCGCGCTCGAGCGGGCGGCGGAGGTCCGCCAGGCCATCCAGGCCCGGCTCACGTCGGACGTCGCAGTGACGGAGCTCCGCCCGCTGCTCGAAGAACTCCTCGACCTCGTACCGCTCGCGCTTGCCGACCCCGACTGAACGCTCGCGGATCTGGCCGTCGCTGGTCGGCGTCGCCATTTCCGTCGGGCTCCTCGTATTCATCCTGCGTCACGTGGACCTGGGCCAGGTGCGCCGCGACCTCGCGTCGGCGCACCTGCTGCCGCTCGCGCTGGCGGTGCTGGTCGCGACCTTGACCTTTCCCATCCGCGCGGTGCGGTGGCGGATCCTGCTGCGGACCGCCGGCGGAGATCCGCTGCCGCTGGCGGGGGCGTGGCACGCGACCGCCATCGGCTTCATGGCCAACAACGTGCTCCCCTTCCGGGCGGGCGAGCTGATCCGGCCCTTCGCGATCACCCGCTTGGGCGGGGCCCGATTCACGTCCGCGCTCTCCTCGATCGCGGTCGAGCGCATCTTCGACGGGCTCACGATCACCGCCCTGCTCACCTTCGCGTTGCTTAGTCCCGGGCTCGCGACCGGGGTAGCAGTGGGCCCGGTGTCGGTAGGGCACCTCGCCGTCGTCGCGGGCGGAGTCTCGGGCGGCGCGCTGGTGGTCGCGCTCGCGGTAGTCGCCTGGCCGCTGGCGGCCGAACGCGCGGTGCGGGCGGTCATACCAGCCCCCCATCTCGCCGATCGTATCGTCGGGCTCATCGAGGGAATCAGACAGGGCCTCGCCGCGCTGAACTCGCCCACCCGGATCGGCGGCGTAGTGCTCTGGTCGGTGGTGCTCTGGCTGGTCAACGCGTTGTCGTTCTACATCGCGTTTGCCGCCTTCGGCATCCAGGTGAGCTTCGTCGGCGCCCTGCTGGTCCAGGGCCTGGTCTCGTTCGGCGTCTCGGTTCCCTCTACGCCGGGCTACGTCGGGCCGTTCGAGGCGGCGATCGTGGCCGCGCTCGCGCTCTACGGCGTGGGCGAGAGCCGGGCCTTCTCCTACGCGATCGCGTATCACGCCACCACCTTCGTGCCCATCACCCTGCTCGGCCTGTGGTCGGTGGCGAGCACTCCGATCCGTCTGGGAGACCTGCGCCGCCGGCCCACGCCGATCGAGCCCAACCAACCGCCATGAGCGTGGTCGCAATCGCCTGTCACGCCAAGCTGAACTTGTGGCTGCGGGTGCTCGCGCGTGAAGACGACGGTTATCACGGCATCGAGACGCTGTTCTGCCTCATCGACCTGGCCGACCGGTTGGTGGTGGAACGGCGTGACGGGCGCGGCGTGACACTCGAGAGCGCCGGTGCCGAGGTTGGTCCGCCGGAGGCGAACCTTGCGGTGCGCGCCGCGCAGCTGGTGCTGGAGGCGACCGGCCATCGGTTCGGCGTGCACTTGCGGCTGGAGAAGCGCATACCCGTGCGCGCCGGCCTGGGAGGCGGGTCGTCCGATGGAGCGGGTGCGCTGGTCGCGGTGAATCGGCTGGCCGGTAACGCCGTTCCCCGCCATGAGCTCCTGCAGTTTGCCGCTCGGCTCGGCAGCGATGTGCCGTTCCTGCTGACCGGGGCGCCGCTGGCACTGGCCTGGGGCCGGGGCGAACGGCTGCTTCGATTGCCGCCGCTCCCTGCCGCCGGCGCACTGCTGGTCACGCCGCCGGTCGAGGTGAGCACGCCCGAGGCGTATCGCTGGGTGGACGAGGCTCGGCAGGGGGCTGGACGGCGCGGCGCTGTGGCCCTGGACGGCGAATCGCTCGCGACCTGGGGCGATATCGGGCGCATGGCCGGAAATGACTTCGAGTCACCGGTATTCGCGCGGCACCCGGTCGTCCGGCAAGCGTTCGAGGCCCTGGTAACCACGCGGCCGCTGGTCTGCCGGATGAGCGGCTCCGGTTCGACCCTTTTCGCCGTCTACCGCTCGGTCCGCGACCGGGACGACGCGGCGCTGATGCTGGGGCGAAAGCACGGGACGGTAACCCCCGTGACGACGCTGGCGAGCCCGGCCCCTGGTCCGGAGCAGCCGGCCGGCGACGGCACGTAACGTAGTTCACGATACCTCCCGGGGTACGTCTCCTCGACTCATCCATTACAGGCAGCCCAGGCGTCAGACCTTCTAGCGGTTTCGTCAGTTGGAAGGAGCCCGAGCGTCATCGGCCGAGAGTGCCCGGACCAGCGCTGGGCGCTGCCGCTCCGCTCTCCGCCGACGACCCGATTGTCCGGTGGGGCCACGTATGGTCGTCGGTCGGTGAGCGCTAACGCCCTGGGGCTCGCGATCGTCTGTCGTGAAGGGGCGTATCGAGACGGGCCGCCGTCGCAGGCAACGCCACCAAGTGGCGGTAGAGCCGGTCCGCCACCCACTCGTTACCCAGCTCTCCGTAGTGCCCGCTCGCCCCCCCCGGGCGCGGCGGCGGCGCCTTGTAGAACAGCGAAGCGGTCGAGTCGCGAGGCATGGCCCGAAAATCCTCGACCAGGTCCACGAAGACGAACCCTCGTTGCACTCCCGCCAGCCGGAGCCAGCGACGCCAAGGATCGGAGGCGCTACCGCTCCAATCCCCCGGAGTCGGCAAGAACAACACCACCAGAATGCTTTCCTTGGCGCGGTTCACCCTCGTGAGATCGGCAAACACGCGGTCGGCTACTTGCCACGTAACGCTGTCTACCGCTGCGGAACCAGGCCCACGGCGGCGCCCAAAGCGAGTCTGCAGTAGCTCCCCGAGCTGAGCGATGCGGAGCTGCGCGAGTGCGGGACGCTTCTGGTGAACGAAGGAGACGAGACGGGGTATGCGATAGGACCATGTCGGGACGGGCACGTTCCCTACCCGGAGAGAATCGCCTTCCAATGTCAGCACCGGCTTGGCGTATTCCCCTCCCCCCGAGGTGTAGTTCCGCAGCTGCATACGTCGGAAGTCGTCCTGGATAACAGCGAAGACGTGGAGGTCATGGTCCAGCAGTTGGCCGTCCCGCTTGTACCAGAGGTAGACCTGGTCCACCCCGTACCCGCCCTGCCCCATGTTGACCGTCTCGAGGCGGGGATGCTTGCGTTCGAGGACCGCGCACCAGGCGTGATCGTTGTCGACCTCATAGCCAAGCGTGAACGAGTCGCCCGAGCAGATGAGGCGAACCCGGCCTGGGGGGACGGCGCTGGTGAAGTCGTGGTCGTTACGGAAGCGCTGCGCGTTAGTGCGAAAATAGATCCCGTGACCGTACAGGTCCGGATCGAAGAATCCGCGCCGGTTTACCCACCCGAGCAGCGTATCGTAATCCGTGTGCGCCGCGGGAAGGGGGAGGCGCACCGGCTTTGACAAGTCGCGCGCGAACAGGACGAAACTGCTCGCGCCCTCGATCAGCAGGAGGACGAGGATCGGAATGCCCACCATGGTGATGCCCCCGAAAAGGAGCGACTTCCAGAGGGGCAGCGACCGGTTTGTCATTGGTCCGGTCTGGCGAACACGTCGGATGGCTCTAAGAACCAATACATCGCGACCGGCCGCCCCGCGCTCTTGCGCGGTTTGGGCGTCTTAAGGCCTCCGCGGCCCACCAAAGCACCGGCGATGGTAGCACGGCGGCACAGAGATACGCGACGACGTGAGTCCCGAGGCACTCGCCAGCGCCCACAAGAGGGCGACGACTCATCCAATTCCAACACTCTTCGAGGTTCAAGATTGAGGTCTGGCATTTGAGCGTGAGCTTCTCGCGTTGCGCCTAACAGATCGGGTTCAGCTACGGGCGATCAGCCTCGTGGTTCTGAATGCTACGTTCCTACGCCCTGGCTCAGGCACATCTCGGGTAGAAGTTCGGTTAGGGGACCGGAATCAGGGCCACGCTCCCCTTCCGCCACACCGGCGGCCCACAGCCCTTAAGCCTGGCAGCAGTCCCGGGTTCGAGTGTCACCAGCCAGCGGACCGGCACCGATGTCCGTGTGGCGCACCCGTTCGCAAACACTTCCCTCCGCAGTTCCATGTACGACTGCCAACGCAGGATCTCGGCTGGATTGGTGGGCACGAACTTCCAGTTGGCGAGCGTTGGACGCGGGAGCAAACGCACGAGCCTCATATAATCACGCTCGCCGTCGCGCGCTGGCTCGATGAGAACCACGTCACCAGGTGCCGTATATGCGACAACGGCCGCGAGGAGCTTGCTGCGCTCCGGAAACGCCGCCGCCGCGCTGCGCGCCCAATCCACGTTATTCTTGACGAGAGTCCATGAGAACGAAATGACCACCGCACACAGGACCAGCGCCTTCACTGCCGTCGCGTCTTCCGACAGTTGCTCAAAGAGCAGCGCGACAATCGCGGTCAGGGCGAGCAGCAGCGTCAGCGAGCCGGGCCGAAACAGAAAGAGCTTGCCGAGCAGTTGCGTGTCGCGGTCCAGATACGCCGCGACCAGTGCCGCGAGCACAAATACCAAACCAAAGAGCGCGGCTCGTAAGACCGGCGCGACCGCCGAAGCTCTATCCCGATGTCGGCTCCCGATGGCCCCTAGGGCAAGCAGCAGGGCAAAGGCGTTCACGACGCCCGGCGTCCACTCCCAGAAGTCGCGACGGCTGGTGAACGGCGCGACGTGCCAGGCATTCCGAGTCGCATAGATCTTGTCGGCCAGGTCCGTCCCAGCCGTGCCGGCCCATGCCAGCTGATCCCGGGCGACCAGCCAGGCCAGCGGCAACGTCATGATGCCGTAGAGTGCGACCCCGCGGAGCAGCTCGCGTCGGGATTTCGTCTCGAACCAGTGCCCGACCAGGATCACCAAGGTCCAGAAGCCGCCCACGAGGAAATGCATGTAGGTCGCGGCCGCACCGGCGACTGTCACCGCAATCCAGCGGCGGCGGAGCGCGAGCCCAAACGCGAAGAACAAGAACGCGTACGCCACCGTCTTCGGTTCGGTGGTGCCGAACAGCCCCTCCCGACCGAACAGCTGCTGGCCGGCACCCAGGAAGACCACAATGACAAGCAGCGCGTCCCACGCCGACAGCCGCAGCGCCGAAAAGAAGTAGGCGAGGCCCGCAGCGTACAGCGTTGCCATAAGGGTACGACAGACCGCGTGCGCCCAATCATAGCCCAGCAGATGCACGACGGATCCCAACAGGTACAGTGGAAGGAATCGCGCGTGGGATGAATCAAACACTGCAGAAAATTGAGAGAACTGCTCGGGGGCAAACGTGCGATACGCCAGCTGGAAGTAGTTTTCCTCGTTGCCGGTCCATTTTGGGGGCCACGCCTGGAGCAGCAGCAGTACCGCGAGGCAGGCGAACAAGAGCACGGGGTTGCGCGGCCGCTCTATGTGCTGCACCGAACGGTCGACAAAGCCGAACAGCCGGTCGATCATATTGCGGTCCTTGTGCAGGTCAGTTTGCCGCCTGCGGCGGCTCGACGAGGTCCCGGAACCCCACCAGCTCGATCCCCTTCCGCGCGACCAGGGCACGCACCCGAGGGCTGGTCACAGCGGCGAGCTCGTTCTCCCAGTGGTACCGCCAATGGGGGTACGGCGTCTCGGCATCAGCGAGGCCGGGGTGGCACCCGAGCTCCCAGGTGCCACGGCTCGGCAAATGCTCCAGCAACCGTAGCAACTCACGCTCGCCCAGACGACCGGCGTAGAGAAATCCCAGGAAGCCATCGATGGGACTCCGCTGTCGACGTCGGGCGCGGCGACCCAGCGCGTTCATTATCAATGCCAGGGCAACCCGTCCGGGCGGCGTGTGGCGGACCTGCCGCAGCACCCGCGGCTCATGGCCCAGGCGAATCGCGGGAATCCCGAACTCGCGGCTCAGCTCGTTGACGACATCAAGCACGCCGGGCAGCAGATGCAAGTGTTGATGGCTGTCCAGGTGGCTGGGCGAGAGCCCGGCGCCCAGAACCCTCCGGCACTGCTCGGCAAGCTCCCGTCGTACGTCGCCAAGGTCGATCCGACCTGCGAGGTAGCGCAGCACGAACCGGTCAGCGTGGCGCAGAAACCGGCCTTCGGGACCGACTAGTGATGGGATCTCGTGACCTGGAAGAAGCGGCCTCTCCTCGACCAGCGTGAGGTGGATGCCGACATCGAGCGCGGGGGCCCCCCGCGCGAGGTGCGCCGCATGATCAAACGCCCGCCCCACCGCCATAATGGAGGCCGAGGTGAGAATGCCGCGGCGATGCGCCTCGAGGACGCCATCGTTAACCCGCGTAGTCAGACCGAAGTCGTCTGCGTTGACGATCAGCCAGGCTGCCATTTGGTCGCCGAGGAGCGATGTTGTCTTGCGATCGTTCTGGCAGAGCCACCTCAGCGTCCAGCCGAGCCGACCGAACGAGACGGGCTCGGGGGAACGAACTGATCTGCTGGGAGCCCAACCGTCTCGCTGACGATGAACCGTGGCCGTTGGCGCACCTGCTCCAGCACGCGGGCAAGGTATTCACCCAGGATCCCGATCAGAATGAACAGGACGCCGGAGAGCAGCCCCTGCAGCGCCACGATGGTAGCCCACCCCGGCACCGCGTCGTGAGCCACGTACTTCGCCCACAGGGCATTGATCAGTGCGCCGAAAGAGACCACGCTGGTAACAAGGCCGATCACAGTCCCTGCACGCAGCGGCACGGTCGAAAAGGACGTGATGCCGTGCCAGGCCAGCCGAAGCATACGGCGAACCGTGTACTTGCTCGTGCCAGCGTAGCGACGCGCCGCCGCAAAGCTCACCTTTGCGCTAGGATAGCCGACCCACTCCACGACCCCTCGTAGAAAGAGCCCAGCCTCCGTGAACTGAACCAGCTGGTCGACCACCTGGCGATCGAGCAGCCGGAAGTCGGCCATCCCGGGCGAGAGCTGCACGCCGCTCAGGAAGGAGAACACTCGGTAAAATGCCGCCGAGGCGACCCGTTTGAGCCAGGGGGCCTCTCGCGGATCGACCCGGACGGTGTGCACGATCCGCGCGCCGCGCCGCCACTCCTCTAGAAGGCGCGGGAGGACCGATGGCGGATGCTGCAGGTCGGCGTCCATGCTGATCACCGCATCGCCTCGGGCATGGGTGAGGCCAGCCAAGAGTGCGTACTGATGCCCGAAGTTGCGGGAGAGGCGCAAGCCGTGGACCCGGGCATCGACCTTCCGAAGGGCGATGACTCGCTCCCACGTGGCGTCGACGCTCCCATCGTCCACGATTATCAGCTCCCAGGCCACCTTCTCACCCGCCAGCGCCAGCGCAATCTCCTCATGGAGGCGAGAGAGGTTGTCGACCTCGCAAAAAGCGGGCGTGACGATCGAAAGCAGCGGGCGCGGCCCGGAAGTCTCCGAGGGTGATTCGACCTCGGGATTTCGAACGCCCGCGTCGACGGCTTCTCGCGTGACGGTCATGGGCTACTCGACCAGGGGTTCATAAAACAATAACCGGGGAGGTGCTTCGTCGGACGGGAAGGCCGCACGACGGCGTTCTTCAAATCCTACGGTGGCAGGCTGAATGTAATGATTCAGAGCACGTCGCCCGCGCCGTGGCGAGTAAAGCCTGATCATTAGACAGCGCCGCCAAGGAGCTTGCACGGTAGAGGAGCGGAGAGGCGTCCTGGTAGTCGACGCCAAAGCGAACGTTATGCATATACCGGGCCGCAGCTCCCCTGCCCTTCAATCCTCAGGACCGGGCGGCCACAGCTAAGACAGCCCCCTGTCCTCCGACATACCTGGGCCCTCCTTCTCTAGCGGTCCCCTGGTCTGCGCGCCATAGGGCGTTTCAGAACGACGGACCGCTCGACAACGGCAACGGCAAGGGCCATCTTTCCCACCCAGTCAGGTGTTCCCTCCGAGTGGCACCCTCGAGCAAGCGGTTTCTGCTTATCACCCGCAAGCAAGGGTCGGAGCTATGCAGCTACTGAGCGCATGATTCCTGCCGTCCCCCGACTCTGACCGGAGCCTCCGTGTCGGACACCCACCAACCGAAGATCGATCTGTCGATCGTGATGCCTTGCCTGAACGAGTCGGACACCATCGGGGCGTGCATCACGAAGGCGAAGGCCGCGCTGGCGACGCTCGATGTCACCGCCGAGATCGTGATCGCGGACAACGGCAGTTCCGACGGCTCGTGCGAGATCGCCCGCGGGCTAGGGGCGCGCGTGGTTGCGGTGAGCGAGCGCGGCTACGGCAGCGCGCTCATGGGCGGCATTGCGGCGGCTCGCGGGCGCTGGATCATAATGGCCGATGCGGACGACAGCTACGATTTCGGCGAGGTCCCAAAGTTCGTCCCCCGGCTGAACGAGGGCTTCGAGCTGGTGCAGGGTTGTCGTCTCCCTAGTGGCGGCGGACGCATCCTCCCGGGCGCGATGCCTGCGCTCCATCGCTGGTGGGGCAATCCGATGTTCTCCGCGATCGCGCGGCGCTGGTTCGGGGTGCCCATCCACGACATCTACTGCGGGATGCGTGGGTTCACGAGAGAGTTATACCAGCGGATCGATTTGCGATGCACGGGCATGGAGTTCGCCACTGAGATGGTCATCAAGGCGGCGCTGTTCAACGCATCGATCGCCGAGGTGCCGATCACGCTGCACCCCGACGGTCGCAAGAAACACGCACCGCACCTTCGAACGTTCCGCGACGGTTGGCGGACGTTACGCTTCTTTCTGCTGTGCACCCCCCGCTGGCTCTATCTCGTGCCCGGCATCATGCTGATGCTTGCGGGCCTATTGGGCTACGCCATCGCCATGCCAGGCTTGCGAATCGGAGGGGTTCACTTCGACGTGCACACGCTGCTGTTCGCCAGCCTGGGCCTGATTGTGGGCTTCCAGGCGGTCGTGTTCGGTTTTCTGGCCCGGATGTTTGCCACCACAAACGGACTGCTCCCCAAGGATCCCACGCTCGAGCGGCTCTACGGGTACGTCGACCTCGAGCGTGGGCTGCTCGGGGGCGCCACCCTGTTAGCCGCGGGCGCGACATTGCTCGCCGGCGCGGTCATCAAGTGGTGGGAAACGGGTTTCGGCCCGCTGGACTATCCGCAGACCATGCGCTGGGTGATCCCCGGTGCAACGGCGGTAACCATCGGCTGCCAGACCGTCTTGGCGAGCTTCTTCGCCAGCATGCTCGGTCTCCAGCGCCGATGAGCCTGGTCGCGATCCTACACCAACGTTTTGCCCAGACCTCGCGCCGCAAGGCGCTGGCAGCCGCCGTCGCCGGGCTGTTGCCCGACGGTGCGCGGACGCTCGACCTAGGCTGCGGCGACGGCACGCTCGCCGAGCTGGTTCTCGAAGCCCGGCCGGACGTGCGGATCGTCGGTGCCGATCCGGTGGCTCGCAGCTGCCGCCTGACCTTTGCCCGTTGCGACGGGGCCCGGTTACCCTTCAGCTCCTTTGAATTCGATGCCGTTCTGCTGATCGACGTCGTGCATCACGCCTCTTGCCCGCGCGATCTCCTGCGCGAGGCCGGCCGCGTCGCGCGATCGTTGGTGGTGATCAAGGATCACCTCGCCGACCGGCTTGGTTCGCGTCCGCTGCTCGGCATCATGGACTCGGTCGGCAACGCCCGATTCGGGGTCTCCCTCCCGCGCAATTACTGGCGCAAGCGTGAGTGGCACGCCGCCTTCGACGACCTGGGCTGGACGGTGACTGCGTGGAATGAGCAGCTGGGCCTCTACGGGCGAGCCTTGCGGCCGGTATTTGAGCACGGACTCCATTTCCTCGCCACGCTGCGGCCGCGCCCATCGATCGCCTAGTCTCTCTGGTCCGCCCCCCGGTTGGGCCGTTGCGCTCCGTTCTGGGGCCATGGTCATCTTGTACAACCGGAACCACGGATTGGTGAAGATCAGGTTTAACCGGGCTTGGTTTCGCTCGATGAACGCATCGAATTGATCGGGCCTGCGACCGTTCATCCCGTAGTTCAGGGGACCCTGAAGCACGTAGGTCGCCCCGATCTGCCGCGCGTACCGCCACAGCGCCGCATCGCTAAAGGGCGAGGGCCAGATCGCCGCCCGCCGGCCGGTGAACAGGGCGATGATGGTGGGCTTCCGGGTCAGCACGACCGCATCCGCCGGCAGCGTTGCTTTCATCACGTTGAAGACTTGGCGGCTGCGGGCGTTGGTTACCGAGAATGGTATAGGGCCGAAGTCTGCTCGGCTGTATTGCGCCAAGTGGAGCCCCCACAAACCGCCGACCAGAAGCGCAGGCAGGGCGATTCGCCACGCCGTTCCGGCGCGCGCGCCCAGCTCGTACGCTCCGGCAAACGCGTAGAACAGCATCAACGGCCACACCGGGAGCGAGTACCGCGAGACCTCGATCTGAAAGGGGTAAATCAGCAGCACAATCCAATAGAGAACAAAGAATACCTCGAACACCGTGAGCCGGACCCGCAACCGAGCGACGAATCCCGCAACCATCAGCGTCAGGAAGGCGAACGTGAGCACGTGTCTGAGCCCCGGGCCACGTATGCTCCATGCGCCGAGCAGATCCCAGACTGCGGTGCGGTAGTTCCGCAACCCGCCTACCAGGGGTGTGCCGCCTCCCTCGGCGAACTGGTTGACGTAGGTCCCCGCGTCGTAGGGTAAAGCCAGCCGCGCGAGACCGATCAGCAGCACCGCGCTGAGAACGACCAGGCTCCCGGAGTTGACGAGCTTTCTCGTGGCGTGCCAATACACGAGCAGGATCGTCGGGAGCAGAACGAAACCGATGGATCGCGTCAGGCAGGCGAGTGCGAGCCCGACTGAAGACGCAACTATCGCCGCCCACTTCCGGTTCAGCGGCTGCTCGGCGACGCCGTCGACCAGGGCGAGCGTCGCGTAGCAGAAGAGCATGAAGGGGAGCTCGGAAAAGACCGTGTCCTTGAAATCCCAGATCCATGGGTGAAACCCGAGCATAGCGACCAGAGCCAACCCGAGCGGTACCGGCAGGCGACACGTGGCGGTGCGTGCGAACACGAGCAGGAAGAGAGCAAACGAGAACACGCCGACCAACTTCATCCGCTGGAGGTCCAGCCCGGCCAGTCGGTAAACCGGCGCGAGAAGCAGGGGCAATCCCGGGGGATATGCGGCCGGATGTATCCAGTTCTGCGGGTTGAAAATGTACCCGGTCGCACCGTAGGGTCGTCCAGCTACGATGTTCTCGGCATGCATGATGTAGAGCGCGTAATCCCCGTCCCAGTTGTGACCCTTGCGCAACGTGCCGACCAAGAACACCGCGACTCCCGCGGCCAAAGCGACGCTCAGGACGGCCGCCGCGCGTCTGGACGGCTGACCGTTGTTGCCTACGCGGTCCGCCCTAAGGGCATTAGTAGCCACAGAGCGACGCTCGCTTCCTGGCGGACTGAGTGTGTTTGACTTGTTCCACCACAGGGTGTACGCGGGGTCGCCATGGCCTTGAACGACCAAGACACGCGGTGTTCAACCGCTACAACATAACCCGCGAGCAAGACCGAGAGCTGAGCCCCCGCTGCTACCATTTTTGCCCTCGCACGTGGACCGCGCAGCTTCACACAATGCGTGAGCGGGCTTGTCGAAGTGGCGTGAGGGGTTGAAGTTTCGCGGCGCTTGCTGGCCCTTCGTCCAACGGCAGGACAGCGGACTTTGGATCCGTTAATGGTGGTTCGAATCCACCAGGGCCAATTTGCTCGCACGCGAGCCCGCTTCCCTCTGGCGGCAACCCTTCCAGAATCAGTTTGGGCCTGCTTACCGGCCGGCGTACGCGCCAAATCGCGCTACGGCGCAGCGTTGGCCTCGAGCCGGTCCCACCTGTGAGTTGGAACACACTCCTCGTGAGGCGCGCGGGGCGGACTTTCCCGCCGCACCGGCCTAAGCATGGGATGGCGGTGGCGGTTATCCGTGCCGCTTGTGCCACCGTGCGTTGCGTGCGGCCGAGTGGCTAGCGCCATTAACTGGCGAAGGAGGTTGGAATGAGCGGAAGGACATACCTCACGGTAGCGGCACTCCTGGGAGCTCCGGCACTCGGCATGGGGGTGCCGAGCCCCGCGTATGGTTCCAGCTATGATGGCGGGCCGGGGGTGGCGCTCGTTTTCAGCAGTGAGCGGGCGGTTGACATTCCGCCTGGGACCAGCGTCCCGGTCACCCTCGACCAGGACATCCCGATCAAGGAGGACCAAGTCGGACAGACGTTCACCGCGCACGTCACGCGGGACGTGGTCGTCAACGACAAGGTGGTGGTGCCCGAGGGCTCGCCGGCCAAGGTGAAGCTGGTGCCGAGCTCGGAGAAGAGCGGCAACGCCACGTTGCAACTGGCCGAGGTTCGGGTCAATGGAGAGCCGCAGAGCGTGAAAAGCGGCGACGCGCAAGCCGACACTGAACGGAGCCACAAAGGGCTCGCGAAGAAGACCGGCATTGGCGCCGCTGCCGGTGCAGTGGTCGGCGCCATCACCGGCGCGGGCCTGGTAAAGGGAGCAATCGTCGGAGCCGGCGGCGGGTTGGCCTGGGGATACTTCGGCGGCTCGAAACAAATCGGGAGGGACACCCAGCTCGAGTTCTCAGTGAAGTAGAGGAGTCGCGCGGGCGCACACCCGGGGTCCCGTCCGATCGGGCGGGGCCTCGCGGTTCTCCTCGTCCTTTGCAATTCGGTGGGGGGCACATACGACAGGAGCGCGACAACTGTTGCGTGCAGCACGCAGTCGAGCGGCAGCGACTGCTCCGACGCCGCGAGTCTCAGCGATCCTGGCGGCGCGGGGAGCGGGGGAAGCGAAAATGGGAATGTGAATGGGAACGGCGACGGGAACGGCGACGGGAACGGCAACGGGAACGGGCCGGGCCACTAATCGCTGCGCGCAGTTCGACTTCGTCGATCTCTCCGCACAGGTGGACATCGTCGTGGAAAAAGAGGGACTAGCGGTGTGGAAATAAATGTCGTAGCATAGCGCGTTTCCCGCGCGCGCCGTGCCGGCGGCATCGCGCAAACCGCCTGCTTATCGGCCGCGGCTACAGAGCGCGGGCCCGGAGACTTCGATGACGCAGACGATCCACTCACCCTCCCATGCTTCGCTTCTCCGTGAGATTGCCCGCAACCTCGAACGCACCCTGACCAAGTCGGGGGAGGAGCATGTCTGTCTGGCCCACGCCACGGCCGGACGCTCGTCCTGCGTGTGTTACCGGGATACGGGACACGACGGCGCTCACCGATGCGCCTGCGGCTCCGAGTGGGACGGGAGATTCTGGCGGTAGTTTTACCCGACTCAGCGGAATCATCCACAGTGGAAATGTGCGGGGGTGCACCGAAACGCGCCCCCGGCATGGCGTTGCGTCTACACCCTTCGGGCACCCGGCCTGTGGACGGCGTGTGGAGCCGGATGTGGATTCTCCTCGCGCGCATCCCCCCGGCGAGGCTGTCCGGCACCCCTCTGATAGCGGGCCTCCCGGGCCGAGAATGGCCCTGCGGACCAGCTCGTCGCGGTTGACTAACTTCATACCCGACAACTATTTTTTCGGGCTCTTGCTATGTCGGATCTATCGCAGGCTCGGAGCCAGATGCTCCTCATGAGCGGTACCGCCAACCGCCCTCTTGCGGAAGAGGTGGCGGCGCATCTGGGGCAACCGCTTTGCCAGGTGACGATCCGACGTTTTGCCGACGGTGAGATTTTCGTCAAGATCGACGAGAACGTGCGGGGCCGGGATGTGTTCATCATCCAGCCCACCAACCCGCCGGCGGAAAATGTGATGGAGCTTTTGCTCCTCATGGATGCGGCACGCCGCGCCAGCGCGGCGCGGGTCACGGCGGTGATTCCGTACTTCGGGTACGCCCGTCAGGACCGGAAGGAGCAGCCGCGGGTCGCGATCAGCGCCAAGCTGCTGGCGAACATGGTGTCAGTGGCAGGGGCCGACCGGGTGCTCGCGATGGACTTCCATCAGCACCAGCTGCAGGGGTTCTTCGATCTCCCGGTGGACCACCTGTACGCGGCCCCGGTGTTCGTGAACCACTATCGGCAGAAGGCAATGCGCGAGCTGGTGGTGGTGGCCCCCGACGTCGGCTCGGCCAAGATGGCCCGCGGGTTTGCCAAGCGGCTCAACGCGTCCATCGCCATCATCGACAAGCGGCGCCCCTCGGCCAACATCGCCGAGGTGGTGAACGTGGTGGGCGAAGTGACCGGGAAGGACTGCCTCATCCCGGACGACATGATCGACACGGCGGGGACCATGGTCGAGGCAGTGCACGCGCTCAAGCGGCTCGGCGCGGAAGACATCTTTTGCTGCGCCACTCACGCGCTGCTCTCGGGACCGGCGGTCGAACGGTTCATGTCGTCGCCGGTCAAGGAGGTCGCGGTGACCAACACGATCGCGATTCCGTCCGAGCGCCGGTTCGACCGGCTCAAGGTGCTCTCGATCGCGGGCCTCTTGTCCAAGGCAATCGGCTACACCCACAGCGATCAGTCCGTCAGCTCGTTGTTTGATTGAAGCAGGCCAACATTCCAGGATCCCAACATGCCCCAGCCAGCAACCCTCCAGGCAGCGACCCGCTCACAGACCGGTAAGGGCGCGGCGCGGACCTTTCGGCGGACGGGCCAGATCCCGGCCGTCATCTACGGCCACGATCGGCCGGCCGAAGCGGTGACGATCGAGACGCTCGCCCTCGCCAAAATGCTGGGCGGGATCAGCGCCGCGACGACCATCGTGGACGTTACCGTAGACGGCCGCGCGCCGGTCAAGGCGATCATTCGCGAGATTCAGCGCGATCCGCTTCGTCCGGTGAACATCCTCCATGTGGACCTCTACGAGGTCAAAGCGGACGAGAAGATCACCGTCTCGGTACCGGTGCGGCTGGTGGGCGTCCCCGACGGGGTGCGCAACTTTGCCGGGGTGCTGGATCAGGTGCTCTATGCGCTCGAGATCGAAGTGCTCCCGGGCGACATTCCGGATCACATCGACCTCGACGTCACCGCGCTGACGATCGGCCACTCGCTGTTCGTGCGCGACGCGCAGGTACCCAAGGCCCGGGTGCTCAACCCGGCGGAGTCGCCGATCTGCTCGGTGGTGGCCCCGCGCACCGAAGAGGCGCCGACGGTGGCCGAGGTGGTCGAGGAGGCCCCGACCGAGCCGGAGCTCATCCGGAAGCCCAAGGCTGAAGACGAAGACGAGGCCGAAGAGTAGGCCCTGTACGCCATCGTGGGGCTGGGCAACCCCGGCCCGGAGTACGCGGATACTCGGCACAACGCCGGCTTCCGTCTGGCAGACCGGCTGGCGGAGCGCTGGGGCTTCGGCCCCTTCCGCCGGGGTGAGCGGGCGCGGGAGACCGCCGGCACGGTCGGCGGCACCGCGGTAAAGGTCCTCAAGCCGCAGACGTACATGAACCGAAGCGGGGCCGCGGTGGCCCCGCTTCGCGCGCTTCCGGAGTTCGACCCCAGCCGGCACCTGCTCATCCTGGTCGACGAGGTCGCGCTGCCGCTGGGCAAGTTCCGCCTCCGCGGCGCCGGTTCGGCCGGCGGGCACAACGGCCTCAAGAGCGTCGAGGGAGCCCTCCAGCGGCAGGACTACGCGCGGCTCCGGATCGGCGTGGGACCCAAGCCGCCCGAAATGGACGACCTGGCGGACTACGTGCTGGCGGAGTTCACCCCGGACGAGCGCGACACGCTCCAGAGCCTGCTCGATCCGATGGCCGATGCGGTGGAGTGCTGGCTCGCCGAGGGCATCGAGCGTGCCATGACCAAATTCAACAAATGATTTGAAATCACGACCGATTTGAACCGCAGAGACACAGAGAGCGCAGAGACAACATCGTTAGTGTTTTCCTCCGGTCCTCTGCGCCTCTGTGGTTTTCTGTTGCCGTTGTTCTGCTGTGGAGCCGGTGAATGCTTCGACTTGGAATCGTCGGCTTGCCTAATGTCGGCAAGTCCACCCTCTTCAACGCACTCACGTCCGCCAAGGCGCTGGTCGCGAACTATCCGTTCGCCACCATCGAGCCGAATACGGGCATCGTCCAGGTGCCCGACCTCCGGCTCGACGCCCTGGCGGCCATCGTCCGCCCCGAGCGGGTGGTGCCGGCGGCGGTCGAGTTCGTCGATATCGCCGGGCTGGTCAAGGGAGCGAGCCAGGGGGAAGGCCTGGGCAATCAGTTTCTCGCCAACATCCGCGAGGTGGACGCGGTGTTGCACGTGGTGCGCTGCTTCGAGGATCCCGACATCCAGCACGTCATGGGCCCGGTGGACCCGGCTCGGGACCGCGAAGTGATCAACATCGAGCTGGGCCTGGCCGATCTCGCGACGGCCGAGAAGCGGCTGGACAAAACGGCGCGGACCGCGAAGTCGGGGGATCCCCAGGCCCGGATCGAGCTCGAGTTGCTCGAAGCCGTGCGTGAGGCGCTTGCCGCCGGCAAGCCGGCCCGGGCGGTCGTGCCCGACGCCGAGGAAGCGCCGATCTACCGATCGCTCAACCTGCTCACCAGCAAGCCGGTCCTCTATGCAGCAAATGTCGCGGAGTCCGACATCCTGGGGGGGAATCCGCTTGTAGACGCACTCCGGACCGCGGTCGCGCGAGACCGCGAGGAGGCGGAGATCGTCACCTTCTCCGCCAAGGTCGAGGCCGAGCTGGCCGAGCTGGCTCCCGAGGATCGGGCCGAGTTCCTGGCGTCCCTGGGTCTCACCGAGTCGGGGCTCGACCGCCTGGCCCACGCCGCGTATCACCTGCTCGGGCTTCGCAGCTACTTCACGGCTGGCGAGAAAGAGGTTCGCGCCTGGACCATCCATCAGGGCGACAAGGCGCCGGCCGCCGCGGGCGCGATCCACTCGGATTTCGAGAAGGGCTTCATCCGCGCGGAGACGGTGGCCTACGACGATTTCGTCCGGGTCGGCGGCTGGAAGCCAGCGCGCGAGCAGGGGCTCGCCCGGGCCGAGGGTAAGGAGTACGTCGTGCAGGACGGCGACGTGATGCTATTCCGCTTCAGCAGTTAGCTCCCGGTCAGCCGCCGGTTGGGACCACTCTTCCGGCTAGGCGACGGCTCGGCGCTCGGCGATCATTTCGCTGAAGCGGCTATCAAGCGCCGCGATCGCAGCCTCCAGCCGTTCCGCGGCACTACCGGCTCCCACAAGCCCCCCACCCCTCGCCAGCGTCTCCAACACGCCTGCCGCGTCGAGCGCTGGCGACGGCCCGAAGTTCCCCAGCGCTCCCTTGAGCGAATGTGCCCCGTGCTCGACGGCATTGGCGTCCGCTGTCTCGATCCCCTGCCGGATGACATGCAGCAGCGCTGGGAGTTCGTCGCGGAAGGCGGCGACAACCTCCCGGAGAACATCCCCATCGCCCTCGAACTGCGCCAGGATTTGTTCAACGGCCGGGGCGCCAACGTCGCAAGTGGCAGCTCTTCCGGCGTGGTTACCCTGCCGGGGGCGGAACCGCTCGATCGCCTCGAACAACGCTTGCGCAACGACCGGTTTGGGGGTGTGATCGTTCATCCCGGCCTCCAGGCAGGCTTCGCGATCCCCTTTCATTGCTCTCGCCGTCATTGCGATGATCGGCGTATGCGTCCCGCGGGCCTTCTCGATTTGACGGATCCGCACTGTGGCCTCGATGCCTCCCATCATCGGCATCTGCACGTCCATCAGGATCAGATCGAAGACCTCCCGCTCGAACAGCTCGACAGCCTCGCGTCCGTTCGGCACGACGACCACCTGGTGCCCGCGCTTCTGGAGCAGATTGGTCGCCACGACCTGATTGACGGTATTGTCCTCGGCCAGAAGAATGCGGAGCCGGTCGGCCGCGTCGAGCGGTCGAACCGACGATGTTAGTGGGCTGGCAAGCGGTGGTCCCCCGAGTACGTTGCCGATCGCCTGCAGGAGCGTAGCTGGCTTGATCGGCTTGATCAGATGCGATGCGATCCCGAGCGACTGGCGCCGCTCGACGTCGCCCTTTTGTGTAGCGGAGGTCAGCATCATGATGGTCACCCCGGCCAGATCCGAGCGCTCACGAATCCACTGCGCGACTCGGAACCCGTCCATCCCCGGCATGTGCCCGTCGAGCAGCACGAGGCTGAATGCCGCCGGTCCTGCCTCCTCCAGCGCTGCGATCGCGGCCTGCCCTCCGTCCACGGCGGTCGACTGCATCCCCCACCGGGTGAGCAGCGCCTGCAGGATTTGGCGGTTCGTCGCGTTGTCGTCGACGATCAGCGCCCGGATCCGGCTGAGCTCCGGTCGAGGCGACGGGGTCTGCGCCGGCGGCCTGGTGGCGAAGCGCGCGGTGAAGTAGAAGGTGCTACCCTTGCCGGGCTCGCTTTCGAGCCAGATGCGACCGCCCATGAGCTGCGCCACCTGGGCTGAGATGGCGAGGCCGAGGCCGGTGCCGCCGAAGCGTCGCGTAATGGAGGTGTCGGCTTGGGTGAACGACCGGAAGATGCGGTCGTGCATCTCGACCGGAATGCCGAGCCCCGTATCAGCCACCGCGAACTGGAGCTGTACCGTCCCGTCGTCACCGGATGCCTTCGAACACCTGACCACCACCTCGCCCCGCTCGGTGAACTTGATCGCGTTGCCCACCAGATTCACGATCACCTGCTGCAGGCGGCCGGGATCGCCCACCAGGAACTCGGGCACATCCGCCGCGACATCCCACGCGAGCTCGAGGCTCTTGGCGTGGGCCCGGAGTGACAGCGCCGCGAGCGCAGTGTCAAGACTCTCGCTCAGCTCGAACTCGATAGGCTCGAGCTCGAGCATGCGGGCTTCGATCTTCGAGAAGTCCAGGATGTCATTGAGCAGCCCGAGCAGCGACTCGGCGGACGTCTTGGCCGTGGTCAGAAAGCCACGCTGCTCGACCGTGAGGTGCGTGTCGAGCGCGAGCTCCAGCATGCCGAGCACTCCGTTCATCGGCGTGCGAATCTCGTGGCTCATGTTGGCCAGGAACTCGCTCTTGGTCCGGCTGGCGTCTTCCGCTGTTTCCTTGGCGAGACGGAGGGCCTCGGCTTCAGCGATTTTGGCCTGGATCAGGCGGTCGATCATTCCGCTGACCAGCGCGAGCCCGGCGATCATCAGAGCCGCCAGGCTAACGGCGGCGGCAAGCCCGGGAGTGGCGATCGTGCCGCGGGGTAGCGTGGTGTTCCCGGTCGCCATCGGAGTGAACCGGGCCGCCGCCATGCCGGTGTAGTGCATGCCCGCGATGGCCAGCCCCATCACGACTGCGGCGCCCGCCCGGTACTGATGACCCCGCCGTGATTCGTCAGACCGGAATCGGAACGCGAGCCAGAGCGCCGCACATGAGGCCGTGACTGCGATGACGACCGATGCCCCGAAGAGGACCGGGTCGTAGTTGAGCACACAGCGGGCTTGCACCGCCGCCATGCCAGTGTAGTGCATCCCGGCGATGGCCGTCCCCATGCCGAGTCCCGCGACGCCCAGCGAGGGCAGCCCCAGATGCCGCCGACTCACCACGAAGAGGGCGAGGGCGGACGCCGCGATCGCCACCAGCGCGGACAGCACAACGAGCGGCACGTCATAGGCGGCCGGCACCGGAAGATGCCACGCCAGCATGCCGACGAAGTGCATCCCCCAGATCGCAACCCCCATCGAGACTGCGCCACCCGCGAGCCAGGCGACCCTGCCCCGGCCCCGCGCGGCAGTCACCCGGCCCGCGAGATCCAGTGCGGTATAGGAGGCCAGAGTGGCAATGAGAACCGACAAGAGAACGAGCGAGGCATCGTAAGTCGGGACGAGTGGCGCGCCGTGCGGCATGCTGGGCTCCAACCGAGAGAGGGTCTATTACGGTTATCGGCCCGGTCTGTTCAATTCTTTAGGGCAGGAGTCGGCCTACCACGGCAGGCCGACCGGGGCTAGATTGGCTGGTCAACAATTTCCCTCCTCGGCTCCACACCAGGGCCGGGGCGATCAGACCAAAGGATGGTGACATGACCCGCCAGTACGAGGTGGTCTACATCTTCGATAGCGCGCTCGAAGAGTCGGCGATCAACGAGCGCCTCTCCCGGTTTCACACCCTCATCCAGCAGCCCGGTGCCGAACCGCCCCAGTTGTCCCACTGGGGAAAGCGGACGCTTGCCTATCCCATCAAGCGGCACGAGACGGGGTACTACGCGGTCGCCAAGTTCGACGCCGACGGCACTGCGCTCCCGGAGTTCGAGCGCGCCGTCAAGCTGGATGAATCGGTCCTCCGGTTCCTCGTCGTCGTCAACGAGGGTGCCCAACCGGTGCCGGTGACCGCCCCGAAGGGCGAGGAGGATGACGAGGAATGAGGCGACCCCAGAAGACCTGCGCCATCTGCGAATCCGGCGTCCGGATCGTGGACTACAAGGACGAGCGCACGCTGCAGCGGTTTTTGACCGAGCGGGGCAAGATTCTGCCGAGCCGGCTGTCCGGCACCTGCGCCCGCCATCAGCGCCAGTTGAGCACCGCGATCAAGCGGGCTCGGCAGTTGGCGCTGCTGCCATACATCAAGGGCTTCGGCGGCTGACCGACGCGGGCGGAACGAGTCGGCATCCGCCGCGTCAGGGGGTGCGCCCGGGCGTGCTGCTCGTTGCGTTCGCCTACCTGCTCCTGGCCCCCCCTGGATTGCTCCTCGGACCGCTCGGGGGCCTGCTCGCACTCTCCCGCCCCTCGACTTTGCGCGAATGGGCCTGGCTCGCCGTGACCCTCGCCGGGATGGGCGCCTGGCTCGCGCCCACCGGCGACGCTACCGAGCAGCTCCTCCGGGCCTCCGCAGTGCTGGTCACCGGTGGGTTCCTGGCCATCACGCTCGCCTGGAAGGGCTCCGCCTTCCGCCGGGCAGTGGCCGCGATCGGCGTCGCGGCGCTGGCGCTCACGGGATGGTGTATCGCATTTCACGTCCAGTGGCCGGAGCTCAAAGCGACCGTCAGCCACACGGTCGGCCGCAGCTTCAGCGAGCTCGCACGGCAGGCCGACAGCACCGCCGGGGGCGACACCGGCGCGGTGCTCCGTCAGATGGCGGAGAGCGCCCCGTCATGGGCGGCCCTGGCTCCGGCTCTGGTGTTCCTGAACGCGCTGGTCGGCCTGCTGCTCGCCTGGACGCTGTATCACGGCATCGCGGTCCGCCCGTTGGGTGATCCGCCGGCGCCGTTCCGCGGCTTCCGGTTCAGCGACCAGCTGGTCTGGCTTCCGGTGGCCGGGCTGGGGCTGGTGCTGTTCCCGCCGGCGCCCGCGGTGCGGGACCTGGGTGCCAATCTCCTGCTCGTCGCGGTGGCCCTCTACGCGGCGCGGGGGCTCGCAGTGGTGGGCGCCGGGGCCGGGCGGCTGCCCCGGATGATGACCACCTTCATGGCCATCGTGGCGCTGTTCCTGTTGCCGTTCGTGGTCGGCGGACTCACGCTCCTCGGCCTGGCGGACACCTGGCTAGATTTCCGGCGACGCCCCGCGTCGCCCGCGACCGGAGGTTTCGACCGATGATCGAAGTCATCCTGCGTGAAGACGTGAAGTCGCTGGGGCGGGCCGGCGAGCTGGTGCGGGTGCGGCCCGGCTACGCCCGAAACTTCCTGCTTCCCAAGGGCCTCGCCTACGAGGCGACCGACGGCAACAAGAAGCGGATCGCCGCCGAGTCCAAGGCGCGAGCCACCCGGGTCGAATCGGAGCGCGCGGAGGCCGAGGCGTTCGCCGGCCGGCTGGGCAGCGTTACGATCACCATCGTCGGGAAGGCCGGCGAGGAAGGCAAGTTGTTCGGCTCGGTCACGGCCCCGGACATCGTCGATGCCCTGGCGAAGCAAGGGCTCGAGGTGGATCGCCGCCGGGTCGAGCTGGGTCATCCCATCAAGGCACTGGGCTTTCACACGGTGACGGTTCGACTGCATCCTGATGTTCACGCCGAGGTTCGGGTCCAGGTCGTGGGCGAGTAGCCCCACCATGACGGTCGGGATCGCCTACGTCGACGGGCCGCGGCTATCCCGTTCGCTGTTCGCGGCGGCCGACTGGGTGGCGGCCGGCCGGGACGAGATCAACCGGATCAACGTCTTTCCGGTCCCCGACGGAGACACCGGCACCAACTTCACCCTGACGCTTCGCGCCGTCGCCGACGCGCTCTGCGCCCTCGGCGACGCGCCGCTCCCCGAGACTGCTCGCACCGCCGCCCGGGCCGCCGTGCTCGGCGCCCGGGGCAACTCGGGGATGATGCTCGCGCACTTCCTGATGGGCTTCTCGGAGGCGCTGGGCGACCGCGAGCAGGCAAGCGCGCGCGACATCGCCGCGGGCCTGCGGCATGGCGCCGACCGGCTCTACGAGTCGCTGGACGACCCCCGCGAAGGGACCATTCTCACGGTGGCCCGCGAAGCGGCGGCCGCGGCCGAGCGCGCGGCCATCGACTCGGGCGACATCGGGGAGTTCATGAGCCGGCTCCTCGGCGAGGCCGAGCTGGCGCTGGCCCGCACCCCCGAGCTGATGGCGGTGCTGAAGGAAGCCGGGGTGGTGGATGCCGGTGGCAAGGGCTTCGTGCGCATGCTGGAGGGCGTGGTTCGCTTCATCGAGGGCGACCCGATTCTCCCCGCGGGGCCGGAGTCCCCGGCGCCCTTCGCCATCCCGGCCGCGATGGTCGACGTGGCGGTCGAGCGGGATTTCCAGTACTGCACCGAGGTACTGGTACGAGGGGAGCAGCTGCCGCCGGCCAACGAGGTGCGGGCGGCCATGCACAATTTCGGGGCATCGGTGCAGGTTGCGGTGGTGACGGACGTGCTCAAGGTGCATGTGCACACCGATACACCCGAGGCCGTCTTTAGTTATGCCGCGCGCTGGGGCCGGATCGAGACCACCAAGGCCGAGGACATGCGAGCCCAGCACCGGCGGCTCTCGCACGGCGAACGCCGCCCGGTCGCCGTGGTGGTCGACAGCTCGGCCGATCTGGCGGATGCCATCCTCGACCGGCATCACATCGCGATCGTGCCGCTCCAGGTGGTGTTCGGCAACGAAATTTTCCGGGACCGCGTAGAACTGAGACCGGATGAGTTCTACCGGCGGCTCCGGAACGCCAAAGATCTGCCGACCACGTCGCAGCCCGCGCCCGCCGAGTTCGTGCGCGTGTTTCGCGACGCGTTGCAAGAGGCGGACGAGGTCGTCGCCGTCCTGCTCTCCAGTGCGCTCTCGGGCACCTTCGGCGGCGCCGGGGCGGCAGCGAAAGCGGCCGGCTTGAGCAGCGTCTCCGTGGTGGACAGCCGGACGGTCTCCCTCGGAGCCGGAATGTTGGCGCTTCGGGCGGCGGAGCTGGCCGAGTCCGGCTGGCGCGCGGCGGACATCGTGACCGAGCTGGAGCGTCTGCGCAGCCAGACCGGGGCGTTCATCACGGTGGATCGGTACGACAACCTGCTCCGGTCGGGGCGGGTGACGCGGGGCAAGGCTTGGGTCGCCGGGCTGCTCGACGTGAAGCCTATCCTGTCGCTGGACCCGGCCGGACGGGTGGTGCCGATCGATCGGGTCCGGGGCCGGGAGCAGGTGGTCCCTCGGGTCCTGTCGCTGCTCGAGCGCCGGCTCACACCCCGCCCCACCGCGGTCCGCTTCGGGATCGCCCATGCGGACGCCCCGGATGTGGCCGAGCGGGTCCGGACCGCGCTGGTCGCCGCCTATCGCCCCCGCGATTGCTTCGTTTCGGTCGCGACCGGCGTGCTGGGAACCCATGTGGGCGAGGGCGCCTGGGGCGTCTTCTATCAGGTGGAGGACGGGACGCCCACCCGCTCGGACCGGAGTCGCGTCAGCGAGGGACGGCAGGCCTGATGGCGCGGCCCCCCGAAGCGCTCGGGCTCGCGCTCGAAGCCATCGAGGACCTCAAGGGGGTGCACCCGGTCGTGCTGGACCTTCGGGGGTTGACCGATGCAACGGATTTCTTCGTGATCGCCTCGGGCACGTCGGACGCGCATGTTCGCGGCATCGCGGAGCACGTGATGGAGCGACTCGGGCGCCGAGGCCACCGCACGCACCATGTCGAAGGACTGGGCGGTCGCTGGGTGCTCCTCGACTTCGTGGATTTCGTGATTCACCTCTTCCACCCCGAGACGCGCGCGTTCTACCAACTGGAGCGGCTCTGGGGAGATGCCCCGGAGCTTCTGATCCGGTCTTCGTGAGCGGAGTTCTCTCTATGCTTGGACGCTGGGGCGTGGCCCTCGTCGTCGGGCTCGGGTTCGGTTTGCCGGGGCTGCTCGAGGCCCAGTACTACGGCCAGAACAAGGTCCAGTACGAGTCGTTCGACTGGAAGATCATCCAGACCGAGCACTTCGACGTCCACTTCTATCCGGCGGAGCGGGCGGCGGCGATGGACGCCGCCCGGATCGCGGAGCGATCGTACGCCCGCCTGTCGAAGGTGCTGGGGCACCGCTTCAAGGAGCGGAAGGTCATCATCCTCTACGCCTCGCATTCGGACTTCTCCCAGACCAACACCACCGAAGGCGAAGTCGGGGAGGGAACCGGCGGCTTCACCGATTTCTTCAAGCAGCGCAACATCATACCGCTGACGGGAGCGTACGCGGATATCGACCACGTCCTCACCCACGAGATGACGCACCAGTTCCAGCTGGACGTGTTCTCCAGCGGCCGGGGCGGCTCCGCGCTTCAAAGCATCCTCCAGATCCAACCGCCGCTCTGGTTCATGGAGGGCATGGCCGAATACATGTCGCTCGGGCCGGTGACCCCGGAGACGGCGATGTGGCTGCGGGACGCGGCGCTCGAGAACAAGCTCCCCACCATCGAGCAGCTCACCTACGACCCGCGGATCTTTCCCTACCGCTTCGGGCACGCGCTGTGGGCCTACATCGGCGAGCGCTGGGGAGACGAGGCCATCGGCGAGATCCTGCGGGGCAGCACCCAGGGCGGCATCGAGGCCTCGTTCAAGCGGGTTACCGGCCTGACGCTGCAGCAGCTCTCGGTGCAGTGGCGTGATGCGGTCAACGCCAAGTACCTCCCGGAGGTCGGAGCCCGGGTGCGGGCCCGGGCCGTGTCCCAGGAGCTCCTGACCGAGAAGCGGGACCGGGGCACCCTCCATCTCGCTCCGGCCTTGTCGCCCGACGGCAGCCAGGTGGTGTACTTCGGGGAGCGGGACTGGTTCTTCGTGGACCTGTGGCTGGCCGACGGGAAGACCGGCCACGTGAAGCGGCGGATCCTCAAGTCGACCCAGTCGAGCAACTACGAGACCTATCGGTTCATCAATTCGCAGGCGAACTGGTCGGCCGACGGGAAGTTTCTCGCCTTCGCGGCGAAGCGGGGTCCGCGGGACGTGATCGTGGTAGTCGATGTAGCGCGCAACCACGAGGTGAAGCAGATCGACGTCCCGCTGAACGGCGTCACCACGCCGTCGTGGAGCCCGGACGGCCAGCGGCTGGTCTTCACCGGCTACGATGGCGGCGTCACCGACCTGTTCGTGGTAAACCGCGATGGGACCGGCTTCAAGCGACTCACCCAGGACAAGTACGCCGACCTGCACCCGGTGTGGTCACCCGACGGGACCACCATCGCGTTCGCTACCGATCGCGGGCCCACCACCGACTTCCGGACCCTCAAGTACGGCAACTACCGCATCGCGCTCTATCACGTCGATACCGGGGCGATCGAGGTGCTGCCCCACATGGACGAGGGTAAGAACGTCAGTCCCCAGTGGGCGCCCGACGGCCGCTCCCTCGCCTTCGTGTCCGACCGGAACGGGGTCAGCAACATCTTCCTATACGACTTCGCCGCGAAGGACATCTACCAGCTGACCGATTTCTACACCGGCGCGCAGGGGATCACCCCGCTCTCCCCCGTCCTCTCCTGGTCGAGCGGCGCGGACCGGCTGGCGTTCAACTATTACGAGAACGGGAAGTACGACATCTACACGCTGGACAACCCGCGCGGGCTCAAGCGCTCACCCTACGTCCCCGCGCGAGCCGACACGGCCGCGGCGGTGGCTCAGACGCCCGGGCCGGCTAGCGATACCAGCGTGTCGAAGATCGACCGCAACCCCCAGGTCGGTGAGGGTGGATCGATCTACCGCAGCGCTCAGGGCTTCCGCCCGTCCGCCGATCTCGGGCGGGCCACCGACACGTCGAAGTTCGTTCCCCCGGTGACGGTGGCGCGGCTGCTCGATTCGGCCAACTTCGCGCTTCCCGACACCAGCGAGTTCTCGATCAAGCCGTACAAGGTCGGATTCTCGGCCGATTATGTGGCCCGGCCCCAGGTCGGATACGTCCGCGACAACTTCGGCCAGGGCTTCTATGGCGGCAGCGCCATCACCCTGAGCGACATGCTGGGGAATCACCAGCTGGGCTTCGGGCTCGCGGTGAACGGACGAATCGACGAGGCCCAGGCCATCGCGGTGTACACCAATCTGACTCACCGACTCAACTGGAGCGCGGGACTGTCGCAGGAACCGTACTTCTACTTCGACCAGGCGGGCTACTCGGTCGACCCGACCACCGGAGAGCCGCTGTACATCCAGCAGATCCGACGCCTGGTGTTCCGGTCGGCGTTCATCGCGGCCCAGTATCCCTTCAGCCGGTTCTCCCGGATCGAGCTGGGGCTCCAGGCCACCAACGTGAATGATGCGGTGTACCGGATCGTGGAGCCGCTGGTCTCCGACGTCACGATCGACAAGTTCGGCCTTCCGTCGCACAACTATATCCAGCCCCGGGTCGCGCTGGTGCACGACAACGCGGTCCCGGGATATGTCGGGCCGTTGGCCGGCCGGCGCTCCCGGTTTGAAGTCTCCCAGACCATCGGGGGCTGGCGGTACTTCCAGGGGCTGGTCGACTACCGGCGGTATGACAAGGTGGCCGGCCCGATCGTTTTCGCGACCCACGCGCTCTTCCTCGGACGGTACGGCCGGGACGCGCAGCAGTTCCGGAATTTCATCGGCATCCCCGATTTTCTGCGGGGCCACACGTCGGGCTCTTACGATCGCAATGAATGCGCGTTCGTGGCCAACAACATTCCGGCGGGCTCCGAGACCGGCTGCGTCGATCTCGACCGCCTGATCGGGTCACGGTTCGCCGTGGGCTCGGCCGAGCTCCGCTTCCCCATCCTGACCCGGCAGCTCTTTCACAAGCTGCCGTCGGCCGTGCCGCCCATCGAAGGGGCCTTCTTCTACGACGTGGGCATCGCGTGGAACGACGGCAACACGATCAAGTGGAGCCTCGATCCGACGGACGACCGGGAAAACGTCCGTACCCCGCTCCAGGCGTACGGCGCATCGATCCGGACCAACCTCTTTGGATTCGTGGTGCTGCGGGTCGACTACGCGCGTCCGCTCAACCGGGCGATCAAGAGTCTCTGGACGCTGAGCCTGGGGCCGACGTTCTAGCAGGCGGACAGGCGGGCAGGCGGGCAGGCGGGCAGAGGCTCCGAGCTCGATCAGAGCTCCCGAGTCACTGCCCGTCTGCTCCCGTCCGCCCGCTCCCGCCTGCTCCCGCCCCTCGACTATCTTCTAGCCGTGCCCCCCCGATCCATCACCGGTCTGGCGCTCCTGCTCGCGGCCTGTGGCGGCCACGAGCGCCCGGTCTCCCGGCTTCCTCAGGCGCCCCGTGTGGCGGCGCCGGTCAGCGTGCTGCGATTGCCCGTGGCTGGCGGTCTGGCGCACCTGTACCGGGTGCCCGAGCTGGATGAGTCGAGCTGGAAGGAGGCGGACAAGCTTCCGCCGATGAAGCGCGTGGTGGGGACCGATCTCGAGCAGGGGATCGTCTACGCGCTCGACACCAAGAACAATCTGGTGGGACTCGATCTCGAGTCGCGCCGCGCCCGGACCGTGCTGGGCCAGGTCCGCGAGGCAACGGTCGGACCCGATGGGGCCGTGTATGCCGTGGACACCGGCGCTACCGTCACCCAGATCGTGCGCCGGAGCCCGGTGCGGTTCCGAACCAAGCTCGCGGGCACGACCCGGGGGCTGTTCGGAACCATGAACGGCGCTCTGGTAGCGCTTCCCTCGGCGGCCCACGCGCAGGCGGTGCAGCTCACCCCCGACCAGGCGCAGGGGCGGGTGGCGCTCCCCTCGGGCGCGGCGGCGGCGACCTATCTCGGTGACCTGGTCGCGGTGGCGGCGGACAGCGCGGTGATTCTCTACGAGCCCCAGGCCAAAGAGCCGGTCCGGACGATCGAGGTCTCGGGACATGCCCGTGCGGTGGCGTTCTCGCCGTCGGGGCACCGCCTCTACATCGCGCGCGGCAAGCCGGACATCCGCGTGATCGATCGCTTCAGCGGCGCCTCGCTCGGCTCGATCGAGCTTCCCGGCGCCGCGCGTGAGCTGCGCAGCGACTTCCTGGGAAGCTGGCTGTTGGTACGGCCCGAGCGCGGCGACTCGGTGTGGGTGGTGGACGCGGGCACCGGGGCGGTAAGGGGAACCGTCGCCACCCGCTGGAGCGCCGATCTGCCCGCCGTGGCCGGGCCCCGTACCCTCCTGGTGCGCGCGGGAGGCGACGTACGGGCATTGGATCTGAGCAGCAAGACACTGACGGCGAGCGGCGCCGTGGCGGGCGGCGCCGAGGACCTCTGGCTTCCACTCTCCTGGCTTCCGGTCGAGGAGCAGCAGCAGCTCGCGGCCGAGGGGACCGACACGAGCGGCGCGGTGAGCGATTCCGGCACGGCCGTGCCCGGCATCTTCCTTCAAGTGAGCAGCTCACGCAATCCATCGTGGGCCAACGAGCTGGCGGACAAGCTCAAGAGCGCCGGTCTGCCGGCCTCGGTGCTGCCGCCGAAGAGCGGCGAGGACGCCTACCGGGTCGTGCTCGGCCCCTACGCGAGCCGCGACCAGGCCGAGGCCACCAGCAAGAGCCTCGGTATGCCCTCGTTCGTCATTACCCCGCAGGACCAGGCCCCGCAATGAGGCCTGCGCGCACCCTGGCCCGAGGATGCCCTGCATGAAGCTCACCAAGCTCGAGCTCTCCGGCTTCAAATCGTTCGCCGACACCGTCGCCCTCGACTTCGAGGAAGGGGTCACCGCCATCGTCGGACCCAACGGCTGCGGCAAGTCGAACGTCTCGGATGCGGTGCGCTGGGTGCTCGGAGAGCAGTCGGCCCGACTGCTCCGGGGCGGGAAGATGGAGGACGTGATCTTCCAGGGGGCGGCCAACCGGCGCCCGGTGAACGTCACCGAGGTCTCGCTCTACCTCGACAACAGTGACGGCGAGCTGCCGATCGCCTATCAGGAGGTCGTGATCGCGCGGCGGCTCTCGCGCTCGGGTCAGAGCGATTACCTACTCAACGGGACCGTCGTCCGGCTCCGGGACATCCAGGACCTGCTGCGGGGCACCGGGCTCGGCAGCGACGCGGGAGTGGTGATCGAAGCGGAGATGATCAAGCTGCTCCTGTCGGATCGGGCGGAGGAGCGGCGGTCGTTGTTCGAGGAGGCCGCCGGCATCGGACTGTATCGCGACCGCAAGCAATCGACCGAGCGCCGTCTGGAAGAGACCGCCGCCGATCTGCAGCGGGTCGAGGACCTCCTGGCGGAGGTCCAGTCACAGATCCGGAGCCTGGCCCGGCAGAAGGGCAAGGCCGAGCGCCACGGCAAGCTCACGGAAGAGAAATTCGCAGTCCAGCTCACGCTCGCGCGCCGCCATCTCGATCGCCTGGCCGAACGAACGGAGGGCCTGGAGCAGCGCTTTGCCCAGCTGAGCCGGTTGCTCCCCACCGAGCGGCAAGCGCTGGCCCACGCGGAGGCGACGCGCGAGGAGGCATCCCGGGCGCGGGCCACGGCCGAGCTTCAGCGGACCGAGCTCGGCCGCCGTCTCGGCGCCGTCCGGGTGGAGCTGGAGAAGCTGGAAGGCGATCTCGCGCTCACCCTGGAGCGGCTCGGCAATGCCACCGCTCGGCGGCTCAAGGCTCAGGAGGAGCGGAGCCAGATGGAGGTCCGCGCCGCCCTGGCCGCCGCGGAGTGCGAGGCGGCCGCCACCGAGCGGGCCGGAGCCGAGGCGGAGCATGCCAGGATCGAGACCGAAGTGGGCAGCCGCGCCACGGACGAAGAGAACGGCCGGCGGCGCTTGCTGGAGCAGCGCGCGGCCGTCCGACTGCGGGAAGAGGCGCTCCAGTCCCGCGCCCAGGACCTCCGCTCGCTCGAGGGCGAGCGAACTGCCCTGGAAGGCGAGCTCGCGTCGCTGCGGGATCGGGCGTCACAGGCCCGCACCCACCGCGAAAGTCTGCGGACTGAGCTTCATGTGGCCGAGCGGCGACGCGACCACGCGATCGAGCAAGCCGCCTTCCGGAGCCACGAGACCAAGCAGGCTGCTGCGGAGGCGGAGCACGGCCGTCATCTCGTGGCCGAGGCGCGGGAGCGCGAGGCACTGCTCCGCTCCCAGCGACGCCAGGCGGAGGAATCGCTGGCCCAGATCACGGCCCGGCGCGAGGCGCTGGAAGAGCTCGAGCGTGAGCGGGTCGGCCTGGCCCCCGGAGCCGCGGCTCTGCTGTCCGCGCGAGATCGTTTCGGGGACGCCGTCCTGGGACCGTTGAGCGACTTCGTGCGCACCGGCCGGGAGCATGCCGAGCTGGGCGAGCGCCTGCTGGGCGAGTGGACCCACGCGGTGCTGGTGCGCGACGTCGAGTCGGTGGACGCTATCCGCGCCTGGCATGCCGAGCAGCAACCCGGTGCGCTGGTGCTGCTCCCCGCGCACCCGGGTCCCGTGCTGCCGTCGGACGCGCCGCCCCTCGACGGCCGGTTCCGAGCGGAGGGCCCGGCGGCCGCGTGGGTGCGGGCAGCGCTGGCCGGCTCCCAGGTGCTCGACGAGGCAGGCCACGTCCTCCGTCGCGCGAGCGGAGCCATCTTCCTCGGCGGTGCCGCGGCGCCTTCGGGGCCGCTGCGCCGCCGGGCCGAGCTCGAGACTCTCGGGCACGAGGCGGAGCTGGCCAGCATCGCGCTCGGCGCGGCCGAGGCCGATCTCGGCGCGGCGCTCGCCCGCCTGGCGGAGCTGGAGCGTGCGCTGACGGCCACGGCAGGCGAGGTCGACCGGGCTCGCGATGCGGAACGAGCGGCGCTGGCGGCGCAAGAAGACGCGCTGCGCTTCGTCAACAACCTGAGCCGCGAGCTCGCGACCGCCGATGGCGAGGTCGCAAGGCTCGCCGAGCGGCTCGACCGGGCCGAGCGGCGGCTGGTCGAGGTCGACGGAGCCCTGGTCGAGGGCGACGTGGCCCGGGCCCGGCTCGAGGAGGAGCTGGGCGCCGCGCGCGCGGCGCTGGCAGGGCTCGAGAGCGCGCAGGAGGGCGCGCGGGAGCAGCGGGCCCAATGGCAGGTCCAGGAGGCGCACATCGCCGGGCGGCTGCGCGCGGCGTCGGAGCGGCTCGAGCGGGCCCAGGCCGCCCAGGCGGAAGCCGGGGCGAGCGCCCAGGCGCTCACCGGCGAGCTGGCCCAGCTGGATCAGGACGGCACGACGCTTTCCGGCCAGCAGTCGCAGTGGCAGGAGACCCGAGCGGAGCGCCAGGTGGCGCTGCTGGAGCTGGAGACGGCCGATGCCGAGGCCGGAACCGCCCTCGCGGCCGCCGACGCGGCCCTGGACGCGACCGAGCGCGACGTGGCGAGCCGGCGGGCCAGACTCGAATCCCACGGCGAGGAGAGCCATCGGCTCGAGCTCGAGCTCACTGAGGCCACCGGCCTCCGGCGCAGCATCGTGGAACGGATCGAGGCCGAGTGGCGAAAGCCGATCGACCAGCTGCTCGATGGAGCTCCCCTGCTCGACCTCGATCTCGAGACGCTCGAATCAGAGTCGGCCCGCATTGTCGCCGCCCTCGAGGCCATCGGACCGGTGAACCCGCTGGCCGTAGAGGAGCACACCGACGAGGTGAAGCGGTTCGAGTTCCTCTCCGGCCAAAGAGACGATCTGGTGAGCGCCCGCCAATCGCTGATGCAGGCCATCCGCGAGATCGACGGGACCGCGCGCGCCATGTTCCTGGAAACGTTCGAGGCCGTGAAGGCCAACTTCCATATCGTCTTCCAGACGCTGTTCGGCGGCGGCGAATGCGACCTCCGGCTGGCCAACCCCGAGGAGCCGCTCGACAGCGAGATCGAGATCCTGGCCGCGCCCCGCGGAAAGCGCATCCAGCACGTCCGGCTCCTGTCGATGGGAGAGCGGACCCTGGTCGCGACCTCGCTGCTCTTCGGGCTGTACCTCACCAAACCCAGCCCCTTCTGCCTCATGGACGAGGTAGACGCGCCGCTGGACGACGCGAACGTGGGGCGCTTCACCAAGTTGCTCGACGAGTTCAAGCCGAAGACCCAGTTCATCGTCATCACTCACAATCCGCGGACGATGCACGCCGCGGACGCGGTTTACGGCGTGACGATGCAGGAGCCGGGCGTGTCGACGATTGTGGGCGTGCGGTTGGGCGAGGCGGTGGGGGCCGGAGCCTGATACTGTTAGTTATCGGCGGTTGGCCCCAAACGCCGGTACCCGGTTGCTAGCGGGCAACTCACACCTCGGAGCTCCCCGTGCTCGTCGTCATGCGCCACGGCGCCACCGAAGAAGAGGTCCAGCAGGTCGCGGCCGCCATCGAACAGATGGGCTACGAGGCGCGGGTCATGCCGGGGCGCCAGCGGACTACGGTCGGCGTGGTCGGCAACGACGGCCGGGTGGATCCCTCCCGCTTGGCAGGACTCGCCGGCGTGCAGGAGTGCATCCCCGTCACCAAGCCGTACAAGCAGGTTTCCCGGGAGTGGCGCGCCCAGCCCACCGTTGTGTCCTTCCCCGGCGGCCTGACCATCGGCGGCGACGACGTCGTGGTGATGGCGGGCCCCTGCTCGGTCGAGAGCGCGGGTCAGATTCTCGAGGCGGCGTACGCCGTGCGAGACGCCGGCGCCACTATGCTCCGGGGCGGCGCCTTCAAGCCGCGGAGCTCACCCTACTCGTTCCAGGGGCTGGGCCGGAAGGGGCTCGAGCTGCTGGCCCGGGCGCGGGAAGAGACCGGGCTCCTGATCGTCACCGAGGCAATGGACGCGGACGGGCTGGACGCCGTGGCCGACGTCGCCGACTTGATCCAGATCGGTGCGCGCAACATGCAGAACTACTCCCTGCTCAAGCAGGCCGGCCGGGGTCGCAAGCCGGTGCTGCTCAAGCGCGGTCTCGCGGCCACTATCCAGGAATTGCTCCTCTCGGCCGAGTACATCCTGGCCGAGGGCAACCCCAACGTAATTCTCTGCGAGCGCGGGGTCCGCTCGTTCGACTCGGCGACCCGGAACCTGTTCGACGTCGCGGCCATCGCCGTCGTGCACGGTCTTTCCCATCTGCCCATCGTGGCCGACCCGAGCCACGGCACGATGGTCCAGGAAACGCGTTATCGCCATCGCCGAGGCTACCGCTACGTCAAAAGTCAGAATTGCTGGTGGGGCGATCGCTGGCTATGCCGGTATCTCTGGTAAGGCGCAGTCCGCCCGTCTCTTGACGGCGGGCGGATCTCCATCCGTAACGCTGCGGATTGCACCGCAGTCAACCGACTTACGCGTGTCCGCCACCTGTACCAACGCCACTTCGAGCGCCGAGCAAAGCCGCGCACCGCGCCCCACAGCTTCCACTATCCGTGAGCCGCCCGGCATCCATTTCCGCGTGAGCCCGTCATCCAAAATCCACGCCTGCGTGCGCCGCTCTTTCGCGGTTGGCACAACACTTGCGTGCGTCAGTTTTGAGACGTGTTGGGAGCGTGCCGATGCACGAACGCACTATGGTACTTCGCCTGAAGCGGTTCGAGACGAGCCAAAAAGCGCTGAAAGTCGCGGTGCTTGAGAAGATGATCTTCGACTTCGACAATACCGCCGCTGACCTTGTTCAACAGATTGCGGCCGAGGAGAGCCGCACGCGGATCAAGGATACACGGCACGTCGCTTACTCGACCTTCG
>Ga0137403_10000971_pt1 | contig 36472 bp, 38 predicted proteins | sample CZOMad2_1_16fung_FD_122057 | JGI IMG/M metagenome (GOLD analysis project Ga0137403, IMG submission 122057) | Vadose zone soil fungal communities from Angelo Coast Range Reserve, California, USA - CZOMad2_1_16fungal (Hybrid Assembly) | ecosystem: Environmental > Terrestrial > Soil > Vadose zone... | reverse complement strand
ATCGCCAGAACTAATTGATATTGCTGGGGATTTGCCCCCAACAGGCGGGTTGATTCCTCCATGTTGCGGAGAAACCGGCGCAACTGGTAACGGAACTCCCCCAGCGCCAGGTACTCCGGTTCAGTTAGAGGCCGCAAATTTTTTCCCTTTGACATTTTATATCGCTCCGCGACATAATACCAACATTCTGCTAGATTCGAGCCTGGGCCTTTTCATCGGACACCAAACCGACGAAAAGGCCCTTTTACTGTGCTCACATCGATTTCCTGATCGATTGTAAACAAATGTCAACATCTGTAAAGATCCTTAAGCGTATTCGCTCATACTGCCTCTGAGTACCGACGTCGCTTTATTGACGATCGCCTGGGAGGTGCCACGTTAGCGACAGAAGGGCAGCAGCATTTATCATCGAAGGCTGGTTAGATTGCCTGTACTTTCGAGGGAAAACCTTTGATTCCACGCTATACACGCCCGGAGATGGGCCGAATCTGGAGTGATGAAAACAAATTCCGCTGCTGGCTAAAGGTTGAAGCTGCCGCCAGCCTTACCTTGGCCGATGCGGGCATTGTCCCTGAGAATGCCGCCCGCGCCATTGCCGAGCGCGGCGACTTTGACCTGAAACGAATCCATGAAATTGAGGCTGAGGTAAGGCATGACGTGATTGCTTTTACCACAGCCGTAGCGGAAAAAGTTGGCCCGGAAGCTCGCTGGCTGCATTACGGCCTTACCTCGAATGACGTGGTGGATACGGCGCAGGCACTCCAGATCAAAGAAGCTTCACGGATCATCGCGGACGATCTGGAGCAGCTAAAGACGGTGTTGGCCCGCCGCGCCCACGAGTTTGAGCACACGCCTACCATTGGACGCACGCATAGCATCCATGCCGAGCCGACAACGTTCGGACTGAAACTGGCCAACTGGTACGCCGAAACAGTGCGCAACATCGAGCGCTTTCAGCGCACGGCGGAAGAAATGCGTGTAGGCAAGCTTTCCGGCGCGGTGGGAACATTTGCTCATCTGGAGCCGGAATTCGAAGAGAAGATCTGCCGGCGGCTGGGACTGGACGCAGCGCCCATCTCCACACAGGTAATCCAACGCGACCGCCATGCCTATTACGTAGCTACCCTGGCAACAATTGCTTCCACGCTGGACAAGATTGCAACGGAGATACGCCACCTGCAAAGGACGGAGGTCCGAGAGGCCGAAGAATATTTCAGCGAAAAACAAAAGGGATCTTCGGCCATGCCGCACAAGCGCAACCCGATTACGTGCGAACAGATCAGCGGACTGGCGCGCGTGGTGCGGGCCAACGCGCAGGCAGCATTTGAAAATGTGGCGCTGTGGCATGAGCGCGATATCTCGCATTCGTCGGTGGAGCGCGTGATCCTGCCGGATTCCACGATTCTGGTCGACTACCTGCTGACCAAGACGATCCACCTGATCGATACGCTGATGGTCTATCCCAACCGCATGCTCAAGAATCTGGAATCCACCGGCGGGCTGGTCTTCAGCGGGCAATTGTTGCTCGATCTTTCTGAGCACGGCATGGCGCGCGAAGACGCTTACCGTTTGGTGCAGAAGCACGCGATGCGCGCCTGGAAAGATGACCTGAATTTCCGTGAGCTGGTGATGAACGATCCTGAAATTACTTCGCGGGTGCCCGCCAAGCAGATCGAGCAGGCGTTTTCCATCGAACGGCAATTGCGAAATGTGGACAAGATTTTCAAGCGGGTATTTGGAAAATAAACACTGGCTTGTTTTAGCAAATGACGGAAGCTTCTGAATTGGAACATTATCAGTTCCCATATGAGTATCGAACCAGAGGGGTAGTCAGGCGGCCAGGTGTTGATCGCCCACTCGGGCCAAGGCTTCCCTGAGAGCATCAGCGCTTCGCGCGAGACCTTGCCGCTCTTCGTCCGACATCTCGGGTTCCATGATTTGCAGGACGCCTTCCCGCCCGACTACGCTCGGCAGGGAAAGTGTGACTTCGTATTTTGGATTAAACGAACCGATAGGAACCACCGCGCGTTCATCCCGCAGCACCATCTCCGCAACGCGAGCCGCGACCATGCCGATCCCGAACTGGCTGGCCTCGTTTCCCTCAATGATGGTTATATTGGCAAACCTCACTTCGTGTTCGATCGTCTGGCGCAGTTTCTCGGAGTTCAGGCGGTTCTGAGTCAGGGCGTTAAAGATTGGCACTCCCGCCACCCTCGCCGAAGACCACAACAATACTTCCGAGGTCCCATGCTCGCCCACAACTTGAGCTTCCACGGACGCCGGGTTTACATTGAGATGTCGCGCAAGGTGAAACCGGAATCGCAGGCTGTCCAGGAATGTGCCGCTGCTCAGCACGCGCTTGAATCCGAACCGGCGAACAAGATCGGCCAGCGGATCAGGGGGATCGGTGAGCACCAGAATCACGGCCTCCGGAACTGCCCGGAAAAGCTGAGGGAGGATATCGTTATAGACAGCAACGTTCGTATCGAGCAGTTTCAGTCTGCCTGAGGGATCGTTGCGGTCCGTTGCTCCGCCGGTCTTTTCATTCACCCCGGAGGTAATCATGACAAGCGCGGCGCCGGCCAAGTCCGAGTAATCTCCATCATGGATATCCACCACAGAGGAGAGCGCAGCACCGTACTGCATGTCAGTAGCGACCGATTTGGCCCGTTTACGGGTTCTATTCAGCACCACGATCTCACGCGCGCTGCCGCGGACGACCATTGACAACAAGCATGCAGAACCGACTGCCCCGGCGCCAATCACTCCAACCTTCATAAATCCTCCTTTATTTATTGAGAGCAACACTTGCTGGCTCGGCGCATGGCCGCACTCCCTATTGTCTAGATGTTCACGCCAGATTGCTGGTTGGAGGTTTCTGCTCCTTTATCGCGACTATGAACGCTTTTGCCTTGCTCAACAGAAGCGCATTGCGACTATGTCTGCGCGTGAGGTCGTTGTTGCCGTAGGTTTGTGCGCAGAATCGGGAGGTGGGGTGTGGCGGGAAAGCGCGCTGTGATGGGACCACTAGAATTGCGGCCGGGGCTGCGGCTAATAGCTCGCCGCCTTCATCACGTCCTGGCTGCTTTGGGGACGAGGTCGGGATATCCCCAGCTTCTTCATCTTATGGATCAGCGTAGTGCGTTTCAATCCGAGCTTGGTGGCGGCGCCTTTTGGTCCGCCGATCACCCAACCGAGCGCATCAAGCGTGTGCAGAATCAGAGTGCGCTCGGTATCCTTCAGGGTAGTTGGAGCCGGAGCGGCCGCGACACTCTGGATTTCTGAAGCCGGCAAAGGGTTGGGAAGTACGCCATCATTAGAAAGGATCACGGCACGTTCGATCAGGTTCTGTAGCTCGCGGATATTCCCCGGCCATTCGTGCGAGCTAAGCGCAGCCATGGTCTCCTCGGGGATGTGCTCGATTTGCTTATCCATGCGCCTGCCAAAAATCTCGACAAAGTGGGCCACCAGGGCCGGAATGTCCGTGCGGCGCGCCCGCAATGGCGGCAGCAGGATGGGAAACACGTTCAAGCGATAATAGAGATCGGTACGAAATTCGCTCCGCTTCACCATCTCCACCAAATTCTGGTTGGTCGCGGCCACCACTCGAACGTTAACCTTCTGGGTCCGCGTGCTGCCCAGGCGCTCGAACTCCTGTTCCTGCAGAACACGCAGTAATTTAGGTTGCAACGCCAGCGGAATGTCGCCCACTTCGTCCAGGAAAAGGGTGCCCTTGTCCGCCCACTCGAAACGGCCAATCTTTTGCGCTATGGCTCCGGTGAAGGCGCCTTTCTCGTGGCCAAAAAGCTCGCTTTCCAGTAGATCGAGCGGAATGGCAGCGCAATTCAGCTTTACGAATGGGCGTCCGCACCGCGAGCTGATGTTGTGAATCGCGCGCGCGATCAGTTCCTTGCCGGTGCCCGTTTCTCCCTGGATAAGCACCGTGGAATCTGCCGGCGCGACGCGTTCGACCTGCTCAAGCACCGCCTCCAGAGCAGGACTTGTACCTATGAGCTGCTCAAATCTGCGATGATTACGATCCTCATCGCCGAACCCGAGTTTTTCGCAACTTCCCACAGATGACCTCCCAGCAGGATGCATGTGTCTGTTGCCGAGGCTTAGCTTTCGAGAGCTGCGCGAACACTCTCAAGCAGCGCATCGTCATCGAACGGTTTCGCCATGAACTCCACCGCGCCTGCCCTTAACGCCTGCATCCGCATTTTTGCGTCGCCATGTGCCGTAATGAAGATGGTCGGAATCCTGCAATGCTCAGCATTCAGCTTGGCCTGCAATTCCAATCCAGACATTCCTGGCATGCGGATATCGGCGATCAGACAAGCAGTCTGGGTTTGTTGGCCGGATTTCAGGAATTCTTCCGCCGATGCAAACGCTTGCGCCGTCCATCCTACGGCTTTCATCATGCCCTGCAATGCGCTCCGCATCAGGTCATCATCATCGACAATTGCAATGAGTTTCGTCTTACCGTTAGTGGCCATACTGCAAAGTTACCAGCAGCGCAAAAGGGGCGCAATTATACGTTGGTATATGGTGGCTAATACCGCCCGGAATCAGGTAGGCAGCTATCGTTTCCGGAAGACGGTACTCGAAACAGCAGCTCAACACGGGAGGAGCGCGAACCGGCAAAGTTCCTTATTATAACTTCGCCGCCATGATCTACTTCTTGCCGGGCGGAAGCTCAAGCTTTGCGGCCATTCTGACCAATTCCGCCAGTGATTCAGCCTGCATCTTCCGCATCACGTGCCCGCGATGGATCTTCACGGTGATTTCGCTAGTCCCGAGTTCAAAGGCTATTTGTTTATTGAGCATGCCTGAAACCACCAGGCCCATCACCTCGCGCTCGCGCGTGGTCAGCGACGCGTAGCGCTTTCGCAACTCGGCAAGCTCGTTCTGCTGTTGACGCGTCGCGCGGTCGCGCTCCAAAGCCTGGTAGATCGCATCCAGCAAGTCCTGGTCGCGGAAGGGCTTGGTCAGGAACTCCACGGCTCCGTGTTTCATTGCCTTCACTGTCATGGGAATATCCCCATGACCGGTGATGAAGATGATGGGAATCCGGACGCCCGCCTCTACCAATTCACGCTGAAAATCCAGACCGTTGACTCCGGGAAGGCGTACGTCGAGAACCAGGCAACTTGGCCCGTCGGGCCGTTTGCTGCGCAAGAACTCCTGCGTTGTGCCAAAGGTCTCGGACAGCAAGCTCACCGACTTCAGCATGCCCTGGATGGCCGCGCGCACCAAGGCATCGTCATCGATGACAAACACGGTGGGAGCGCCTGCGGGCGTCATTCATGTGCCTCGTCTTGCGTGGGCAGTGTGAAATAAAAACTTGCGCCGCGCGGAGAATTGGGAGCTGCCCACAAGCGGCCGCCATGCGATTCCAGTATGGAGCGGCTGATCCGAAGTCCCATACCGGTTCCACCAAGCTTAGTCGTAAAGAAGGCATTGAAAATTTGATCTGTCTGTTGCGGGGGCAGTCCCACACCAGTATCCGTGACGGTCACCAGAAGTTGCTCGTTCTCCGTTCGATGCGTCTGAATGGTGAGCTCGCGCGTCTCGTCCACAGCCTTCATTGCATCGATGCTGTTCATAATGAGGTTCATCATCACCTGCTGTAATTGCACGCGATCTGCCGTTACCAGGGGGAGATCTGCCGCCAGCTCCATCCGGACGGATATGGAGTATCGCGTTGCCTCGCTTCGCAGGAGAGCAAGAATTTCGCGAACAGCTTCGTTTACATCAACCAGTTCCCTGTCCGGAGCACCCTTTTTAAACTGCGAGCGGATCCGGCTGACGATGTCGGCGGCACGGGTTGCATCTTTGACGACCCTCGACGCCGCCTCGCGGGCCTCTTCCAGATCGGGCTGAACGCGCGCAAGCCAGCGGATACATGTATTCGCGTCAGTAACGGCAGCGGCGATCGGTTGATTCACTTCGTGCGCCAGCGAAGCAGTCAGCTCGCCCATGGTAGTCACCCGGCTGACGCGCGCGAGATCCGCCTGCGCCTGACGCAACGCCTCTTCAGCCTGCTCGCCCTCAATGGCGATACTCGCAAGATGGGTAATGCGCTCTATGACATGATGCTCCTGCGGAGTGGGGTTGCGCGGTTCGCAATAGTATGTCGCGAAGGTCCCCAACACCTTTCCTTCCGAGGACAATATCGGCGTCGACCAGCACGCTCGCAGCCCGTGTGCCAGGGCAAGGTCGCGGAAATCGGTCCACAGCGCGTCCGCGGCGATATCCGAGACAATCACTCGCTCGGCGCGGTAAGCGGCCGTCCCGCAAGAACCCACGGACGGGCCGATCTTGGTGCCATCGATTGCGCTAGCGTAGGCAATTGGCAAGCTGGGGGCCGCTCCGTGACGAAGGCAGTTGGTGTTCGGATCCAACATAAGGACCGAAGACAGAGAACCGCTGGCCAATTCTTCCACCAGCCGGCATAAAGCATCGAGGATGACAGCGCGAGAATCACGCCTTGCTATCATCTCCAGAAGTCGTTTTTCTCCGGCCAGCAACATCTCCGCCCGCTTTCGGTCGGTGATGTCCATTGAGCTACCCACGAATTGCACCAAATCCCCGGCAGTGTTCAAAACCGGATGGCCGACGGCATGGATGTATTTGACCGTGCCGTCCGGAAGAAGGACCCGGAATTCCACTTCGTACTCAGACTTTCCAACTATTGCTCGATCGAATGTCCCTTCCCACTCGGCTCGATCTTCGGGATGAATGCGCTGCAGCCATTCTTCCCAGGTCGGCATGCCCTCTTCCGGATCGAAGCCATAGATGCGATACCATTCATCGGACAGATACAAGGCATCTCTTTCCGGTACCGACCAGATCCAACTCCCTGTATGCGCGAGCCTCTGCGCTTCCGCCAGATGACTCTCGCTTTGTCGCAACGCTTTTTCCGCCCGCCTCCTCTCGGTGATGTCCATCACCGCTCCGACAAACTCAATGCAGCCCGATTCATCGCTTGAGGCATGGGCAACAACATGGACATATTTGATGGAACCATCCGGCATCACCAGGCGATATTCATGCTCAAAATCCTTCCCATCCCGCGAGGCGCGCTCGATTGTCTCTTGTACGTGGGCCTCGTCTTCGGGATGAACTCGTTGAAGAATAAGTTCCGCCGTCGGCTTGGTCGTCCGCTCATATTCGAAGATTCGAAAGGTTTCTTCTGACCAGATGATGTCGCCGGTGGAAACCTTCCAGCCGAAGCTCCCAGTATGACTAAGCCTTTGCGCTTCCGCTAAATACGCCTCGCTTCGCTGCAACTCGTCGTTGACCGCCGTCAAGGATCTGGTCCGCTCAGCAACTCTTTGTTCGAGCATCTCTGCAATACGCTTCTGCTCGCCGGAGCGCCGGGCCTCCTGCAATCCAATGCCGGCCTGGTTGGCCGCCACACGCAGGAGGAGCCGTTCGACCTCGGTCGGAAAATCAATTCGCCGAGAGCCAGCTACTAACACGCCGCCGTCGTGCTGAAGACCGAGCGAGAACGACGCGATGGATACCTCAGCCTCTCCCGCCAGAACTGGAATCACGCTCCGCGAAACGGTTGGGCCGCCGGTCAACCAGCGGCCAAGAGCTTGACTAGATTGCTGCGGTTGAATGGAGGAGTGCTGGTGATCACCCAACCGGACCACCTCGATTGGCGAACCATCGCTCGACAGCCGCGCATAGGCGAAATCGAGGCGTAACATCGTGAGGAGCACGTCGAGCAGAGTGCCCAGTATCTGGGATGACTCGCTGCCACTCCAAATCGCAGGAAGCGCCAGAACACTGATCAGGTCATTGATGCAGCTCTGAAGGCGCTTGATCTCGGGTGTATTTTCCATTTTCCACTTTCGGCTCAAGCCGCTGACGGGGGCGACGCGTTGCGCGTAGTGTCCCGCTGACGCAGCTCCCGCAAGAATTCGCCCGGCGGAACGAAGAAAGGGTTCTCTTGGAGGATGCCGCCGATGATGATCATCGGGTGCGTCCTCATGATGTCGACGACGATCTGACCGCCAAACTTGGCGAGATCGTAGATTCATATGACCGGATCCTTATAACGAGGCAAAATAAAGTTCAGTCGCGTCTCGTACTCCACCAAATCGTCAACGCCGGGTCGATCTTCGAGCGCCCATTCCATATGCGCGACCAGGCGAGTGCGCGCGAACCCTTGCCGCGGCCCCCCGTCCAGGACCTCCTGGATCAAAGCGAGCATGCGGTCCTGATCGAAGTGACCATCACGAAGATACGCGTCAGCCCAGTTGCGTAGCTCGAACTGACCATTCATTTCTGCTGCCCCCGCATCGATGCCTGCTGACGCGAGCCGCTGGCGGTGCTCCTCTCGCAGCTTGGGATCGATGATGTGGAACGCCTTCTCGCCCCGCTCAAAGCCGTCTTTGATGAATGGAAGCAGCACCCGGTATTCTTCATCAGCGTTATGAAAAAAGGCGCAGACATGACGTTGCGCGTCAAGAACCGAGCCCGCGAACGGAATGGGTTGGCTGGCCTCACTCGGCATTTCTCTATTGGCCTTCATACGATCATAAATAGGATCCATCGTGTCCTCCTTCAGCGCGCAGCCACAAAGGTCAGCCGCTCGCGGCACGAAAAGAGTCGCTCGGGAATTGGTTTGCATCCCGCCGCCAAACACCCCTCCAACGGACAGCATGCGGCCCGGCTGCTGTAGTCACCCACATAGATTTTACGCTTCCTGCTCGCCTGCACTCTTCCAGCGAGGACTACGACAGTGCAATTGTTTAAGGTAAATGAGCCTGTTACTCCTTACATCTGCGACACTAGGTGAGGGACTTTAGCCGCTCTCGCTGCAGGGCAATGAGCCTGGGTCAGTAATACAACCCCGTTCATCGCGTAAGAGCGATCCAAAAACGCACGCGCGGAATCCCAAGCCGATCATCATTCATGTACTTCGCCTAGGGTAGGTAAAGTGATGAAAAAACTTGCTCCACGCGGAGAGTTGGCGGCAGCCCACAAGCGGCCTTCATGCGATTCGACGATAGATCGGCTGATGGACAGCCCCATGCCCGTCCCGTGGGCCTTGGTGGTAAAGAAAGCATCGAAGATTTGATCCGCCCGCTCCCGGGGCAGCCCGAGCCCGGTATCGCTCACCGACACCATGAGCTGTTCTGTTTCCGCTGGTTGCGACTGGATGGCGAGCTCCCGCGTCCCATCCACATCTCTCATTGCATCAATGCCATTGATCATCAGGTTCATCAGCACTTGCTGCAACTGCACACGATCCCCCATGATCTGGGGAAGGTCTGCGGCCAGGTCGGTCCGGATTGAAACGGAGTATCGTGTTAATTCGCTTCGCAGAAGGACAATCATCTCTCGAATGACTTCATTTACGTCCACCAGCTCCCGTTGCGGAGGGCCCTTCTTAAAGAGCAGGCGGATCCGGCTGACGATTTCGGCCGCACGCCTCCCATCTTTCACTGTTCTCATTGCAGCTTCGCGGGCCTCTTCGAGGTTTGGGGTGTCGCCGGCAAGCCAGCGCAAACAGGTATTTGCGTCAGTCACAGCTGCGGCAATCGGCTGATTCACTTCGTGCGCCAGAGAGGCTGTCAGCTCTCCCATGGTGGTCACCCGGCTTGCGTGTGCGAGGTCCGCCTGGGTTTGGCGTAGCGCCTCTTCGGCATGCTTGCGCTCCCGGCTCTCGGCTTCCAGGGCCTCATTCGTTGTTTGGAGCCGTTGCACCGTTCCTTTCAGTTCATCGCGCGCGCGCCTGAGTGAGTCTGTGGCGTTCCTTTGTGCAGCGCTCAACGAACCGACAAACAGTGCCGAAATCGCAAAAACGGCAAGGCGTGGCAGCTCCTCGGGTTTTGCAGCCAATGAATGTGTCGGGGGCAGGAAGTAAAAATAAAAAACCAGGGTGGAGAGGCTGGCCGCGAGCAATCCCGGTCCTACCCCACCAAACCACGCGCTCAACATGAGGGCAGAAAAAAACAGAGATACGGGAGCAGCTTCCAGATGCAATGCCGGCCACCGTGAAAGGATAAGGGCCGCGACGACTGAAAGAGCAGCGATTCCATAGCCCCAAATCACAGGCGGCCTGGACCACAAAAGAGGATTGAACCTGGACATGCTTCTGCTCCGGCAATGCAGTTGGTGTCACTCGGTGCAAACAAAATGTTACATCACAAGCTCCAAGTGGCTGAAACCCGGAAGTCCGCTTTTTCGAGACTCATAATGATCGCCTCCGTTCATGCTGCACTGCCACAATGACTTCGTTCTACGACGGTCCGCTTCGCGGTCAACAGATGCCGCACCGCGCAAGTAAGGATTTCCAGTGGCTGTCCTGTGCTCACACAAGCATCCACGCCGTACGGCAAGGGGGCGATCTGGTCACGGCACAGCAGCACAATCGAAAGCTCCGGGCAGATCGACCGCAGGTTCCGTATCAGGTCAGAGCTGGTGTCTTCGCCTTTCCGCTGATCCAGCACTACGGCAGCAGCCGAATGCATGACGAACAAGAGCGCGATCGCTTGCGTTGGGCGATTGAAGCTCACAACATCAAGGCCAGTGGCTTCGAGCGCAGCAAGTACCGAATTGCTGCTCGTCGCCTGATCGGATATATAGAGAATCGTGTCGTGCCACATGGTATTTTCGCCTTCGTCTTTAAAGAACCACGCGAGCTTTAGCGGGCGCGGCCGCCTGCTTCGATTAGCTGCGTTAGAACAGTTTCGCAATCCAGAACCTTCATATTTCTCGATTTCGCGGCATGATCAAGCACTACTGCACGCTCATCTTGTCCACGATCTTGCGCGAGCGGCTGTAGGGAGAAACAAGCTGCAAGACTCTCTGGTGTTGCCAATAACTCTGCACCGTTCCGGTGAGCGTGATGTTCTCGTCATCCACTGTCATTTCGATGTTTGCTTCACTCAGAAGTGGATCGTCGTCGAGGGCTGATTGAAGATTGCTTTGAATCTGGCCGTTCACCGCTGCCTTCTCCTGGAATGATGCCTGAATTGGCTGCTCCGGCTGTTGCGCTTGTGCGCCGCTTTCGGGACCAGTCTGGGCACCTGTGATAGATGGCTCCTGGCTTTCCGATTGGCGCACCATCAGTGCCAATAGCAATAACAGGCTGCATGCAAATTTTCGGGCCATAAATAAACTCCTTCTTTCTGTTGCCATGTCTCTCAACGTTTGCGGTCGCTTTTACCAGGACGTACACCAGAAACTGTGGAGGTTAACTGGCTGCGATGTGAGCTTCCCCGTGAGGTGGAAGCACCATGAACTCGTGCCGCCGCTCCAGCGCGAGGTTTGCGTTGATCACGAGAAGCTCTTCTTCAATCGCATCCGAGAGGCATTGCTCGGTTTCAGGATCGTGCTTGCCGCTGGCGATGGCGTTGATGGCCTTATAAATGAATTCAATCGAATTGGGGTTCATAAAACCCTCCTTCATTGACGGCCCTTGTTGGCCGCCACATTTCTCACAATGTGATTTAAAGCAATTGGCCTGCCAAAGTGAGGAATCGAAAATCCCACGGAACACCGCAAGGTTTGTGCCGACGGGCTACAAAACGCCGTTTGCGAGTGTCACGCCATCGACACCTGACGTCCGCTTCGTTGTCGATAGTTTGACCAATTGTTGAAGCCTGAAGAAGTGTTCTTGGCAGGACTGGAATTCAGAAACCCCAACGACCAATGTTTTGTACGCCTTTGAAGCCATCTCGAGCAAACAATGACTTTGGCATCTCGAATGCAATTTCTTGAGGAGAGAAGCAAAGGCGAGGCATTCACGGAATTGCAGTCATAAAGTTCCAATCAAAATTGTTCATGCCCCGCCGCAGTTTAATAAGGAGAAAGAGACATGAAAGCTAAATTATTGATGGTCCTCGAGACGATCCTAGCCTTGAGCACGGTAGGGTTTGCGCAGGATGTGGTTTCGGATGTTGGCAGGTCGGCAAGAGCCACTGGCCGCGTTACCGAAAAAGCGGCAACAAAAACTGCTCACGGAACCGTAAAAGCAGCCAAGGCCACCGCGCATGGTGGCGAGAAGGCAACGAGCGAGACTGGCCGCGGTACTGAAAAAGCAGTGAAAGGAACGGAGAAAGCAGCTAAGGTGACTGCGCATGGCGGTGAAAAAGTTGCCGGCGGTGCTGAGAAGGCTGCCGCGAAGACTGGGCACGGAGTGAAAACCGGCGCCGAGGACGTAGGGCATGGCGTGAAGGAAGTCGCCACAAAAACTGTCGACGCAGTGAAGTAAGACCTCACCCAGTTTTTAGATCGTTCTCCCAACGAGAACGGACGGTAATGAACAACTGATTAGAAGGTTACCTAAAGGACAGACCGAACCATTGAAGGAGAAATCATGAAAATACACAACCTATTTGTTTCAATTGCAATGTTCATTTTCCTCACTACTGCTTCATTCGCGCAGCATGTGAAAACCGACTATGACCGGACCATAAATTTTGACCAGTACAAGACATACTCCTGGGAAAGGGTCGAAACCCAAGATCCTCTGTGGGTCGACCGGATCAAAAGCGCCGTGGATACAGACCTGACAGCGAAAGGCTGGACACAGGTACCTTCAGACGGCAACATCTCACTCGTTGCAATCGAAGCCACGAAGAACGAAAAGACCCTCAACACGTTCTACAACGGGTTTGGCCGGGGTTGGCGCTGGGGAGGGTTCGGAGACGCGACCACCACGGTTGACAACTACCAGGTCGGCACCCTGGTGCTCGACATGTTCGATACGCAGACGAAGAAATTGGTGTGGCGAGGTTCTGCCAGTGACACGCTCTCAGATAAGACCGATAAGAACATCAAGAATCTCGACAAGGGAGTGCAAAAGATGCTCCAACACTTCCCGCCGGGAGCGCCGAAAAAGTAAGAGCCAGATTTTGTATCTTCCGTTAGGTTGCTTCGACTGAATAACCAGGAATCGGCTCATGCTCAGCCGGAGCGACCTGCAGAAATTGTTGACTGCCAAGCTCTTGAAACAGGGTTTGGCATTTCCTTTTTGTGCGGCTGGGTGCCTCTCACTTTCTCACAGTTACAAATGTCCGGCGACTGGCGTCCATTGAGGCGAATGGCGGGCTCGAGTGTCGACCCATGGACATCTGTCGATGTCGAGCGATGCTTTCAGGTGTTCGTCAAATCCGCACTTATAGAAGGGTCTTTCATTTCAATCAATTGCAAGTGATCCCAAAACGCCAACCTTGGCAACTCAAGTGCATTTAACTGGGGCGATGACGCTTTCGCCCAGCTGTTCCCGAGCGAACGCGTCATCGATCCAGACCCGATAGTCACAATGAGGTAATTTATGTGGATTGTTCGACTCGCGCTCAGGCGGCCCTACACGTTCGTGGTGCTCGCTATTCTGATCCTGATCCTGGGAACGCTTTCGGCGCTTCGCACTCCCACAGATATTTTTCCGAATATAAACATCCCCGTGGTAAGCATCATTTGGAATTTCACCGGACTCGCTCCGGCGGAGATGGCGAATCGAATCATCGTTCTTCAAGAGCGTAACTTGACGACCGTCGTGAACAATATTGAGCACATAGAGTCGCAGTCTCTGAACGGCATCGGTGTGATCAAAGTCTTTTTCCATCCGGGTGCGGATATCAGTACTGCCATTGCCCAGATTGCCGGCCAGTCTCAGACCCAACTCAAGGTGATGCCGTTGGGGACGACGCCACCGCTGGTCATCACTTACAGCGCTTCCAGCGTTCCGATCCTTCAGCTGGCTCTCTCCAGCCCCACGCTTTCTGAGCAGCAGTTGAACGATTACGGACTGAATTTCATCCGGCCCCAGCTCACTTCAGTACCCGGCACGGCCATCCCGTATCCGTATGGCGGCAAGCAACGACAGGTTCAGGTAGATTTGAACACCAATGCACTCCAGGCCAATGGGCTCTCTCCGCTCGACGTGGTGAACGCCATTAGCGCGCAAAATCTCATTCTTCCTACCGGAACGGCGAAGATCGGTGCTTTCGAATACAACGTGGACATGAATGGCAGCCCGGAAACAATCAAGGGCCTGAACGATCTGCCCATCAAAACTGTTGGGACTTCAACCATTTATATCCGTGATGTTGCCTACGTCCGCGACGGGTTCCCGCCGCAAACCAACATCGTACGCGTCGACGGACGACGGTCGACGCTGATGACAATCCAGAAAAATGGCACTGCCTCCACGCTCAACATCATTGCCGGTATCAAGCAGCTATTGCCCAGCGTGAAGAACACGCTCCCGCAGGACCTGCAAATTCGGGCCCTGGGGGACCAGTCTATTTTTGTCCGCGGCGCCATTTCTGGCGTGGTGCGAGAGGCACTGATCGCTGCCTGCCTCACGGCTATGATGATTCTTCTTTTCCTGGGCAGCTGGCGCAGCACGGTCATTATTGCCATTTCAATTCCTCTTTCTATTCTGTCTTCCATCATTGCCCTTAGCATGCTGGGAGAGACCATCAACCTGATGACGCTGGGCGGTCTGGCGTTAGCCGTCGGCATTCTGGTGGATGATGCCACGGTCACAATTGAAAACATCCACCGTTACCTCAGTGAAGGAAAGGACATAGAAGAAGCGATTCTCGATGGCGCGCAGCAGATCGCAATACCCGCGCTGGTTTCAACACTGAGCATTTGCATCGTGTTTGTACCGATGTTCCTGCTCACCGGTGTGGCGCGCTACCTCTTTGTGCCGTTGGCTGAGGCCGTTGTATTCGCCATGCTGGCTTCTTACCTGCTTTCGCGAACTCTGGTGCCAACCCTGGCGAAATACTTCCTTAAAGCCCACGCGGAGGGAAATGAACATGAGGTCAGTTCCAGCAAGAACCCGCTGGTGCGCTTTCAAGTCTGGTTCGAGCATGGCTTTGAGAATATTCGCAGCGCATATCGCGGACTGCTCGAAACATTGATTGGTCATCGCCGCATTTTTGTCGGCGGCTTCCTCCTGGCCTGCTTCCTCTCCTTCGCTCTGTACCCGTGGCTGGGACAAGACTTTTTTCCATCGGTGGATAGCGGCGAATTCACGTTGCACATGCGTGCGCCAACCGGAACGCGGATTGAAGAAACCGCGGCTTTGTGTGACCAGGTAGAAAACGAAATCCGCAAGCAGGTCCCGCCGCAGGAATTGAGCGGCATCATCGATAACATCGGCTTGCCCTATAGCGGTATCAATCTTTCTTACAGCAATTCGGCGCCGGTTGGAACGCAGGATGCGGACATCATGGTCGCTCTGTCGCCGAAGCATCACCCCACAGCTGGGTACGTGCATGACTTGAGGCTCAAACTGGCGCGAGCCTTTCCGGGAGATACGTTCTATTTCCTGCCTTCGGATATGGTTACCCAGATTCTGAATTTCGGGCTGCCTGCCCCCATTGATATTCAAGTGGTGGGCAATAATCTGGAGGCGAACCGGCAATTTGCGGACACGCTGCTGGCTCGCGTAAAAAATGTTTCTGGAACATCTGATCTCCGCATTCAGCAGACCTTTGATCAGCCCAAGCTGCATGTCGATGTAGACCGCACGAAGGCGGGCGCCATCGGGTTCACCCAGCGCGAAGTCGCAACCAATCTGCTGGTAACGCTAAGCGGCAGTTCTCAAACCTCGCCTACGTTCTGGCTAAACCCGAAAAATGGCGTGAGCTACTCGATCGCAACGCAAACGCCGCAGTACCGCGTTCAGACATTGCAGGATTTAAACAATATTCCGGTAACCGGCGCCGGTACTGCCCTGGGTAATGCGCCGCCCTCGATACTTGGGAGTCTGGCTTCCGTGAGCCGCGCTTCAGACTTGAGTGTTGTTTCGCATTACAACGTCTCGCCGGTGATTGACATATTCGGGGCAGTCCAGGGGCGGGACCTTGGCGGCGTCTCAAAGGACATTTTCTCGATCATCAATGCCAGCAAGAAAGAGCTTCCGCGTGGGTCGCAGATCATCGTGCGTGGCCAGATCCAGACTATGCGCTCATCTTTTGCGGGACTGTTGACCGGTCTGGTATTTGCCATTGCGCTGGTCTATCTGCTGATCGTGATGAATTTTCAATCGTGGCTTGACCCCTTCATCATTCTTATGGCGTTGCCGGCGGCGCTGGCTGGGATCGTCTGGTTCCTATTCATGACCGGTACCACCATCAGCGTTCCCGCTCTGACGGGCTCGATCATGTGCGTGGGTGTAGCGACGGCAAACAGCATCCTGGTGGTCAGCTTTGCCAAAGAACAATTGAGCTCTGGAGTCAACGCTGCTGAAGCCGCTCTTCAGGCAGGATACATGCGCTTTCGTCCGGTGCTAATGACGGCTTTGGCCATGATCATTGGAATGGCGCCCATGGCGCTGGGACTGGGTGAAGGCGGAGAGCAGAATGCACCTCTCGGCCGAGCCGTCATTGGCGGATTACTCTTCGCCACCATGTCGACGCTGTTCTTCGTTCCCGCGGTATTCAGCGTCATTCACGGTCTGCGACAGACAACTAACGCCGGGAAACAACAATAAAAAGGATTTGAAGGAAAACAGGATGGGTATGCCAATGCAATCACAAACACAAATCAAAGCACATCCGCACAAGCCGCCGGCGCTCAGGGTCGTTAAAGGGATGCGCCCATCGAAACGAGGCTGGCTTATTGCGGGCGCACTTCTCGTGGTTTTTGGCGGGATCGTCGTATACGGCATCCTCTCGCGTCACTTGAAGGGGAACACGGTGCGTGCTGAAACCGCACAGATGGCCGTGCCTTCAGTTTCGGTCGTTTCTCCGCAGCGCTCCGCGCCCTCGCAGGAGATTGTGCTGCCGGGGAACGTCCAGCCGTTCATTAGTTCCCCTATTTACGCGCGTACGAATGGCTATGTGAAGAGCTGGCATGCCGATATCGGAGCGCATGTAAGAAAAGGGCAACTGCTGGCGGTGATTGAGACGCCGGAAGTCGATCAGCAATTATTGCAATCACGCAGCAATCTGGCCACGGCGCAGGCCAATCTCAAACTGGCCGAGATCACTAAGAACCGGTATCAGGGTTTGTTGGCGACTCATGCGGTGGCGCAGCAAGACGCGGACAATGCGCTCGGAACTTACAATGCCAACAAAGCGATCGTCGAAGCCAATCAAGCGAATGTAAAACAGCTTGAGACGCTACAGTCGTTCGAGAAGATTTACGCGCCGTTCGACGGAATCGTTACCGCACGAAACACCGATATCGGAGCGTTGATCAATTCAGGGAACAGCGGAAACGTGAAGACCGATTTGTTCCATATCTCTCAGCCGGGAAAGCTGCGTGTCTACGTGAATGTGCCGGAACAGTACTCCAAGGCCGCCACTCCGGGACTGACGGCAAATCTGACCCTGGCGGAATTTCCCGGACGGCAATTCCAGGGCAAACTGGTTCGCACTTCAGATTCGATCAACTTCGCCACTCGCACCTTGACGGCGGAAATTGACGTGGATAATCCCAGCGGCGAGTTGCTCACCGGCTCCTACACTGAGGTCCACCTCAATGTACCTGGACAGGCTTCCTCGTACCTGGTGCCGGTCTCAACTCTTATATTTCGCTCCCAGGGTCTGCAGTTGGCGGTGGTGAAAAATGGCAGCGTGTCGCTCACGCCGGTAACTCCTGGTCGCGATTTCGGCGAGCAAATTGAAATCGTTTCTGGTCTCAACGGAGATGAATCGGTGATTGTAAGTCCGCCGGACTCCATCGTCTCCGGACAGAAAGTGCAGGTCGTCAAGGCGGTATCCACGGGAGGTCCACAATGAAATTCCTTTGGAATCCAAAAAGAGAAATCCGAGTCTGTGCGCAGAGCGTAGTGACCCTCTCTCTGGCGAGTGTGATGTTTCTGGCGGGTTGTGCAGTTGGCCCCAGGTACCAACGCCCGCCGGCCGAAGTTCCGCCGGCTTATAAAGAGGCCGGCAATTGGAAGACGGCCCAGCCGAGTGAGTTGAGTCTCCGCGGAAATTGGTGGGAAATATTCCAGGATCCGCAGCTTAACATCCTGGAACAGCAAGTGAGTGTTTCCAACCAGAACCTGAAAGCCGCACAGGCCCAATATACGCAAGCTCGTGCGCTCGTCCGCTACAATCGCGCTGACTATTTCCCGACGGTAGCCGCCGGCGCGTCTGCAACGCGCACAAGAGTGTCCGGCAACCGCGCGCCAGTGAATACAATTGGCAATGGCCGTACCAACAATGACTTCCAACTGCCCGTTGAAATGTCGTATGAGGTGGACGCGTGGGGACGAGTGCGCAAAAATGTGGAGTCTTTTCGCGAACAGGCGCAAGCCAGTGCCGCCGACCTGGCGACAGTCAACCTGAGCGTGCATGCACAACTTGCCCTGTTCTATTTCCAGGCGCGCAGCCTGGATGCTCAGGAGCAGCTCTTGAACTCCACTGTTCAATATTATGAGCAGGCCCTGCAGTTGAACGTGGCCCGGTTTCAGGGAGGAGTTGGCTCTGAAGTTGAGGTCGAGCAGGCCAGGACGCAGCTTGAGACAACCCGTGCCCAGGCAATCGACGTGGGAGTGGCCCGCGCACAGTTCGAGCATGCCGTTGCCGTTCTGATCGGCAAACCTCCCGCAACCTTCAGCCTTCCTCCTCTTCCACTTCGCACGCCGCCGCCTCCAATTCCGGCAGGTGTGCCGTCAGAACTGCTCGAAAGGCGTCCTGATATCGCATCTGCCGAGCGACTGATGGCGGCTGCGAACGCGCGGATAGGGGTGGCGAAAGCCGCCTACTATCCACTCTTAAGCCTGACTGGTGTGGGAGGCTTTGAAAGCGGAGCCATCACGACATTGCTGCAGGGGCCGGCAGGCTTGTGGTCCGTTGGCGCCTCGGCATTGCAAACGGTGTTTGACGGAGGCAGACGCCGCGCAGCCTCAGATCAGGCCATTGCGGTCTACGACCAGACTGTGGCTTCCTATCGCGAAACCGTGCTGACCAGCTTCCAACAGGTAGAAGACAATCTTGCCGCCTTGCGCATCCTGGAGAAAGAAGCCCAGACTCAGAATGAAGCAGTTCTTGCCGCCCAGAAGTCGCTCGAACTCTCCATTCAGCGATACAAGGGTGGTGTCACCAGTTATCTGGAAGTTACCGTCGCACAGAGTGCGGCTCTTTCTGATGAAGCTACCGCGGTGAACATTCTGGGCCGACGAATGGTCGCGGCTGTCCAATTGGTCCAGGCCCTCGGCGGAGGATGGGACAATTCGAGCCTCCCTCAACACCCTGAGTGCTGCGGCAAACTCGTGAGCACGACCGGCTCGCGCTGACTTAAAAAAGAGAAGCTTTAGTAAAGGAGCAGACAATGAACAGAAAAATGTACCTATTCGCAATTCTGATACTCTTAGCTTCCAACCTGACACTGGACGCACAGCAACAAGATTCCCACTCGCACAGCAGTAAGGCGGCGGTGCAACCTGAGTGGGCCGAGCTGATGGGAAGTATGGACAACATGCATGCCACGATGGCTTCAACAGAACCGTCTGGTAACGCCGACGTGGATTTTGTCAACCTGATGCTTTCACATCACCAAGCGGCAGTGGACATGGCGAAGACCGAGCTGATCTACGGCAGGGATCCACAGATGCGCCGGCTGGCGCAAGATATCATCACCGCTCAGCAATCGGAAATTGAAACGATGCAACTTTGGTTGAAGCGACGCGAGCCAGACTCGCAGAAGTAACTCACAACAAGCGGCTTTTACGTGAACAACGACACTACAATGAAGATAGTTCGTTTGTTCTGTGTACTGCCATGTGCGTTTGCGGAGCAAGTTCCTGGGCAGGGCGGACGTCCCTATCTCCGCCCGATTTAGGCAGCGAACCAGACTTCCAATCATTTTTCAGGATGATCCCTAACTCAGCATTCCGCAGTCAGAGTACAGTTAGGGGCGAATCTCGCTCTTAATTGTCCGATCTCACAGACGTCCCTGTCACATTGTCCAGATGAGCTTGCGGCGTCAGCAACATTGATTCTCACTGACTAAGTTGATCGTCACAGCTTCGTCAGCTGTCGAACCATTGACAGTTCGATTCCTTACAAATCTTTCAACATTTCTGAATGCTCGCGGAATCAATCAGTTCCGACGGTAGCCCTCAACCCAACTATGGCAAGTGAGATGCATCATCCATAGCGAAACAGGAAGCAGCTATGGTGCTGTTGCCAATTCAAGTGAGTGGAGGAAGTTAAGTGAAGCTAAATCTGTCGAAGTGGAAAGTGCGGGCGTTGTGCTACTTAGGTTGCGTCATCCTGCTCGGAAGCCTGTCATACGCGGCCCAGTCGGAAACACGGTTTATTGAAGCCGGCAAGAAGGTTAAAGTCACAGGTCGAATCCTGTCTCGTAACGGAGATCTGGTCAACGTCTATGACAAAAGTTCGGGCGAAATTGTTGTTGTTGATCTCAATGCAAGCACTCAGATCGAACGCGGGCGGGGCAAGATCCTCTTCTTCCGGCATACGCAGATAGATAGGACGGCCCTGATACCCGGCCTGACCATGACGGTTGAAGGCCCCGGCAACGCTAAAGGACAGATTGAGGCTGACAAGATCTCCTTTACTCCACCTGACGCGTTCACTGTTGCAGTGGCCGAAGAGCAGCAGATCATCGCCAATCAGAGAGCTGCTAAGCAGGCGCAATCCACGGCGAACCGAGGGGTGGCGGCGGCAGGCGATGCACAGTCCACGGCGGAACAGGCGCAAACCACGGCGAATGACGCTGGTGTGATCGCGACGGAAGCAGCTGCCGTTGGAATTCTCGATGCCCAAGCTCTTCAGGTCGTGAACACACGTGTGTCAGACCTGGACGACTATAAGACCGTCGCTGAAGCCGGCATTTACTTTGCCAACGATCAGGCTGCCCTGGATGAGGCCGCGAAGAAAGACCTCGACACACTTGCGACGCTTGCCGCGTCACTCGACGGATACATGATCGAAATCAGTGGTTATGCCTCGACTTCGGGACCAGGCGACCTGAATCAGAAGCTGAGCGAGGCCCGGGCCACGGCGGTTACCCGGTACCTGCAGGAAGTCAAGGATGTACCCATTCAACATATCCTGGCGCCAGTTGGTTATGGCTCGACACACCCGGACGCACCCAACACCGATATTCATGGCCGTGCGCTGAACCGCCGCGTCGAGGTCAAGATCCTGGTGCACGGCGATTTGCAGCACGAAGACGTGACGATCCCGACAACGTTGTCACAAGATTAATTTTTTCGTGAAAGGGTTGGAGTTGAAGTGAAAAGGATAGAAGTTCAATGACCGGTCAAACATCAAGAAAATGCGCGCAAATAACATGCCTGTGCGATGTGAAAAATGGAGACGAGTATTGCGGGGATGTATGTCGTGCCAGGGGTCGCGATGACGTGGAGATCGCCTGCCAATGCGACCATCTGCTCTGCCCGTGTGTTGTTGCGGTGGCCACTGTCATAGGGCAGTCCAGCCACCAGGAGAATTAATTATGAATCGCTTAAAACAAAGTTTGTCTTTCTTACTTTCATTTTGTCTTGTGTTAACTACGGCGCCAGGAGCGCTCGCCTATCAAGCGGACCAAACCTCCGCGCAAGTGCCGGTTCAGGCCGCGAAGCAGGCTCCGACACAGCTGCAGCAACTTGTAGCCCCGATCGCGTTGTATCCGGACTCACTGGTTGCACAAATCCTGGCAGCCGCTACATATCCCGATCAGGTTGTGGAAGCAGATCGATGGATGCAACAGAACGCGGATCTCAAGGGAGAACAGCTCGGCCAGGCAGTCGATAAACAACCCTGGGACCCAAGTGTCAAAGCCCTCACGGAATTTCCTTCGGTGCTCGGCAACATGGACAAGAACCTCTCCTGGACATCATCGCTGGGCGATGCCTACGTCAATCAGCCACAGGACGTGATGAGCGCTGTGCAGGTGATGCGTCAACGCGCAGAGAAGGCGGGGAACCTAGAAACCACATCGCAGGAAAATGTGTCGCAGCAGGGACAGACAATAGTGATTGAACCTGCCGACCCCCAGATCGTTTACGTGCCGGAATATGACCCCTGGCTCGTGTACGGAGCGCCGATAGGAGTCTGGCCAAGCTGGTACGACTATCCAGGGCTGTTCCTTGTCGGTCCCGGAATTGGATTTGGTTTAGGGTTTGGCGTTGGCTTCTTTGGCGGGTTTGGCTGGGGATGGCACCACTGGGGATCTGACTGGGATCACCACAATATTGTTTTTGACCACCATAGATTCGAATCCCACAGCAGAACTTTTTTCAATCACGACGCCTTCAATCACGGCCGGGGCGGCTTCGATTATCGCCGGCCCGACTTCGGACACGGCCCGGCTGGATTCAATCACGGAAGTCAGAGCTTTCATCCTGGTCCGGAAGGCCGACCAACAATTCATGGATCGCCTGCGATCGGTCACGAGTCCGGTTTGCACTCCGGCGCTTTCAGCGGCTTTGATCATGGCGGCAGCGTAAGAGGCATGTCCTCTCGCGGACAGTCGAGCTTGGGTGGAGGGTCTCATGGGGGCGGTTTCCATGGCGGCGGTGGTTTTCACAGTGGAGGGGGCCATGGCGGCGGAGGTCACAGGTAACTCGATCGCTTTACTGCGAGAGGGCAACTTCCAGCAAATTACGAACAGGAGTAAAAAAATGATGTGTGTATCAGGCACAACAGTGGAAGCATTTTTCGGACCGAGAATAACTGCGGTGGTAGTAATGGTATTGGTAGTGGCTGTCGTCGTGCTCGTGGGCGGGTATTTTCAATTCGGCTTTGCACAGCAACGACAAAAGACGTTCTCATCTGCGGAAGAAGCGACCCGCGCTCTCTTCATAGCTGTCCAGGCTCGCAATGACCTGGAAGTGATGAACATCCTGGGCGCCGGAAACGAACTCGTTTCGACAGGCGACAGCGTTCAAGACAAACTCGAGAGCGAGCAGTTTGTACAGAAATATCAGGAGATGCATCGTCTGGTAAGGGAGCTGGACAAAACCACGGTACTGTACGTCGGTGCTGAAAACTGGCCTTTCCCAATTCCTTTAGTGTCCAGGAAGGGTGTTTGGCGCTTCGATGCGCAGGCCGGAAACAATGAAGTTCTGTGCCGGCGAATCGGTGACAACGAAGCAATGGCAATTGGCGCTTTTCGTTTGCTCGTCCTGGCGCAGCAGGAGCACCTGGCCACGCCGCGAAATGGAGGATCCGTTCCGGAGTACGCAACGCGCTTTATCGGTGTGAAAGACGCCTATAACGGACTGGACTGGAAAGAAGACGGCGCCATTCCGCAATCTCTGGTCAGAGCAGGCATTAGTGACGAGGGGAGGGGAGACAACTCAGCAGTGCCTTTCTACGGCTACTACTTTCGAATCCTAAAGGGTCAAGGCAAGAACGCGCCCGGCGGAACAAAGAGCTATATTTCCGACGGCAAATTGACTGGTGGATTCGCCTTCGTAGCCTATCCTGCGGAGTATCGCTCCTCAGGCGTGAAAACGTTCGTTGCCGGACCGGATGGAATTGTGTACGAAAAAGATCTCGGCACGCAAACAGCAAGAATCGCAAAATCCATGGCCCAGTATGACCCTGATCCAAGCTGGCACGTGGCCGAACAGTAAACAGGGATGGCTCTAACTCAGCGCGCTATATTTCGGCAGCGCCTCAGGGTGTGATGGAATTTGCTGCTCGAAAGCACGATGCTAGACATGGGCGTTATTTAGTGACAGGCACCGCGGCCTCTAAACCCTGTCCCTCAACAAACTAATAATGTCATCGGCGGTGATGATTCCGGTAAGCCGCTGTTCTTCGTCGACCACCGGCAGCGTGAGCAGGTTGTACTTGTCGAACATTTCCGCCACGTCTTTTTCTGAAGCGCTGGCTTCGGCGTAGATCACGTGATCGGGGGTAAGCGTGCCCAGGCGGGTTCCGCCCGGAGCCAGAACTAACGACACCAGCGGCACGGAGCCCACCAGCTTTTCCTGGGTGTCAACCAGATAAATGGTGCTCAAGGTTTCTACAGGGCCTTCAAAAGATCGCAGGCGGTCAATAGCGTCGCCTACGGTGTGCTCCGCGGAGAGCGCGATGTAGTCAGTGGTCATGCGGCCGGCGGCGGTATTTTCATGGAAGGCCAGCAGCTCGGACACTTCCTGCCGCTCTTCCGGCTCCATCTCTTCGAGAATTCCTTCTGACGTTTCCTGGGGCAAATCGCCCAGCAGATCGGCGGCGGCATCGGGGTCCATTTCTTCCACGATGTCGGCGGCCTTGTCAGAATCAATGGACCGCATGAGCTCGATCTGCATTTTAGGATCGATCTCTTCCAGCGCCTCGGCGGCCACTTCCTCCGTAAGTGAGTTGAAGACCGATTCGCGCTCGGCGGGCGCCAACTCTTCCAGAATGTCGGCAATGTCCGCCGGATGCAGCTTGGAAAGACGCTCATAGGCCAGCCGCAGGCGCACGCGGCGCGCGGGATCGGTTTCAATCAGGTCCACGGCCTCCCAGGGAATCGATTTTTCCGGCATGCGCATGGCCAGCGCTTCAATCGCGCGGCTGGGCGCAAGGCCCTTGAGCAGGCGGCGGATAGCACCACGCAAGCCGATATCGACCCGCCCGACTTTGAGCTTGAGCGTCCCATTCACCTGCTCACGAAGCAGGTCAACGTCATTCACGCGGACGACTTTGCGCCCGGAAACGTCGATAATCTGCTGGTCAAGCAGGTCGCGCTCCAGCAACAGCATGCCTTCAGAGCTGGAAAGAGGCATCCAGTCCAGCGCTGAACCGTTCACCTGTATGGCTGACCCGATCACGGTCCTTATCTGGCGCGAGGGCAGAAGGCGGTCGCCTTCACGGGTTTTCACGATGAAATCGGAAATGCGGTTGGGATCTTCCTGGGGAAAGATGGCCACTTCACGCACGTGTCCGGCAAACGAGCCGCTGCTGTCATACACGGACGCGCCCAGAATGCTCGATAGTGCTATCTCTTCCCGCATGTTTTCCCTAACTGGCAGAATACTCAATGTGCTATGCCATGACCAGAATTATTCCGGATTTTTAGAGCAAGAACCGGATAGTTCTCCGGCATCGATGGCAATTAGGATGCGTCTTGGACGAAACAGACGGGCGCGAGGAGCGAAAAATCTGAATCTTCGCGGGTCCGAAGAGATTCTGTATAGCAAGGAGTTATTCCATGGCGATCCAGGTAACAGACCTGCAAATGCTACGCGACCAGTTGGTGGTGCGCCGGCAAAAACTGCAAACCGCAGTGGCTAAAGCCCAGACCGCAAACCTGCTCCATTTGCTGGAACAGGTGGACCATGCGCTGGAACGCGCGGATCACGGCACCTATGGCGTCTGCGAACATTGCGCTGGCACGGTGGAGGCGGAACGCCTGTTTGCCGACCCGATGGTCCAGCTCTGCCTGGACTGCCTGAAGCCGGCCGAACAGCGCGCCCTGGAGCAGGACCTGCTGCTGGCCGCAAGAATCCAGGCCGGCCTGCTGCCCAAACGCGACTTTTGCGCCGCCGGATGGAAAGTGGCTTACCACTACGAGCCGGCCGGACAGGTTAGCGGCGATTATTGTGATTTGATCCAGCACGGCAAGGATCTCTATTTCATGGTGGGAGACGTTTCCGGCAAAGGCGTGGCTGCAGCCATGCTCATGTCAAACCTGCATGCCCTCTTTCGCGTGCTGATTCCCACGGGGCTGCCGCTGGAGCAGTTAGTTGAACGCGCGAACCGGCTCTTTTGCGAAAGCACTCTGCCCACGCAGTACGCCACGCTCATCGTGGGCCGGGCGGACGAGTTCGGCAACGTGGAGATATGCAATGGCGGCCATCCTGCTCCGTTTCATCTGGGAGCGCACGGGGTGGCGGCGATTGAAGCTGCCAGCGTCCCGATTGGGCTCTTCTGTGAGCAGAAGTTTGTGAGCGCTTCCGTGCGCACCTCTCCGGGTGACAGCCTGGTGATTTATACCGATGGCATTTCTGAGTCGGAAGGCCCGGACGGCGCGCAGTATGGCAGTGCATCGCTGGAAAGGCTGCTGAGTACCTGCCGCCAGCTGCCGTCGCGAGAACTGGTGGATACGTGCCTGAAAGAAGTCTTGAACTTCCGCTCAGGGTCGCCACGGCTGGATGACCAGGCGTTGATGGTGCTGCAGTTTGCGCCGGCGGCGTAAGCGCGGAAAACAGCTTCCGGTTTGACAACTCAGTGCCCGCATAGGCACACTTAGTGCTTCGCCCCGGAAGCTCGTTTTGCCCAGACCGTCTTAAAAACCAAAACTTAGTGAACCGCCCCATGACAAACCGGGTTTCTTACACGCTTGAGTCAACCCTGGAAAGCGTTAATCAGGTCGAACAAAAAGCTTCAGAGGTTGCGGCCCGGGCAGGGTTGGCCGAAGACGAGCAGTACCAGGTCGCGATGGCGGTACGCGAAGCTGCAGTGAACGCCGTGCTGCACGGCAATGCCTATGATCCGGGAAAAAGGTTTGTGGTGGCGTATGAAACCACCAGCGAATCGCTGGTGATCACCATCACCGATCAAGGCAAAGGGCTGGACCCTGAATCGCTGCCTGACCCGCTGGCGCCGGAAAACCTGATGAAAGGCTCCGGGCGGGGGATTTTTCTGATTCGAGCGTTCATGGACGAGGTAAAGATCCGGAACACGAATCCGGGGACGGAAGTAACACTTATCAAGCATACCGGCCGCAACGCGGCGAATGCCAAGGAGGAGGAAGCACAGTGAGCATGAAAGCAACCAATCGGCAAGTGGAAGGCGTCGCTGTTGTGGATATGAGCGGCCGCATCACTTTGGGTGAGGGCAGCGTGGTATTGCGAGACACCATCCGCGACCTGATCGGCAAAGGAAACAAAAAAATCCTGCTTAACCTGGGCGACGTCACCTACATTGACAGCTCCGGCATCGGGGAACTGGTGAGCGCGTTTACCGCAGTGCGGCGCGAAAACGGCGAACTCAAACTGCTCAACCTGACCAAGAAGGTCCACGACCTGCTGCAGATCACCAAGCTCTATACCGTCTTCGATATCAAGGACGACGAAGCGACAGCAATTAAAGCTTTTGGCAAATAATTTCCATTTGGGGCAGGCGGGCTCCCTGCCCACTTGCCCAGGGTACCCGCATGCCAAGAATCTCTCGCATTGATCGCGCTTCGGCATCGCCCGAGGTCGCAGAGATTTTCGACAATTTCATGAAAGTGCGCGGCAATATTCCCAACATGTTCCGCACCGCGGCGCATCGGCCGGAAATCATGCGCACCATGGCGGCGCATTTGCGAGCGGTCATGGAAACCGGCACGGTGCCGGCGAAACTGAAAGAGCTGCTTATCGTCCGCACTACGCAGATCAACCGCTGCGAATATTGACTTGCGTCGCACACCGTCTTGGCAAGACGGCACGGCTGGATCGACGACCAGATCAACGATCTGGCCAACTTCGAGAAACGCTCGGATTTCACGGAAAAAGAAAAAGCCGCGCTACGGCTGGCGGAGCGTGTCACCGTCGACGCGCATACCGTCGACGACCAGCTATGGAGCGAGTTGCGCAAGCACTTTGACGAAGGCGAGATTATCGAGCTGCTGGCAGCGATCGGGTTGTTTAACTATTTCAACCGCTTTAATGACGCGCTGCAGATGGAGCCGACGAAATAAAGCACTTAGCAGTTGGCAATTAGCTCAGCTAAAGCAGGTCGATGCAGAGTTGGCTAAAGACGAAGTGCTATTTGCGGAGTGTTATTTGCCAGTTTCTGTTTTTATCGCACCACAATCTTATCCTTGATGGCTTTGAACTGATCGGGCGAAACCGCGCCTTTGGTTCCTACTTCGTCGGTCGTGTGATAAGGACGGCCGTTTATGATGCGGCCAGCGGTTTCCTCGTCGATGCCTGGAAGAGTTTGAAGTTTGGTTTTGGACGCCGCGTTGACGTTTACCGGCTTGTCCGGCGTGGACAGACCCTGTTTCACGCCTTCCGCAATGGCCTTGGATTGCTTTGCCGCTTCCTTGGCGTCTTTCTTCAACTCAACGGCCGCTACCTTGCTGCCTTCTTTGATTTGCTCTGTGGCTTTGGCGGCTTCCTGCTTGGTTTTTTCCGTGTCCTGCTGGTTGCAGGCGGAGATCGGCAGAAGAGAAACAGCGAGCGCGGCTGTAATCATCAATTTCATACATACCCCAACATGTAGAGAATCAGGATGATGATCAGGATCAGTCCCAGCCCGCCGACCGGGCGATAACCCCAGCTGCGGCTGTGCGGCCATGATGGCAGCGCACCAACCAACATCAATACAAGAATTACGATCAGAATCGTGATCAAAGGCCCCCCAACTCTACCTTATGTTGGAGGGTAAGAAGCTGGTGGGAGTTGGCTGCGGGGTTCTTTCTGAAATCCCGAAGCGAAGCGAGGGATCGCTATCGCAAGGAAGATCTTTCAGCAAGAGTGGATCACGCGCTGACGGGAATTGTGCAGAACAAGCGCTTGTCTTTTTTACATTTCCCCAAGCAACGTTGTCACGGTAGAGTTCTCTCGCTACGCTCGGGACAGCAGAAAAATCAGCCGGAGAACTTGGTCTCCGGCTGAACCTCAGCTATTCAGGAGAAAGCGTTTACGCGCTGCGGCGCGGGCGGATGCTCAAATCGCGCACCTGCGCCAGCAGGCTGGAACGCTGCATTGAATCCAGCTTGTCCAGGCATTGAATGATCTCAGCAATAAACTCATCATGCATCAAATCGGCGATGTCATCTTCCAGCGAGCGGCTCGATCCTTTCAGCAAATCAGCCATGGAAACTTCCAGCGCCGTCGCCAGCCGCTGCAATGAAGAAAGTGTCGGCATGGCTTTTTCATTCTCGATCTTTGAAACGTACGTGCGCGGCACCTGCATGCGCAGCGCAAGCTGGCGCTGGCTCAGACCGGACTTTTGTCTTAGCATACGGATGGCTGACGCCACCTGAAGATGGGAATGATGTCCATTCGACGGGGGTTCGACCGGCGCCTGGACCTCAAGGATCGGCTCGGGTTCATCCTCGTCCAGCGAGGTACGGCATTTTCTGCAAAGATTGTTGTTGGTCCTGAATTGGACTAAATGACAATGGTCGCAACGTACAACTTCCCGGGAATCAACCGGCGCCAGTGCTGTAGCCATGGATGTTTCGGAGTGCCAGAGCGGGCATGCTCCAAAAACCTTTACTTCGGGGGTACCTGTAACTCCCGTAGTCTCAAGCATCAACTCACAATTGTCAATAAGAAATTTAGGTAAAAACCTGACTTAATGGTAAAAAATAGGTGAATAAATAGGGAAAACAGGTATAAAAACATGATGGATCGGCCCAATATTGATCGAAACCAGGCTTGGAGCCTGCTCTGCGAATATACCCAGTCAGAAAGTCTGCGCAAGCACATGCTGGCCGTGGAGGCATGCATGCGCGCCTACGCCTGCAAGTTTGGCGAGGACGAAAATAAGTGGGGCATCACCGGCCTCCTGCATGACTTTGATTATGAGAAATATCCCACACCGGCCGAGCATCCGTTCGTGGGAAATAAGATTCTGGAAGAGCGTGGCTATCCGGAAGACGTGCGCCGCGCCATCCTCTCCCATGCCGACTACAGCGGCGTGAAGCGCGAAAGCAAAATGGAAAAGACCCTCTATGCGTGTGATGAAGTTTCAGGATTCATTACCGCCTCAGCGCTGGTCAAGCCGAATAAGTCATTGGCCGAGGTTGAAACAAAATCCGTTCGCAAAAAAATGAAAGACAAAGCCTTTGCCCGCAGCGTAAATCGCGATGACATCGTCAACGGCGCAGCCGACCTCGGCGTCGATCTGGAAGAGCACATTGCGTTCTGCATTGAGGCGATGAAAGGGATCGCCGGAGAGCTGGGCCTAGCGGGAAGCTAGCGCGCAGCCGCGAGTAAAGCGAATAAATACCAATCAACGGCATTCGTCCCCAGGAATCCGGAGGGGGAGAAAATCCGAGCCCACCTGCATCCTTTGCTTATCTGGCGAATCCATTGGGTTAGGAGATCAAATGCCGCTGGTTCGAATTTCTCTGATCGCAGGTAAGCCTGAATTGCACAAGCTGAAAATCTCAGATGTTGTGCACCGCGCCATGGTGGAAACCGTTAACGTCCCCGCTCAGGACCGCTTTCAGATCATTACCGAGCATTCCAAAAACGATTTTGTCTACGACGCCCAATACTTGAACATTCCGCGTACGGCCGATCTTGTAATCATTCAGATCACGCTCAACGCCGGTCGCACCACGGAACTCAAGAAGGCGCTTTATCGACGCATCGCCGACCTGCTGAACCAGGAGGCCGGCATACGAAAAGAAGATGTATTCATCAACCTGGTGGAAGTGGCGAAAGAGAATTGGTCGTTTGGCAACGGCGAAGCGCAATATGCGACGTAATGAGGCTGCTCTCTGCGTCTCCGCTGAAAAGATTATCTGACGAATGCGCCGGAGCGAATGAGTTCCGCTAGTTTAACGAAATCCTCCGCAAATACCCGGTCCTGCTCGATCTTCGGGCTCACCCTTCGGATGGCCGCGTGGGATTTCTGCAATGGCTGGCTGCTCTTGAGCGGCGCCAGGAAATCCAGCGCCTGCGCCGCTGCACAGGCTTCGATTGCCAGAACGTTGGTGGTGTTTGCAATCACGCGTTTCAACTTGATCGCCGCTGCCATGCCCATGGAAACATAATCTTCCTTGTTGCCGGAGGTGGTAATCGAATCCACAGACGCAGGATGCGCCAGCCCCTTGTTTTCGCTGGCCAGAGCTGCCGCCGTGACCTGCGGCATCATAAAGCCGGAGTTGATGCCGGCATCGGGCGCGAGAAATGGCGGCAAGCCTTCATTCAACGCCGGATTCACCAGCCGCTCAATACGTCGCTCAGAAATTCCTGCCAGCGCGCTCAGCGCAATCGCCATGTAATCCAGCGCAAAGGCCAGCGGCTGACCGTGGAAGTTCCCGCCCGAGATGATGTCGCCTTCGCCTTTGCTCTTCACGAAGACCAGTGGATTGTCCACCGCTGAATTCATCTCGATTTCAAACGTCCGGCGGCAGAACGCCAGCGTGTCGCGCACCGCGCCGTGGATCTGGGGAATGCAACGCAATGAATACGCATCCTGCACGCGTCCGCAGTCTTTGTGCGATTCGCGAATCTCACTTCCCACCAGCAACCGGCGCAGGTTGGACGCAACTTCTATCTGTCCCGAATGCGGCCGCGCGTCGTGTATGCGCGCATCAAAGGCGACGTCGGTGCCATGCAGGGCATCGAGTGACATCGCACCCAATACATCGGCTGTTTCGGCCAGAATTTCCGCCGCCAATAGCGATAGTGTTCCTACCGCGAGCATGGCCTGCGTGCCATTGATGAGCGAAATGGCTTCTTTGGCTTCCGGAACCAGCGGCCTGATCTGAACGCGCTGCAAAGCTTCGGCGCTGTTGGTGTGCGTATTCTCTTTCCCGGCGTTCTCTGGCCAAACCTGACCTTCGCCGATCATTGTCAGCGCCAGGTGCGCCAACGGAGCCAGATCGCCGCTGGCGCCCACGCTTCCCTGCGACGGCACCACTGGATGCACGCCTTTATTCAGCATGGCGCAGATGAGATCGATCACCTCAGGACGCACGCCGGAAAATCCCTTGGCCAGGGAGTTGGCGCGCAGAAGCATCATCGCTCGAGTCTCTGCCTGGCTGAGCGGTTCGCCCACGCCTGCCGAATGTGAGCGGATAAGATTGACCTGGAGCTGGCGGTTCTGCGCCGGCTCAATGTGTACGTCGCTGAGCTTGCCTACGCCGGTATTGATGGCGTAGGCGACGCGGTTTTCCCGCAACAGCTTTTCCACTACTTCGCGCGCTGCGGCAACTTTTTTGCGTGCGCCGCTTGCCAGCTCTACCAGCCGTTGCTGATAGACCACTAGGCGCAGGTCGTCGAGTGAAAGATCGTTGCCGTTAATTTGAAGAGCGCTCATGAGGTCCGTTTGAGCCCATTGAAGGCCTGCATGTATTTTTCCGGCAGTGCTTTGCGTTCCAATTTATTGTCCACGATAATGTGCATGGTTTCGCCGGTGGCCAGCAGCGTGCGGTCGGCCTCGCGGAAGATTTCATAGCTGAAGTGCAGCAGCGATGCACGCACATTCTTGATCTGTGTGCGCACCACAATCTCATCATCATACTGCGCCGGCGCCTTATAGCGGACGCGCAGGTCGACCACGGGAATGTGGCAGTCGTCTTCAGACTCCATATCTTTGTATTGGAAGCCGAGCTGCCGCAGCAGTTCCACGCGTCCGACTTCAAACCATATGACGAAGTTGGAGTGATAGACCACGCCCATCTTGTCGGTCTCGGCGTAGCGGACGCGCAATCTGGTTTCGCCGACGATCGTTGCTTTGGCGACCATTACTTTCCTGTCCAAGTGGGTTTGCGTTTTTCTAGAAATGCTGTGATGCCTTCTTTGAAATCGGCGGTCTGGCGGATGCCAGCATTGCCCTGAACCGCCTGTTTTACCTGACGGTCCAGTTGCTCGCGAGTATAGCTGGAAAGCAGCTTCTTGGTTGCCTGCAACGAAGCAGGACTGTTCTCCAATAACTGGCCGGCAAGCTCGTACGCTCGCGGCATCAGTTGCTCCGGCGCGACGATTTCATTCACAAGGCCGAGCTTCAGGGCTTCGTCGGCACCGAAGATGCGACCCGTCAGCAGCAGGTCGCGCGCGCGCTTCTCGCCGATGTTCGCGATAAGAAAACTTGAAACAATGGCCGGCACAAAACCGATGCGCACTTCCGTGTATCCAAACTTTGCTTCCGGAACCGCCAGCGTGAAATCGCACAGCGTGGCCAGGCCTGTGCCGCCGGCGATGGCCGGCCCGTTGACGGCGGCAATCGTCGGCTTGGGAAAATCGTAAAGCGTACGGAACAGTGACGCCATGGTTTCTGAATCCTGGACATTCTGTTCGTGTGTGCGTCCAGTAAGCTGCTTCAGGTTGTCGAGATCCATGCCAGAACAGAAAGCTTTGCCCGCACCGGTGACTATCACAACTTGCGCGTACGAGTCGGCGGCTTGTTTCAGGGCAGCTACCAAATCTTCCATCAGTTCATAGCTGATGGCGTTGCGCTTTTCCGCGCGATTGAGCGTAATAGTGGCGATGCGGGCGGATTCAGCGTAAAGAACGGTTTTATAAGGCACGCTAGTTTTTTCTCGGAAGCTCTTCCACCTTGTTCATGAAAACGTAAAAGTCATCGATCGCACTCGGACTGCCAATGAAACTCGTGCGCAATTCAATTCCGAAGGAACACTCAATCTCAGGCATACCAAATTTATTTGTATACTCATAACATTCTCCGGATCTGCCGGCGAGCGACGCGTGACGCTGTCGCATGAACGTTAAGCCTGTTTTCTGAAGCATTTCGTCGCTAAACGGTTTAGCTGAAGTCGGTTGCCTCTTGAAATCTATTGTAATCATCGAGGTTTTATGTCGGGTCGGCGATGGCATCGTAATGAAGTTGTATTCACCGTAAGCGATGCCTGTGCTGGTGGTATAAAACGTTGGCGTATGAAGTCGAACGCCATGTACGTCGAGATGAAATCCATGCGGCAGCTCAGACAGGACAGCAAATATTTGTGACCCAAAAAGTGCCATATCCACGATAACAACTGTTATCAGGATCGACGAAAAAAGAAGGCCCTTCCTTTTCACATCACCACCGTAAGTTTCTTCGCAATATCCGCCGACATCGCTATCACTGAATCCAGCGGCTTCTTCAGCGGCACTTCCGCGGCCTGCCCCAGCAGCGCCTGTACGGCGATTTCCGTCGGAATGTTGCCAATCATCTCATCCTGCGCAAATGGACAGCCGCCCAGCCCGCCGATGGCGGAATCAAATCGCCGGCAGCCGGCTTCATATGCGGCAATGACTTTTTCCGCCGCGCCTGCTTTCGTGCTGTGCAGGTGAGCGCCAATCTCCAGGTAGTCGTAAGCCCCGGTCACGGCCGCAATCAGTTCTTTAACCTGAGCCGGCGTCGAAAGGCCCACGGTATCGGCCAGAGAAATCTGTGTGATGTTCATGTCGGCCAGGATGCCCACGGCCTCAATCACTTCTTCGGCGTTCCACAGGTCGCCGTAGGGATTGCCAAAAGCCATGGAAATATACGCGACAACGTTCAGGCCCGCTGCGTCGGCTTGCAACTTGATTTGTTCCAGTTCGTCGGCGGCGGCTTCTAGCGTCTGGTGCTGATTGCGCTCCAGGAACGTTGGCGAGATCGAATAGGGAAATCCCAGGGTCTGGACGGCCTCGGTGGCAATCGCGCGCTCCGCGCCTTTCTGGTTCACGACAATGCCAATGATCTCGACGTCATCCGGCGGATCAAGCTCTTTCAAGACTGCTTCTGAATCGGCCATCTGCGGAATCGCCTTGGGCGAGACGAACGACACCGCGTCAATATGCTTGAATCCGGCGCCAATCAGCGCGCGCAGGTACTGGACCTTGACGGCCGGGGGAATCTGGCCCTTGAGGCCTTGCCAGGCATCGCGGGGACACTCGATGATCTTGATCTCATTCGCCATAGGATATAAAAACTCATTCACCGCGGAGGCGCGATCAGTTTATTCACCACGGAGGCACGGAGACACGGAGAACAACAGGTCATAGAAACTTTTCGAACGATACCGGACCTCAAAACCGGAACATTGAAGTTTATGATGAAACCTACCGGCTTTTTCAGCAACTTCATGTAAGTAAGAAGTTGAGCTTCATGTATCGACGCAATGCGCTCCGCACACTTGAGCTCTAGAATGACGGTGTTCTCAACCAGGAGGTCGAGCTTATATCCGCAGTCCAGGTTGATTCCTTTATATGACACCGGGACTGTGATTTGCCGCTCAAAGCGAAGCCCGCGCAGGTTCAATTCAAGACACAAACATTCTTCGTAGGCCGATTCCAGCAATCCCGGCCCGAGTGTCTTGTGGACTTCAATTGCCGCACCAAGGATCTTCTCAGTTAGTTCCTCATACCGGAGCTTCGGTGCAGCAGCTGTTTCAGACATCTCAGTCTCCTATTTTTCGCTCTTCTCCGTGTCTCCGTGACTCCGTGGTGAAAATCCGCGTCGATATCAGAAAGGCGCTATGTTTGAAGCACCCCCACCTTAAACTCCCTCACCTCCGGATTCAGAGCAGCCGCCTCCAGCGCCGTGATCAACGCCTGGCGCGTCTCCATGGGATCAATAATCTTGTCGAGCCACAATCGCGCCGCGCCGTAGCGTGGATCAGTCTGGTGGTCATACGTGGCTTTAGTCGCGTCAAACAGTTCTTTGCGGTCCTGTTCGCTCAGCTTTTTGCCGCCGCGCTCCAGTTGCTTGATCTTGATTTCCACCAACGTTCCTGCTGCCGCCGCGCCGCTCATCACCGCATAACGCGCGGATGGCCAGGCAAAGACGAATCTCGGATCGTAAGCTTTGCCGCACATGGCATAGTGTCCCGCGCCAAACGACCCGCCGATAATGACCGTGATTTTCGGCACCACGGAATTAGCCACGGCGTTCACCATCTTTGCTCCAGCTTTGATAATGCCGCTCCACTCGGCGTCGCGGCCCACCATGAAACCGTTTACATCATGCAGAAAGACCAGCGGCACCAGGTTCTGGTTGCAGTCCATGATGAAACGTGCGGCCTTCTCGGCGCTTTCGGTATAAATCACGCGGCCGAATTCCACGCGCCTTGCCCCGGTCGACGGATCAGTCTGTTGCGCCGGCGAGGCTTGGTTGGCTACGATGCCGACGGCAAAGCCGCCAATGCGCGCCAGCCCGCATATTACTGTCTTGCCGTACTCGGCTTTGTATTCGTCAAACTTCGCGCCGTCCACAATGCGCGCAATGATCTCCTTCATGTCATAGGGACGCATGCCGTCGGCCTCAAAGATTCCGTAAATCTCCTCCGCAGCGTAAGCGGGCGGTTCGGCCTTCACGCGGTTAAATGGCGCGGTCGGCTTGTGCCCGAGTTTACTGACGACGGAGCGTATGCGCTCCAGACAGATGTGGTCGTTGGGCTCGCGATAATCAATTGTGCCGGCGATCTGCGCATGCATCTGCGCGCCGCCCAGTTCTTCCGCCGTGTATTTTGCCCCGATCGCCGCCTGCACCAGCGCCGGCCCGGCCAGAAAGAGCCCGCTGCCTTCAGTCATTAATATGGTGTCGCACATTACCGGCAGGTACGCGCCGCCGGCCACGCACATCCCCATGATGGCTGTAATCTGCGGAATTCCCATGGCGGACATAACGGCGTTGTTGCGAAAGACGCGCCCAAAATCGTCTGTGTCCGGAAAAACATCTTCCTGCAACGGCAGAAACACGCCCGCCGAGTCCACTAAATAAATCGTGGGAATGTGGTTTTCGATGGCGATGTTTTGCGCCCGGATTACCTTCTTCGCCGTCATGGGAAAGAACGCGCCGGCCTTGACCGTCGCGTCATTCACGATCAGCATGAAGAGCCGGCCATGCACGCGCCCCAGCCCGGTGACCACGCCCGCCGAAGGCGCGCCGCCCCACTCTTCATACATTTC
>Ga0137403_10000970_pt1 | contig 36474 bp, 33 predicted proteins | sample CZOMad2_1_16fung_FD_122057 | JGI IMG/M metagenome (GOLD analysis project Ga0137403, IMG submission 122057) | Vadose zone soil fungal communities from Angelo Coast Range Reserve, California, USA - CZOMad2_1_16fungal (Hybrid Assembly) | ecosystem: Environmental > Terrestrial > Soil > Vadose zone... | reverse complement strand
CGTGGAGCGTGAATTGAATCCCACACACGGAAGTGTGTGGATTGTTCAGATCCTGTCTAAAACGCGAGTCCTAAACAACCAGCGCGCTACGCGCGCAAGACTTGAGATTAATTGGTTGTAGAAAGGATCTGAAGTGTGATCCTTAACGCTGAACGCAGCGATTTTATTTCCCCCAGAATACGTGCGCAGTAAGATACGACCCGACGCTACCGCGTTTTCGGTACTGACCTCATTACCCTCCAATCCTCATTCACTGCGATCCAGTTTTCACAGCAGAGCGTGGAGCGTGAATTGAATCCCACACACGGAAGTGTGTGGATTGTTCAGATCCTGTCTAAAACGCGAGTCCTAAACAGCCAGCGTGCTACGCGCGCAAGACTTGAGATTAATTGGTTGTAGAAAGGATCTGAACTAATCCACACACTTCCGTGTGTGGGATTCGACTTTTTGTGCAAGGCCATCCTGGCCACCAGCCTCATCCTTAGCCTGCTTGAGGGCTGAGTGAATGCCGTCAGTAACGAACCGAAATTCAGTGTGCCTCCCGCCATCTTGAGCGAAGCCCGCGGGTAATGTGTAAGTCTTCTAGTTGACTGGCTTCTTTCCTTTGCAATACGCTGAAGTTCAGTCTCAATTATCTTTCAGAATCGAGAGCGCTACTAAACTAGAGGAGGTGAAGCATGTTTCGAATACTGAAAGGCCTGACGCTACTGGTACTGTGCACCATCGTCGTATCGGCACAGAGTTCAACAAAGAAACCCATCGAAGGCGCCTGGAAGGTGACAGAGATTGTTGTCACTGGGGAGAACGAATCAAATGTACCAAACCCTCAGCCTGGGCTGATCATTTTTACGCAGAAGCACTACAGCGCAATGTGGGTTCCAGGGAACCAACCACGCACTCTGTTCAAAGGAGACGTCCCCACGAACGAGGAAAAGATCGCAGCATATGATTCTTTCGTTGCCAATTCGGGCACCTACGAAGTAGATGGAGCAACATTAACCCTCCACCCAATGGTCGCCAGATCTCCGAACTTCATGGCAGGCGGAGTATCGAAATATCAACTGCGGATCGAGGGCACTACACTATGGCTCACCCAGAAAAACACGGATCTCAGTGTTCGCAGCGGGGACCGCGTTGCGCCATCGTCCGGCCCAGTCAGCGAAATTCGATTGAAGTTTAGTCGCGTTGAGTGAACTTCCGCATACAAAGCAAGAAATGACGTGAGGCCTGGGCCAGCTAACGTATTAGCAAGCAACTTGAATCGGAGGTTGTGTGAAATCACCTGCTGAAGCACCGCGTTTGGCGGCTTAATGAATGTATGCTGAACAGCTTACCAGCAATCGTTGAAGATTTCGCAGTCGGCTTCATGGATCAGTTAAATTCAATGGCATCCAGGAAAGATTACTCAGCTTCATTCTGTCGCAACTGCTCGCTGACGCGCACTAATCCTCACATGAACCGCTCAGATTTCAACACTTTTAAGTCAGGCGCGTTAGTTGCATGTTCCTGCTCAACAGCCTTCACCACACACTGTTTTTGCGATTTGGAGGGGCACACGGAAAGAGCCTGGCAAGTATGTAGACCCCTATGTAGCCGAGTGTCCCTCGCGATGGGATTTACGAGTATCAGCATAGGTATTGAAAAAGAACCTATGCAACAATCAATTATCTCGCTTGAACACGGAAGACTAACCAATTATCACTGTCCCTGGTAACCACCATTCCCAGTTAACTCAGGTTGTACCTTCCTCTGGCTTTGTAAAGGTTGTGGTAATTAAATCCGTAGCCTTTAAGTTGAATGACTTTCTCGTGTCGCACCACGAGAGTTTCACAAATTAGAGTCAGCCTCTTAGACAGCAAATTTCTCTCACGGCATGAGAGCCGCTTTTTAGAATATGACTTCAAAATCCCCTTTGCCGAGCACAGAAAGTGCAGATACTTACTACATTTTTTACTACAGTGAGATTCTTACCCAACTTTGGAATGTCTCTAAGTTATTGAAGGAAATTGGAGGCGGCGATCGGAATCGAACCGATGAATAAAGGTTTTGCAGGACGTTTGACCTGCCTGCCATAAGTAGCTACAGCCGGATATAGCTAGCAAAAACCTCGACTTTAAGAGCGCCTCTCGTCACCTGTAGTCGTTTATATGCGTTTGTAGTCGCTACATTATCCGCTACATCGGCTCTTTTATATGCGCGCCTTCGTTAAGCGCCCGAGCCCGCACCAGCAGGATCATGCCATTTACGACCTCCAAAAACAGCATAATGCTGCCGTGCAATAAGGCAAGTACCTCCGTTGTGGGAATTTCGTGACATACTTAATATCAGACGACACGTTTCTGATTTTTAATTCATTCCCGCCGGTCGTTTTCCTTTTTTGCGCGCTGAAGTGCGATGGCAGCGTCAACGACCTTTTACCCGAGGATACCGATAATGAAACACCTAAGTACGCTAGTCCTGGCCATCTTCGCCGCCCTGCTTTTATCTACGCCGGCAAAGGCAGATGTGGCCGGGCAAATAAACGTTGGCCCCTGCGCTGCGGGCTCTGTGACCATCACGGCCACTACAATCGACTTCACACTTCCGGTTGGCGGGGGGAATGGTTGTATCCAGACCGGCATTGGGACGAATATCACCTACACCGGCGGAGGCCCGCTGACAGCAGGCGTGACCGGCTTGGTTCAAGACCTGACCGTTGGTGGTGGAACGGTTCTCAACTTCATGACTTTCGTCGGCAATCCGAGTCTACACTTTGACTTGACGGTGCTCGGCCCAGGCTTGAATAATACGGTTTGCGCGGCAGTGCTTGACCCAAATCTTCCTGGGTGCTCGATTGTTGCTGGGTCCCCGTTCATTTTATTGCCTACCCTGAGCGCCACCGCACTCTCACTTTCCGTCAGTGGTGTAGCGCGTGATGCTTCAGGCAATTCGAGTACGTGGACGGGGTTGTTCACGACCCAAATCCCAGGTGTTACTCCGGCCTCCATACAGTCGACCCTTCTTGGAGGAGGGAGCATCACTGGGGGTTCTTACTCTGGAAGTTTCACTGTCACGGCTTCCCAAGTTCCCGAGCCGGCAACGATACTTTTACTCGGCACTGGGCTGGCAGGAATTGTCTTCAAGGTGCGCAAGGGGCGGCGTCAGGCTGTCTAGCATTTCCAGTTAAGCGATTCAGTGACCGTAACGGTTCATTGATGCAACGGGGTTTGCTTCCAGACTCCCGCGTGGTCTTGCGCTTACGCTTACCCGACTGAAGAGCACCCAGTTCGCTGCAAGACTCGAAGCAGCCGTCTTATACCATCTCTCACTGGTAATGGTGGTTAAGAGGTAAATACCCCCGTAACAGTTCCCGCTACATATCAGCTGAGAGTATCTTCAGGGTTGACTTAGCGTAACCGTAAACTATTGACTGTGTGATGATTAATTGGAGGCGGCGATCGGAATCGAACCGATGAATAAAGGTTTTGCAGACCGTTTGGACCACCTTTCACCGAATACCACCGAGTATCACAAAGCGTAAATTATTGATCGTTTCAACTGCCATCTTAACTCAGTATCACTCCATGCGACTGTGTGGTAGCCACAAAAACGGCCACAGCAAAAGGCGCTTCAGAGGCGGCCTTTTTTATGTTGTCGCGTGTGGCGCGGAATTGCGTTTTTATGTGTATGGCTTCGTTGAGGAATTTCGGGGCCTGTTATTGCTGAACACGTCACAAGTCTTATTAGACGAGGTGTAGTTGACGATGAGGATTTGGCGCGACTTGTACAACCCGCACGATCAACAGACTTTAACCCAGGCCGTCCGAAATCTAGAATTGCAGTCTGGACTCCAGACGTTAGAGGTTTTAACGGAATTGGTTCTGCTGAAAAGGCCTAGCAAAGTTAGGGTTTCGGGTGCAACTAGAAGTTGAAGGGCTTTGGTCTAGTATTTGCCCTGGAATAACGAATTTCCTGAATATGGCTTTCGATAATCATCGCAAGGAAATGATTCGCTAGGACTTTTTTTTGAGCCTTGCACTTGCCCCGCATAGCTCTATCTCGTCCGAGCCTTTGACAGACCCTTCTGACAATCCTGCCTTATCGCGTCGATAGGAGTTTTCGCACGGATGGCCTCTGAAAAGGGGTTTTGGAGTGCGAACAACCGAACTTCATTGGGTTTTGGAGTTCTTAACAAGAAGTCGAAAAGGAGTCTACCCAAATGAAAAGTCTTCTCAAGACCTCGTTAATGACGGCCTTGCTTGCCGGGGTAGTCGGTCTGGCGGGAACAGCAGCTTATGCTGATGCGCTTCTGCCTAATACCACAATTGTCGGCCCTTCCACAACACTCTTTTTTGGGGGTGTATTGCTGGCTACCGCAACAAGTACATTTAACAATGGGGCCCTCGCGGGCACAGCGAGAGTAGCTGTGTTCAGTGGCGGCGCCGGTACCTGTGCGGGGTGCCTGGACTTCTACTATCAGTTCACAAACACAGGTGCAGCCGGCGTTAATGATTCCGTTAGTCGTACGACTAATTTCAATTTTTTAAGTGCGGCAGTCACCACAAATGTGTTTCAGATCACAAACGGTTCACTCATTGGTGCTGCTGGTTTTCAGAATGGAACAATTGCTTCCTTTTCCGCAGATCGGTCGCCAGACGGTAGTACGATTGGGCAGACTTTCACCATGGGCCTATTTGGCCCAGGTACGACAAATCTGGCTTTCGTGATCCGGACAAATGCGACTCTGTTCACCACGGGAAACTACGCGATTATCGACGGTGTTTCCTTTAATAATTCTGGTTTTGGTCCCATTGCTCCCACGGGGGTTCCTGAACCGGCAAGCATGCTTTTGCTAGGCACAGGACTGGCAGGTCTCGCAGGAGCTTTTCGCAACTCTGGTCGAAAAGCCAGGTAACAACCGATCGCCTAATAAGCGCGCCTCTCAACTCCCGGGTACGGGGTAGCCTAACAGGTGAGCTATCGCATGGTCCACGCCTTGCGGCCCAGCCACAAAAACGGCCACACCTCGCACCGGCGGCTGCTGAGAAGGTGATCTTGACTTGCTGTAACTCTCTTAAGTGTGGAAGGCCCTAATTGGAGGCGGCGATCGGGGTCGATTTTAGCTGCTTTGAAAATACGCTGCAATAATTAGCAGCGAGAACTACCAACTCACTCGAGTAGGTCAGAAAGGTCCTGCTGGATTCAATTCAACGACGTTGCCTGCCGACGTCTCCGCGTTTTCCAAATTTTCATTTCAGTGAACAGACAGTGGGACACGCGCGCGATCAAGGTCCGGGCGCCGGCGGGCATGGGGAGGTGGGACGTGTGCGAATCTGCTCGTACGCGTGCAATACGCAGCAAAGAAAAGGCACCTAGTTCAACTTGAGTACTCGCCAGGTCCAACTACGCTACGCGTCAATTGCGCCGCGATCAACCCCTCAAGGTGGATTGGCACGAGCTGCGGCTCCAATCTCAACAGCTCCTCGACCAACACCGAGCGGTGACACTTGCCAGGCTCACGCTCGTAGCACGTGAGACAGGCAGAACGACCTTCAACAATTGCTTCACGAATCAGCACCAGGAGCTCCTGGAGGACCGAGGGATGCTCTATCAGGTGCATGCGATAGCGGAGCATGCACTCGTCCAGGTCCTTCGACGTCTTCCGGATGACGCTTGGGTTGCCGGCCGCTTTGCAGTGAATGTACGCAATGCCGGCAGCGCGCAGGTTTCTCTCGAGCACCGATTTCACAAACTCAGACCGGTAGCTCCACGCGTACTCTCTGACATCCAGGACAGTTCCAACACCAGCGTCAACGAGGGCTAGAACATAACTCTCAGGCCGCACGCGTTCGTAGCCAATCGTATAAACCTTCACTTTTCAGCTTCTCCTTCCTGTTGCCGGAAACGGCTCTGGAATGGAAGCTGGAGCAGAGCAGCTGCCCGCTTCTTTGCCGTCTCGCCGCGGCGATCGTAGCCCGCTGTCGTTTGAATATCTGCGTGGCCCATCAGCTCCATAACCACTGACAGGTCAGAGCATCGATCAATCAACTCGCTGGCAAATGTGCGCCTGAAATCATGCGGTGCACACGTGGCGATGCGAGCCTCTTTCGCGCGTTTGGTGAGAAGGTTGTAGACCGTCTGGTCCGTAATGCTTCGCCATAGGATCAATCCGTCCTTGCGCACTGGCATGAACAATGGTCCGGCGTCCGTCCCGCGCACTTGAATCCAGTCAGTCAGCGCCAGGGCAAAACCGCCCTCGAGATAGACCAGGCGCTGTTTGTTTCCTTTTCCTCCTATCGTTAGCGCACGCGTTTCCGGATTCCAGTCGGTAACCTGCAGCGCAACCACTTCGCTGCGTCTTAAGCCGGCGCCCGTGAGTACCGCGATGATGCCCGCATCACGAGCGCCGGCCGCGGTCAAGTCTGTGGCGCAGGCATCCATCAGGGCAGCGATTTCGTCTTGCGTTAAAGCACGGCCCGAGGGAAGCCGTGACCCGCGAGCCGGTCGGACCCTGCAGATCCGGTGATAATCTTCGCCGCTCATCTGACAGAGGTTCCAAGCAGCTCGTGCCACTCCGCGCAGCGCGCAAAGAGTTGTGTTAATACTCGACGGCGCGCTGCCCTCTTCAAGCAGTCGTGAGCGAATGGCCTCCACATGCTCAAAGCGCAGGCTGGTCCATTGCAGTTCAGCCGGATCCCCGTCGTGTCCCAGCATATTAGCGACGCTCAAAAGCCGGGAAGCCATCGAGCGCCGGCCGCTCGCTCTTAGACTTGCCAGATAAAGAAGCACCGGGTTTCGTTCTACTTTAGTAATGGCGATTGCTGTTGTGCTCATTGCTTCATTGCCTCATTGCCGTTTGGTTTTGTGAAGTGAGATTCAAATAAGTAAAAATTGAGCGGAGGAGAAAGCCAACCCTCTCCTCCGCTCCACGTCTGTCAGCTGCAAGGTTGAATGACAACCTTCACGCACTGCCAGCCCACCAGAACCGCGTCCTCTTTCGAGATCTTCAACCGACTCCAGGAATGCGTTGCCTTGTCTGCGAGAGTGGCCAAGTGCGGCATGCCTTCCTTGTCGTAAAGCATGTACCCGCAGCCACGGCTCTCCATTCTTGCTATCGTCTTTTGACTCATTGTCGCGACCTCCTTTAGGTTCAGAAAGAAATTTCATGCCCTACCCTACGCTCAACGGACATGCGGCCGGTTTGTGGCTGATAGTCCATACGGGCGCTTCACTTTTTCCTGGCGAGCACGACTATCACTCGCCAGACAATGGTCCAGTGTTTAACCCCGGGTATGGCCTATTTCCATTCACTCTACTCGCTCGCAAGTCCATCCATCACGGACAGCTTCCTTTTTCGAAATGCCGAGCGTTGCCCAAGCCTCGCTCCGGGTAAGGCTAAAACTCTGGTGTCTGGCCTTGCCCTTGCTGTCAACCAGAAGATAGAACCAGCGGTCGTGTTTTTTGGTTTTCCGTTTCTTCATTGTCTTTCCTTCCTTCCTTAATGAGACTGTCGATCTTGCTTCGTGCCAGCTACGCTACCTTCGTGGTTGGTCGTCGGCGCCGATTCCTCTTGGTAATCTGGCCGGCTGCGACTAGCTCCAGCTTGCCCTCCGCTTCCGTCTCAACCTTTGGTTGCTCAGCTACGTTTGGCTGCTCTGAGGTTGTGGGAGGGTCGTCACTCAGCGGGTGAGCTGCGATGTGGGCCTTGAACGCCGACGCGATTAGCGTTCCCAGGAATTGACTTGGAGTAAGTTTGGCTTCCGCTGCATAGCGGTCAAGCAGGTAGCAACCTGATTCGGTGAATTGTGTGACGCCCCAGACGTCAACCGTTTTGACGCCCTCGATAATCTTGAAGTTTCTTGACATCTGCTTTCTCCTTCGTTTTGTTTTTGGCCAGCTCACCTGCAGGCGTGGGTTTGTGTGGTGGATTAAGCGACTGCCCTGGCCTGGCGAACGTAATGTCTCTTGGCCTTCGGTCGCTCCAGTGGCGCCACTTCGGTTTCGCTATTGGCCCAACCAATTAGACTGGCGAGACCTCCTGAGCTGAAGCGGGCACATGAACGAACGCGCTCACTTTCGCCACAGTTACAGCGCTCGCAGTCGCCAGCCGCGTGCAAGTTGTGGTTGCAGGTTGGGCAGCTCATACACGCCCGACCTCTGAGAGCTCGACCTGAATGCACCGGAAGCCGGCCGGCAGTGGTTTGACGCCAAACCGGGTCAAGGCTATCGATTCAGAGGGAGCAAAGGTTGAGTGCTCAAGCCGTCCTTCGTTGTCGATTACGACGAAGGCTTTGCGCTCCTTCAGCTCCTGCGGATCTGGTTTTTGGTCTGTGGTATTCTTGGGACAAGCCATGATTCGATTTTCTCCTTAACCTGATGAAATCGATTGTGGTCTAGAGCTCGTTTCGGATCTGATAAATCCGTGCGGGCTCGTTTAATTTTCTAAGAGAATAGTACCAACTGGCCATTCGCGAGTCAAGAGAATAAACCCTCTAGAATGTTGTATTTACGTGTCGCAGTTGGTTCGCAGAAGCATTAATTTGAAGGGCCCGATCGCGATGGTCCAACTAGGCACTTTGAAGCGGAAGGCCGCCAGCTATTCATTCGCATAACGGTCGTGGCGCGTACCGTTCATTTAAGACACTATCACACGGCTATGCGCGCGAGGCCGCGTGGTATTCGCGAACTATGTATGTACCGGCAAGCCCTTTCTCAATCGAGTGTAGAAAGTAGCGATCACCAGCCACTCAATTTCTCCTACAAGTACAACGCTGCAAGAATGTTTGATGTTACGGGTACTCCAACGGCGGATTCAGCTCCCAAACCAACGTTGTTGGGTCGCCGTCCCAATCTCTAGAGGGCAGTTTTGCAATCGTAAGTTCTAACCCAGGAGCTGAGGTTTGTATCCAATTAATCAGTGCCTCAAAAACCTCTTTTTTCGGTTCGCAGTCTGCAATTTTCGCCAATTCAACACCCGCTGGCGTTAACAGGAGAACGTCGAAGGCGTTGTGAAGATCACTACCGTCGGGACGTCTGATCCGCACAATCCGCTGATGAGCGGTCAGTTCCAAGAAACCCTCTTTTTGACCCTTTATGCTAAGTAAGGTGGATATGCTCGAATTGACCAGTCCGGCATCATCAAGCATTACCATATCCGTGTGGCTCAACCCACAGGCATCCAAAACATCGCCAGTCTTGCGCCGCTTAGGGACTCCCGAGCGGGTGATCATTGCATTCTGAAGGCGTCCAAATGCTTGAGCCACTTCCATATCGAGGTAACGGAGAACACCCAGCGTAGGCAATGAAAACGCCTTTGGCGTCCGAGCTTCCTGGGCCAATATGCGGGAATAGATTTCGCGAACCAGGTCACTGTCAACAAGACTTGCATCTTCTCGAAACTTATTAATCCAATCATCTGATGTTTCTGCTCGTTGCTGCTCAGGGTTATCTTGGTCCGCACCCGTTTCAGCGGCTTTCAGTAACGGAGGATTCGATTGGGCAAACAGACCTGCACCTTCTACAACGCGCTTCAGCCGAATGTACTTTTGGAGCGTGTTCTGAAAGAAAGTCTGCTGCAAACGCAGCTTCCGCATCGTCAAACTCTTCATTCGCGCGTATTTTCTCCACCAGTCGGTCACCGATTGCCTCATCAATATTTCTTCGAATCCTAAATCTCGCCGGCATTAATCGAGCAACCAGAGCGGGAAGGCCAGACCCTACACTCAGATCGATGCCGGTACCATCGGCTTTAACTCGGATAAGCTCGTCAGGTTTTTCGTTCGACATGGTTTCAGTTTCTATCGCACGCTTACCAAAACCGCAATTACTACGACTGCCGTGGCAATCACTGAAAGCCAGGCAAACTTTTTGCTGGAGCCAATTGCTCTCGGGTTAGCGTCTGGCCTTATCGCGTATAACAATTGTTGAAAACCAAACACGGGCAGGCAAAGAACAAGCGAACACAGTACCTGTAGAAATGCGACGACGTATCTCTCATTCAATTTGGAAGGGAGTACAGGATACGCAATAGCAAAGAACACAGCCCGACCAAGGATCAACGTGAGAACACGCAATGCGTACCCACCAAGAGTAAGAGCGGCTGGAGCCGCGCCGTCGGGGTCATACTTAAACACATTCCAAGACATCTCAGCACTGAGCATCGCCCCAAATAATACTGCGTAGAAAATCGAAAAAGCATTTTGCATGCTTGTTTCCTCCGAAGGTGTGTTAGATATTGCCTTTGCGAACCGGCCGACCTAGTTGTCTTCCGTCTCAATTGAAGCGATTTCTCCGCTAGCCACCGTTTCACCTTCCAGCCATTCATCATTAGCGGACTGACAAGAACACAATTCGGCGTTCACTCGATGGCCTGTGTTCCCGCAAAAAGCACAGACGGACGGGCATCCATCGCTTTCGATCTCAGGGCTGCGGAACTACCGTGTAGTGAGATTACGTTTCATTATGAGCCTCAGGAGGTCAGAGGTTAAAGACCGGCGAGAACATGCGAGAAAACGCGCGTAGATTATTCTGATCGGCTTGTTCTGTCAACGGATTAAGTGCGTGACAGGAAGGCTGCCGAATGGGGGTGTCAAACATGGCGAAATTTGTTTGACCGTGTGGGCGGCGAAACATTAGAATTCGGGCGTTCTCACAGCCTACTCCCACGACGCTCGTTCCTATGCCACTCAAACATCTCGGCGGTCACGCGCTCCCAAAAATACGAATTTGAGAAACACGAAAGGATCACCCGATGGAAAACCCTCCTGTGTCTCCGCAGCCTACGGTTGTTGTCTCAGAAAAGCCAGTGTTAGCCCCGACCAAATCGCCGCCAAAACCGTCAATGCCAAAATGGGAAGCAGCTGCGCGTGAGCGCATGAAGGCCGCGATCAAGAAATACAGCAAGCCACTGTCAGACCTAGTCGCGAGAGACGCCAATGAGGGCGACACTCGATTGCTGGTCACGGACATGCTCTGCGATGGCTTCGGCTTCGATAAATATTCAGAGCTGACGACTGAGTATCGCGTGAAGGGTGAATTTGCGGATTTCGGAATCCGGCTCGATAAGGACCTGCTGGCATTCCTGGAAGTAAAGCGCGTGAACACGCGACTTGCGCCGAAGCATCTGCGTCAGGTGGAGAGCTACGCGGTCAACGAAGGTGTTGAGTGGGTAATTCTTACGACCTTACGCGTGAATCCATGAAGAGACACCAGATGGATGCGCTTTGGAAAGCGAAACGGGCGACTTCGCCGAATTCACTAGCCAAGGTATTGTGTTCCACCTCAGTGGCGGATGCGATTCGCAGAGAGCTCAGACGAACGACTGGGCAACATGTCGAGACTGCCGATGTTGTAAAGTTGCTGCGCGATACTGTATTGAAGCCGGAATGTCTAAACCCGAAGAAGTTATAAGGCAGTAGATTGGAATACGAGGTTGGACCTTCGCAGCTACTTTCGGCGGCTATAGTTGGCGGGCCAGTGCCCCTTTTGTCCAGGCTAACGGAGTCAGAGTCGAATTGATTTCCGTTTGGAACTCTTTCTCCGCCGCCAAACTTGAGGACATGCTGTACAAGACCGGCACTTTACAATGAGACGGAGTTTCACATCTGCGCGTTTTGCTTTTACTCTTCGTAATCAAACCAATCAATATCGTTATCATCTAACTCGGATTCCCATTCTGGCAGCTCCTCAGGTTTGCCCCGCAATCTGCGTTTCACGCGCGCAGCAAAGGACTTGTAGCTATGTTCACTATTACCATAGCCACACAAAAGATCCTTGAATGCATCGAAACTCTTTCTAGCAGTCGGCAGAACCAAAGGCAGGTTGGTTTCTAAGAACTGGACCAGTCTAGCGTCAGGTTGGTTTCCTGTTCGCACGTCGTGGTAACCGAGTAGGGTCTTGTCTTTGACCTTATTGGCCAGTTCTAAGTCTGTGCCGGGATACAACTGATTGAATGTTTGGTGCAGTATAACACCACACGGATTTAGAACACTAAATGTGGAATAATGAATGCGCCTAGCTATGAGGACTGGCACTATATCGAGAGCGCAGCACTTGAGTAGAGTTTCGCGGATTTCAACGCGGTCTGGATACATCCACTCACGAATGTTTTTGCATTCAAGACCCGCATAACCTTCTTGTGGGTGACGCACGATAAAATCGAGTTGTTTACCATGTGGGATCCGTTGGCCGCTGAGGGAGGAAGGTGGCTCGGTTTTACTATAATGGGTGCTGTCGTCGTGAGTGTCCAAATCTGGGAAGTCACCAAAGAATTCGAGGTTGGATTGGCTCGATAAGACACGAAACGTAGCGATTTCGAGCGTTTGACCCAGGCGAATTATAAAATCGCGCTTCTGTGTCCGCTCGTGTAGTGAATCAAGTTCGCTGAGACGGTTGGCGAGGGTTGATGGATCGGTACCGGAGAGGTAGTACCAACGGGTATTGCCGGTTTGTATGTGCTCGATCACGCCACGCTGAATAAGACTCCTACGAACAATAGTAAGGACGTGTGGATCGATGCGTTGATTGTTAGGACCGGCGTCAGAGATTTTTTGTTCGAGCGTGCGACCACTCGCGACGACATGCTTCCGCAGGATATTGCGGAGTCGGGTTTCGGCGAGGGCTAGGCGAGAAGCGCGAGATGCCACGGGAGTGAAGGGATGACTGACGGCTGCGCGGTTTTCTGCTTATATAGATTTAGTAGTATGCCTCTCTGCAAATGGTTTCTTCGGGCGTTTGCACACTTTTGCCCCTAAAACGCACACCTTGCTTAACGCATTGTCAGTTTAGGAGTCTCACGTAACCTCATTAGGTCCAATTAGTTACTATTTGGAGGCGGCGATCGGAATCGAACCGATGAATAAAGGTTTTGCAGACCTCTGCCTTACCACTTGGCTACGCCGCCCGGGAATGAGAAAAGCGGAAGTGTTAAAAGCAACGGCGATCGGGAGATGGGGCGACGCGGAGACTCGGAGAAGCTAATTTTGTCAATCGGCGCAGTTTGCTTGTCTCCGGATCTCCGCTTCTCCGTGTCTTGACCGTCCTTCAACCTTCCGCCGTTGTCCCTTGAATCGTGGAGCGGGAGACGAGACTTGAACTCGCGACCCTCGCCTTGGCAAGGCGATGCTCTACCACTGAGCTACTCCCGCTTTGAGCTAACCGATTCTAGCGATTCGACTGGTCTTGTCAAGCGAGGTTCCAGAAAAGCTGGCCGCCCAACATTAATAGCCAGTTCAACTTCAAGACTCCTACTCAACCTTAGCAAACTCGCAGGTAAGGAAGGGGGCAAGCGCAGAGTCAATTATGGTGACACTCAAGATGCTGCGCGCGCCCCCGCTCAAGATCCCATGCCACTCATGATGGAGTGACCCACCCTATGACTCACAACGCTCATAGGCGAATTCCATCGACCTTATAAACCCGAGACTGTGACTTCGCATCTTGGGCGGGGGCGCGCGCTGTGAGGTGAGTGTGACCATAGTTGACTCTGCGCTTGCCCCCTTCCTGACCTGTAAATTTTCTCTGCTTGAATGCTTGCTGCCAACTGTTGTGCCTAATCAGCCTCCGGGGGCGCGCGCTGTGAGGTGAGTGTGACCATAGTTGACTCTGCGCTTGGTCCCTTCCTGATTTGTAAATTCTCTCTGCTTGAGTGCATCTTTCGAGGTCGGTGGATTTTGATCGCATTAATCGTAATACCATTCCTCACGGCGGGCCTTGCGCAGAACTTTGTCGGTCCAGAAGTTGCGCAATAGTTTGATCTGGACGCGACCCTCCGCTCTGCCTCCGGGTAGTATTACCGTTACCACGTCGAACCGGAAACGCTCTCCAATCAGTCCAAACATGCGCCGGTACGCTCGAGCCGCACGCGAGATTTGCCTCTGTTTGCGCCGGTCGATGTTGACCTGGGGAGGCGCGAACCAATCCGAAGCCCGCGTCTTGACTTCGACAAAACACAAAGTTGGTCCATCGTACGCCACCAGGTCTATTTCGCTCGTCACAATTGCGCCGCGCAGGTTTCTACCAACCGGCACAGTGAAGTTGCCCGCTACGATTCTGTAGCCGCGCTGCTCGAGATAGGCGCGAGCGTATTCTTCGCCGAGCCGGCCAAGATTACGTTTGTGTATCGTTACTGTGGGTGATTTTGATTGTGAGGAATCCATTGAAGAGTGAGGCTACTCCATAGTTGCTTCTACCGCAACCAAAAGACGATCCACGAAATAACACGAAATAGTTAGTGTGATTTCGTGGAGGATCTAGTCCGCCAATTGCACGATGCCCGTCAAAGATTCCCGATCACCGATCACCCGAGACGCGTGCCCTTTCCCGCTCGTGTCCTCTACCTTGACTATGCTTCCGGGACCAAAGCGTCGCATCTCACCATCACTGGCTTCTATCTCCCATTCGCCGGATAGGACGAAAAACAGGTTTCGCCCCGAGGATGGATGCCAGTCGCCGTTCCAGCCGGCCGGCGCCGCCAGGAATCCGGCTTTGGCCGCATTCATCAAGTTAGAAACGTTGAGTGGCGCCGCGGGAGGAGCGAAATCGGTCTCGGTGAGTTGCTCTTCCAGATCCTCGAAATGAGATTCGCCAGAGCTGTCGGCATATAATCGAACGTAGGTCACCTTCATCGCTGTTAATTAATTAGACAGAGTTTCCTGAAGACGATCGTTTTGTCGTTGTCATGTTTCGTCTCTTGCAGAAGGCTTTCACCCCCAACCAAAATGACGATCCACTAAATAACACGAAACGGTTCGTGTGATGCGCGTGGAAGCGTTTTCTTCAAGAAAAAAGGCATTGCTATAAGGGATAACGCGAGATCAACTTCCGCCAATTGCCACCACGAGCAACTCCTTAAGCGTCGCGATCGTAGGCGACCTTGAGCCAGTGCTTAACATCGTCATCGATCTCATCCAGTGAAGTGATTGGAATGCGATGCGTTATTCGATCCTTTTTTGCAAAACCGCCGGTATCGATCAGACGTCCCGCCGGCTTCATGTCACCCAATGCGAATCCCAAATCGATACGCGTACGCGTAGTTGGTTTTATCTGCGCGAACACATGGTTGCGATAGAGAGGAACAATCGTTTGACAGGGGCAAGCCTTGGCTTCCTTCCCGATCAACAGGCCAAGCTTTAGCAGTTCATCATATATTGGTCGCAAACCCGCTTTTCCCCCGGAAAACATCTCTTCGACGTACTTCGACGCAGCTTCCAGATAAAGATCAGGATCGCTGTCTACAGAGGCCTTTCCTTCGGCACGTTCCGCCAGCCACCAGGCAGAGTTCGTGCCCAAACCGTGTTCTCTTTTTAGCCACTCGCGTCGTTCCTGCTCAGTTTTTGGTCCCGACTTTTTGATGTAGCGAAGCCATTCTTCCAGGCTCCGCCCCGTCTTTTGTTTTAAGTCGGCGATCCACTTCTGGACCATTTGCACGCCGGGATGCACGCTGTAAATAGATTTCTTCTTCTGGTTTGTCGCTGCCTTGGCCATGGCATTCCGCTCCTTATATAAGGATGAGGGGAGTATAGATTCAACGTCGCGATGATTGCTTCTTCAAAATTGCTAATCACGAGTTAACTTCTGCAGTCGGCCGAAAACGTGGAGGTCGTCGCGCTTTTGTTGCCTGTTCGAAAGCATAGGCGACACGGATGAGTTTCGGTTCGCTCCACGCGCCCGCGAAAAACGAAATCCCCACCGGCAGACCAAAAACCTGACCCGCGGGAACGGTGATATGCGGATAGCCGGCAACGGCCGAAGCCGACGAGTAACCGCCGGTGAAGTGATCGCCATTGATCCAGTCGGTTGGCCAGGCCGGTCCACCCGTTGGCGCGACGAGCGCATCAAGCCGATGTTTCGCCAGCACCGCATCGATACCTTGAGTCCGCGAAAGGAGATGGTTTTTCCTCAAGGCCTGCAAGTATTTTGGACTTGTTAGCGGTCCTTTTTCCTCGGCTTTAATAAACAAGTCCTGGCCAAAGAAAGGCATCTCACGATTGCGGCTTCGCTCATTGAATTCAATTACTTCTTTTAGTGAGCGCACCGGGGCTTGCGATCCATAGCGCGCCAGGTAAGCATTAAGATCGGCTTTGAATTCATACAAAAGCACTTCCAGTTCTGAATCGTCAAACTTACCGGAAGTTGGGATGTCTGCCGGATCCACAATCACGGCGCCCATCCGTTTCATTTCATCAATCAACCCATTCATCAGTTTATCGACGCGATCGTTGAAGCCAAAGTACTTTCTGGCAATTCCCAGGCGGACACCGCGCAAACCGTCTTTATCGAGAAACTGCGTGTAATCCGCAGCCGATTTTCCAGCGCTCGCCTTAGTTGCCTTATCGGTCGCGTCCATTCCGGCAAGAACATTCAACAGGATTGCAGCATCGGTAACGGTGCGGGCCATTGGACCTGCCGTATCCTGGCTGTGCGCAATGGGAATTATTCCCGAGCGACTAACGAGCCCAAGAGTAGGTTTGATTCCTACCAGGCCATTAGCTGACGATGGGCAAACGACCGAGCCGTCAGTTTCGGTTCCAACCGCCGCGGCGCAAAGACTCGCGGCCGCAGCGGCGCCCGAACCGGAACTCGACCCGCAGGGATTTCTATCGAGCACATACGGGTTTTTTGTCTGCCCGCCCCGGCCGCTCCAACCACTGCTGGAGTGGTTTGAGCGGAAGTTGGCCCATTCGCTGAGGTTTGTCTTGCCCAGAAGGACTGCTCCTGCTTGACGAAGCCTTCGCGTCACAAACGAATCCTTCTCAGGTCGCGAGCCAAGCAGAGCTAACGATCCGGCGGTTGTAGTCATCCGGTCGGCTGTATCGATATTGTCCTTAATTAAGATCGGAATACCGTGAAGCGGTCCTCGCACTCCTTTTTCTTTGCGTTCTTTATCCAGAGCCTCGGCAATAGCAATCGCGTCCGGGTTGATCTCGATTACGGAATTGATTGCGGGACCTTTTTTGTCGATATCGCCAATGCGCTCCAGATACTTTCGGGTAATCGATTGCGAGCTCGACTTTCCTGATTTCATCTCTTGCAGGAGATCGGCGATCGTCGCTTCGTCCAAATCGGCGGGCGGAACGGGAATTGGTCCTGCCGTACTTTCACTCTCGCTTGCAAGGAGCTGGTTTGGATTGGCGAGTATGAGCGAAGTTCCTAAGGCAGTTGTCTGCAAGAAGTCTCTGCGTTTCATCGGCACACCTTTAATGAGAGTCAGATTTTATTCCGCGTAAAGGCCAGAACTATCCACGAAATAACAGGAACTTTTCGTGTATGTCGTGGATCGCTATTCTAACTGCTTTCGATCGTGCTGACTGAGGAGCTTGATCGCGATAACTAGCGCACCGCGAAGGATTCGAAAAACCGAGCAACGTTATCCGCGTTATCCTGTCCTTTATAAGTACTGGTAATGAGTTGATAAGGGCGGCGGCCGATAATATAAACGCGAGACCGGTACATGGTTTGTGGAGTCTCGGCGGTAAATTCGAGTCCGGGATTACCGTTTAGCGCAATCCGAGTTGTGTTTAGCAGGGTACCCTTAACTCCTTTTACAAAGTTATCGCGGTTGGCTTCTAATTCGCTTTGCACGCTAAAGTTGAAAGAGGGATCATAGTCGACCCAGCCTACGATGAAAACTCCCTTTGTGGTTCGGGCGACGAACAAGTGAGTCGTGTAAGGACCCTTGGTGCTACTGTTCGTTTCAGACTGATCTTTAACCAATTCGGGTAGTAAGACCGAAAAGCCTCCCTCTTCAGAATTGAGTCTCACCCAGGAACCCACCCCGGCTGGCGGGCCGGGACGAGGTTTGGTGTTGGAGGGATGGTCTTGTGCCGGCGCAGCGAATACAACTGCCAGCAGAATCCAACAGGGGACCAAAAACTTCTTCATGACTCAACACCTCGCGAAAATCCGGAAGCCTACCTCGCTTATACCTACGATTCACAAACTAGTCAATTGACATTATTTGGACAGCATTAAGCTTTAATAAGTGCCGGCACTTGGCAACGCTCTTCAAATTCTCTACCGTGTGTGACCGGGAAGACACTAATGGTCACGGGCACGAAAAAGTTCGGAAACACCTCCGAGGCTCAGGTTGATCTGCCCCTCGTAGCGATTGTAGGGCGTCCCAATGTGGGAAAGTCCACCATTTTCAATCGTCTCACCGGACAACGAAAAGCTATCGTAGGTGATGAGCCCGGCATCACGCGTGACCGCATGTACGGAGAAGTTGAATGGTCCGGACGCCGGCTCGCTGTAGTTGATACGGGCGGAATCGTTACCGACGATGACGCAGTCATTCCTTCCCACATTCTGAAACAAGCAGAGGTGGCCATTCAGGAGGCGGAAGCCTTATTACTGGTGGTTGATGCACGTCAGGGCGTCTCACCGCTCGACCTTGATCTGGCCAAGTTACTGAGAGCAACCAGCAAGCCTGTTTACGTGCTTGCCAATAAGGTCGATGACCGGAAACTGGAGGACGAAGCAGCCGAGTTCTACCGGTTAGGGTTTGCCGAGGTATTTCCCGTCTCAGCCGAGCAGGGAATCGGGCTTGGTGATTTGCTCGATGTGCTGGTCGATCGATTACAAGAGCGATCACAATCATCGACCGACTCAGAAACGAAGGCAAGGACGGAATTGAACCTGGCGATTGTGGGCCGTCCTAATGTGGGCAAGTCGTCGCTGCTGAATCGGCTAATAGGAGAAGAGCGCGCGATTGTCACTCCGGTGGCCGGCACCACGCGCGACGCCGTTGATACGATCCTGGAAACTGACGAGCAACGATTTTGCCTGATTGACACCGCGGGTATTCGTCGCAAGGGAAAGACTGAGCAGATGGCGGAGAAGCTTTCGGTGGTGATGGCCAGAAAAAGTCTGGAACGAGCGGACGTGGCGGTAGTTGTCATCGATTCGGAAGAAGGCGTAACGGCGCTTGATGCAAACATCGCGGGCTATGCGCACGACAGCGGTTGCTCGATCATCCTGGCGGTAAACAAATGGGACACGCTGGAAAACAAAGAGACAGGCAGCGCGGCTGCGTTTGAACGAGAAGTTCGTGACAAAATGAAGTTCTTGTACTGGGCGCCTGTGATTACGATTTCGGCGCTCACGGGCTTGCGCGTTGATCGAATTCTGACGCTTGCCCGGCAGGCGCAGGAGGCGCGGTTGCGAAGGATCCCGACATCCCAGTTGAACTCCTTTTTCGAGCGTGAGATCGGACCGTCTCGAGCCGGTGGGACTCCGGCGCCGGCGAGAGGCGGCATGTCTCGGCTGCGGGTGCAATACATCACCCAGACGAGTGTTGCTCCTCCGACCTTCGTGGTTTTCACCGCCGGCGGACGCCCGGGCCTGCACTTCTCTTACGAGCGTCACCTCCTGAATAAGTTAAGAGAGGAGTTTGACTTCTTTGCGACGCCGTTGCGCATCATTGAACGACACAAGAAAGGTCGGCGCGCGAAATAGAGAAGCAGAAACGTCCAAAATCCAACGTCCAACGTCCAGGTCCAACGTCCAACGTCCAGGTCCAACGTCCAACGTCCAGGTCCAACGTCCAATGTCCAATGTCCAATGTCCACCAATGTCCAATGTCCAATGTCCAACGTCCTATTTTGTGTGCTTACTGCCGACACTACTTACTACCGACTACCGACATGACCTTGGACCTTGGACGTTGGACCTTGAACCTTGGACCTTGGACGTTGCACCTTGGACGTTGGCCGTTGGACCTTGGACCTTGGACGTTGGACATCGGACATTGGACGTTGGACATTAGAACCGATGACTCAGCCTGCGATCACATTTGATATCATCGCGCAAAACGGCGAAGCGCGCGCCGGCCTCCTCACTACACGTCGCGGCGCGATCGAGACTCCGGCTTTTATGCCCGTCGGTACCGCCGGCACTGTAAAGGGTATTCGCTTCGAGCAACTCGAAGCGCCGGATCTCAATCCGAAAATAATACTGGGCAACACCTATCATCTCTGGCTTCGGCCGGGTGTCGAGACAATCCGCGCCTGTGGCGGTCTGCATGAGTTCATTGGCTGGCAGCGAGCCTTACTTACCGATTCAGGCGGCTTCCAGGTCTGGAGTTTAGGCGCTCTGCGGAAGATCAATGAAGAGGGGACTGAGTTCCGTTCACACATCGATGGCAGTCAGTGCTTTCTCTCTCCCGAGATTTCGATGGAAGTGCAAGCCGCCTTGGGATCGGAAATAGCTATGGTGTTTGATGAATGTGCTCCCGGGCAGGCGAGTTACGACGACGCAGCTAAAAGTATGGAGCTGACTGCGCGTTGGGCCAAACGGTCGCGCGCACGGTTCAACGAATTGCAGTTGTCCGGCGCCGACACCGGCCGGACTGAGCCTCAGGAGCGTGTAAACGGAGCGCAAGCTTTGTTTGGCATCGTCCAGGGTTCGGGGCACGCCGGGCTGAGAAGGGAGAGCCTGGCGCGGACGATTGAAATTGGATTCGACGGATATGCGATAGGGGGACTGAGTGTCGGAGAAGAAAAGGGTGTGACGTTTGAGATGCTAGACGCGACCGCGCCTGGCCTGCCGGTTCAGAATCCGCGGTATCTGATGGGAGTTGGGACGCCCGAGGATCTCGTGGAATCGGTCGCCCGCGGTGTCGATATGTTTGATTGCGTATTGCCGACCCGCAACGGACGAAACGGGCAGGCGTTTACCTCTGCGGGAAAGATCAACATCAAGAATGCCCGCTGGACCGAAGACACGCGGCCGCTGGATGAGTCATGTTTATGCGCGGTCTGTCTGAGACATTCCCGAGCCTATCTGAGGCATCTTTACCTGTCCGGGGAAATGCTCTCGAGCATCCTTCTTACCCACCACAATCTGGCGTTCTTCCTTGACACCATGCGACGCGTCAGGCAATCTATTCGGTCTGGCGATTTCCCGAAATTTCAGCGAGAGTTCATAGAGGGTCTGAGCGCGAACGAGAACTGAAACTGGAGCGCGTTCGGGAAGCTGCTGTATGTAGCTTTGGTCAGTCATAAGGACTTACAATTCTCCCCATTGAAAGCAGCTGATGATTATCATTCTTATTCTTTTTCAAATAGGTGGCTCAGGCCTACTGCAATTCCTGCCCATCATCCTCATCTTCGCGGTTTTCTATATGTTGCTCATCCGGCCGCAACAAAAACGGCAGCGCGAACTCCAGCAAACTATTTCGGAACTGAAGGCCGGTGACCGCATAGTTACCACCGGTGGCGTAATCGGGACAATCACTACTGTGAAAGATACGAGCTTCTTGATTCGCAGCGCAGACAAGTCAATTTTGGAGATAGCCAGAACCTCTGTCGCGGGAATTGATCAGGAAGAAAAGAAATAACTATTGTTTGGATTGTTGTCATAGATGAAGAAAAAGAATTTACTCCAACGCTCGATAATTATTGTCGTCGTTACCCTCGTGGGCCTTTATATAGTCATAGGCCCTCGTCACCGGCCCCATCTCAGAGATTTTACCTGGGGAGGGATCAAGGGAACTCTTGCGGACAATATTCACCTCGGTCTTGACCTCAAAGGTGGCTCGCATCTGGTGATGCGCGTCAAGACAGATGCCTTTCTTAAAGAATTGACTCAAGGTAATGCCGTCGCGGTGCAGAATGCTGCTAAAGACGCCGGCTTTCAGCCCCAGGATGTGAAGGTCGAAACCGATAACGGAAACTATCGAATTACTTTGACGGTCCCCGACGGAGCGAAGCTGAGTGACGTTGAAGAGGCAGTGAAAAAGAAAGTGGATCTGTCTGAGTGGTCTTCCTCGACAAGGGGAAACACGATTTCCTGGACGCTCACACCAACAGCGCAGCGCACTCTCGCAGATCAGGCAACCGAGCAGGCGGATCGAATCATTAGAAGCCGTCTCGATGCCGTTGGAGTAGCCGAACCGCTGGTGCAAAGACACGGGGCGCAAAGTTCGCATCAGATTCTAGTGCAAATGCCGGGTATTCAGGATCCAGAACGAGTCAAGCAACTACTTAAGGCAGAGTCCAAGCTCGAGTTGGCACACGTGGTCAGTCCGCCCAGCCCGTCCCCAGTGCAGACTTACAACTCGGAAGAAGAAGCAAAAGCCTCTTTAGGTGGCACAGCACCATCAAATCGCCGTATTTTGCCCTACCAGGAACGAAACGAACCGACGGCGGCTGGGCAGGCAGCCGATGAAACCCAAAAACAGAAAAAGTGGGTTGTGATCGAAACCCCGGCGATAGTTGACGGCAGCGAACTGCGAAATGCTTCAGCAGTTCAATCGCGGGCCGGCGCCGATGAATACCAGATCACGTTTTCGCTAAAGCCGGCGGGCGCAGAGAAATTCGGCACCTGGACGGGCGCCAATATCAATGAATACATGGGCGTTGTGCTTAATGATGAGGTCAAGTCAATCGCTTATATCAAATCCCAGATCTTCGATTCAGGTGAAATCAGTGGCCGATTTACCAAGCAATCGGCTGAGGATCTGGCACTGACTCTGCGTTCAGGGGCGCTGCCCGCGCCGATTGAATACCAGGAAGAACGAACCGTCGGACCGAGTTTGGGGGCCGATTCGATTCGTTCGGGCGTCAGGGCGTCACTAGTGGGCCTGCTACTGGTTGTTGCCTTTATGCTGTTTTATTACCGAGGGTCCGGAGTGAACGCCGTCGTCGCGCTGCTATTGAACATGATTCTGATGCTGGCAGGTCTGATAGTGTTTGGCGCCACCCTGACTCTGCCGGGAATTGCCGGAATCATTCTGACTATCGGTATGGCTGTAGATTCAAACGTGCTGATATTTGAACGCATTCGTGAGGAATTGCGGAGCGGCAAAACCATTCCTTCGGCAGTGGATCAGGGATTTGCTCGGGCCTTTGTGACGATCATCGACACCCACGTCACGACAATCATCTCGTCTTTGTTCCTGTTTGTTTTCGGCACCGGGCCGCTGCGAGGATTCGCCGTGACGCTGGTGATCGGATTGCTTATCAATCTTTTCTCGGCCGTTTACGTGTCACGTACAATTTTCATGTGGGAGTTAAGCCGCAAACGGAAGTTGGAATCACTTAGCATCTGAGACAGCGTGTGCTGGAGAAGCTAATTCCCCCTTTGCTTTATTAAATATGGTTCAAATCTTCAAAGACGTTAAGATCGACTGGCTCGCCAATCGTCGCATCTTTATCGCTGTTTCGGTTTTGTTGATGCTGGCCGGTCTTGGCTCGGCCATCTTCCGTCAGGCGAAGCATCCAAACGGCACCGAAGCTTTTAACCTCGGTGTCGATTTCAAGGGCGGGACGGTGGTTACCGTTCGGTTCAAGCAGCGACCTTCCGCCGAGGCCATCCGCGATGTGCTGTTCAACGCTGGATTGAAGGACGCAATTATCCAACCCGTTACCGACAAGCCAGATACCGTGCTGATCAAGATCCCCCTCGAAGGCGGAGGCGAGTCGCAGGCGCAGGTTGATGTTGGGCGATCGAGAGTTCGTGACGCGCTTCGCACTTTTGGTCCGGAGGCTGAGCATGAGCTCAATTCTGACCCGAATGCCGCCTACAAGATTGAAGGAACCGACGCGGTAGGTGCTGTCGCGGGAGCCCAGCTGCGAAACAAAGCTATCGCCGTCACGCTGGCCGCATTGGTCGGCATTCTGGTTTATATCGCTTTTCGGTTTGAGTGGACCTACGGGGCCGCCGCGGTTATTGCCGTTTTCCACGACGTGCTGGTTACCCTCGGATTCTTTTCGATCTTCCAATGGGAAATCAGTCTGACAGTCATTGCCGCTTTACTCACGCTGGTTGGTTTTTCGGTTAACGATACTATCGTCGTTTTCGATCGCATCAGAGAGAACCGCAGGTTGCGGCGGAGAGACTCACTCTACAAAATCACAAACGATTCGATCAACCAGACGTTGTCGCGGACTGTTATCACCTCGGGACTCGTGTTTCTTTCTGTGCTGGCGATGGTACTTTTCGGTGGCGAGGTTTTAAGGGGCTTCTCGCTGGCGCTTCTGATCGGCGTTGCCTTCGGCACTTATTCCTCGATAGCGATAGCCAGCCCGATAATGGTTTGGTGGGAGCAGCGTCTTGAAGCTGCGAACCGGGCTGCAGCTACAAGTTTTGCGCGACCGATGTCGGCCGCGGTTCGAACACCGGCCAGCGCCCCCAGGCGCGATCCCGTTTCGCCGCAGACCCAGAAACGCTCGCGCGGAGCCGGCCGGGCATAGCGTGGCGGACAGATAAAAAACGCCGTTTGCCCGATCCTCGAAACTACCAAGTTTGCGCTTGACTTTGCCAGCTAAGGCGACTTAGACTGCGGCTGTTGCTGGCCAATTAAATCTCAGAAGTCGACCCCGCGTTCGAAGCAAGAGGTTGGATGCGCGGCAGTCTGTGAGCGGGCCGGCGAGTTTTTTCTCGCACAGCGGCTTTCAATCTGTTTGGTGTGCTCAATATCACAGAGCTGCTGTCTTCCCCTTCAATCCGTTAACTGCGGCACTACTCAATGCGGGTACCTATTCGGCGTTTTGAGAAACCTTAACGATTTCGCACCCCTGATCCATTTGGCACCGGAATTGGGAGGATAGAATAAATGTTCGAGAACCTTGTTGAGTCCACTTCGCATAAGGACGATCTTTCGCGCAAGGGCTCATTCATTCTCGTGACGACGTTGATCTATTTGGTCCTCGGCGTCGCTTTCTTTGTCGCCGGCGTTTATTGGTACGACAACCACCTGGGAGAGCTCGAGCTCGAGCTGACTACATTGGTGGCGCCCGTGCCGGTTCCGCAACAGGCAAAAGATGAACCGAAACAAGAGGCTAAGCCGGCTAAGACTGAACCCAACGTTGACGTTAGACGCGAGCTGATTGCAGACGTCACTCGAACTGAGCTCGTGCCGAAAGAAGTTTCGGCTAAGGCGAGCGATGTTCCACCGGTACGACGGGGAGTGACTACCGTGCAAGGCAATTCAGACTATACGTCAGCTGCCCCAGTCTCAGCAGGCTCGGGCACCGGGACGGTAGTGGGAGTACCGACCAAGGTGGAAGTCGCTGATGCGCCGCCACCACCGCCGCCCGCGCCGCCTCGCGCGCCGATTTCCGGCGGTGTGCTCAACGGCAAAGCGATTAGCTTGCCCAAGCCACCGTACCCGGCGATTGCTAAGCAGGCACACGCTTCCGGCACTGTGGTGGTCCAGGTCACCATCGATGAGAATGGCGGTGTGATTTCGGCTCGCGCAGTTTCCGGACACCCGCTGTTGCAAGCTGTCTGTGTGGCCGCGGCTCGGCAGGCGAGGTTCTCGCCGACCAAGCTTTCGGGACAGCCTGTTAAAGTGACGGGCGTCATCACGTACAATTTCGTTGCTCAATAGCTGTGAAGGTTAATCCTACAGCCGGCCTCGAAGGGGCCGGCTTTAGGACTTCGCTGCTTGCTTTAATCTAAGAAAAACCTTTTGGAGGGGTTTACCGTGACTATTCTAACCAGCCTTCTAGGAACCAAAGCGCTCGGTCTTCTGATATTTCTACAGGAGGCCGCGCCCGGCGCGAGCCCGGCATCCGCCACTGAAAACACCTTTACCATAACTGAAATGGTGAAGAACATGGGCGGCGTGGCCATCGCAGTGGTCATCGTTCTGCTGATCATGTCGGTCTACTCGATAGCCATCATGGTTGAGCGGTATCTGACCTATTCAGCAGCCAAGAAACAGTCGCGCGAGTTTGCGCCGCGAGTGGCTCAGGCCCTGAAAAATGATCGCATCGAAGAGGCAATCAACATCAGCGACAAGCACCGTAAATCGCACCTGGCGATGGTCGTCAGTAGTGGTTTGCAGGAGTTTCGAGCGCACGAGGCGTCCTCGGATATTTCCGGTGACGAGATCGAGGCTTCGAAGCGAGCCCTGCAGCGCGCGATCGCCATCAAGACGGCAGAGTTCAGACGGGGCTTGTCAGGACTGGCCACCATCGGCTCGACCGCTCCGTTCGTCGGCCTCTTCGGAACAGTGTTCGGGATTATCAACGCGTTCCGCGGTATGAAGAATGCGGAGTCTGCCGGTATCGCGGCCGTCGCGGGTGGTATCTCGGAAGCTTTGTTTACAACCGCGCTGGGTTTGCTCGTTGCCGTGCCCGCTGTGTGGTTGTTCAACTACTTCACCGGCAAGGTCGATGGGTTCATTGTGGAGATGGACAACTCAGCCTCCGAACTGGTCGATTACTTCATTAAGAATCGCACCAAGCAGTTGAAGGCCTAGGCCGGTAAAGACCTTCTTAGGGTTTTATTGCGCGCGCGGCGAATCACGCCGCGCGTCCGCTCTGCCAGTGGGAGCAAAAGGAGTTTGATTTATGGGAATGGGAAGCGGAGGCGGCGGGGGTCTCCAGTCAGAAATTAATGTCACCCCGATGGTCGATATCATGCTCGTGCTCTTGATCATCTTTATGGTGGTCACACCCTTCCTACAGCAGGGCATCACGGTTTCGATCCCACGTGAGATGAAGAATCCGGACGTCGATCCGAATATCATCAAGGAATCTTCGATTGTGATCTCGATTCCGAATGATGGTCAGTATTTCCTCGGCAAGAAGCCCGTCGCCAAAGAAGAACTGGCTGACAAGGTCGATACGATGCTGAAGGGAATCAAGAAGGAAGAAGATCGCATCGTCTATATCAAGAGCGGTGTCGGTGTCAGTTACGGGGATGTGGTCAACGTCATCAACGAGGTGAGAAAACTCGGTGTGGATCGTATCGGCCTGGTGGCCGACAAAAAGAAAAAAGGTGCGACCGTACCAGCGACCACTGGCTAACGCCGGCAATCGCAATGGGAATCGCGAACTTTGTGAATATTAGAGTCAAGAGGAGTTAAAGTTATGGGAATGGGTGGAGGTAATACTGAAAAGGGCAATCAGGCTCAACCGTATATAAATGTCACGCCATTAATCGACGTGTTGCTCGTTTTGCTGATCATCTTCATGGTTGTCACACCCCTTAAGCCGAGCCGGTTTAAGGCAGACATTCCCACGCAGCGTGATCCCAATGAGGATCTAAGCAAGTTGAAACCTAATCCTCTGACTTTGGTTGTAACCATCTCCCCCGACCTGCAACTAAAGCTGAATCAAGACAACATAGGTTCTGTAAACGATACTACCCCCCTGTCTCAGAAACTGACCCAGGTGTTTCAGGAACGAAAGAGCCAACGCGCCTATAAGGTCGGGATGGAGACACGCACCGATGTGCCCGAAGACGAACGAATCGAAAAGACTGTTTTTGTCAAGGCTCCAAGGTCGTTGAAGTATGGGGACGTCGTGAAGGTCATCGACGCAATTAAAGGCGCTGGTGCTAACCCCGTTGGCTTGCAGGTTGACGATCTGCCTCAGTAAAAGTAAGTGGTCGGCGGCGGCCCAATGGGAGATGATTCTGTCTTGATCGAATCACCAGCCGTTGCCGATTACCTGAATGGGAGTCACGAATAAATGAAACTTGCTCAGACTAGGCTCGCCATTGTTTTGGCGGTCCTTGTTATTACCAGTTCTGGTTGCGGAGTCGTTAACCGCATCAGATCCAAGAATGCACTGAACGAAGCTGCGCGAGCATATCGCGAAGGCCATTTTGAAGAAGCGGAGCAGTATTCGCGCAGAGCCCAGGCGCTCGATCCCGACAACAAGACCGCTCCCCAGTTTATCGCTCGCACCATCCACGCCCAATATCGTCCCGGTGTGCAGGCACCCGAGAATATAGCTAAAGCTCACCAGGCGATTGAAGCCTATCAGAAGATCCTTGAAAAGAATCCGAAGGATGAAGAAGCCTACAAGGCAGTCGCCTACCTGTACGGGGCAATTAAAGAGGACGACAAGTTGAGACAGTGGATCGCCTCGCGCGCCACTAGTGATTCGGTCGAGCCCGAAAAACGCGCGGAAGCGTACGTTGTTCTGGCCAGCAAGGACTGGGATTGCTCGTACAAGATTACCGAGCAGCCAACCAATAAAGTCACGACCATCGATGCCAACAACAAGGCGACTGTCTCCTATAAGAAACCAAAGGAACAGAAGGATTTCGATTCCGCTCAGAGGTGCGTGAAGCTGGGCCTGGAAGAAATTGAGAGTGCCATCAAGTTTAACCCGAACAACGAGTCAGCCTGGTCGTACAAGACTAACCTGCTGCTCGAAGCGTCGAAACTTGCGGAAATGGATGGCAAGACCGATCTCAAGGCTGAATACCAGAAACAATCCGACGCCGCGTTGAAACGGACCACCGAGCTGAGCGACGCCAACAAGAAGAAGAAGGAACAAGAGGAAGCCAAAAAGTCAGCCTCGCCGCCCAAGACCTAAGACGAGTCAACCTTTGCAGAGAAACCGGGTGATGCCCTGCTTTCCAGCCGGGCATCACCTTTTTGTTATAATCAGCTTTGGTAGCTTTCCCCGGATTTTAGGGCACGTGAGATGATCAGAATTGATGAAATCGTCGACAAGGTCGCCACCAACCACCCCCTGGCGGATCTTGATCTATTAAGACGTGCTTATCTCTTTTCCGCCCGCGAACACAAAGGTCAGAAGCGTGCTTCGGGCGAGTCTTACCTGGTCCACCCTCTCGAAGTCGCAAATATTCTCGCGGAAATGAAGCTCGATGAAGTGTCGGTGGCCACCGGGTTGTTGCATGACGTCGTGGAAGATACGCTCGTCGATCTTGACACCATACGCAATTATTTTGGCGAAGAAATAACGCACCTCGTCGACGGTCTCACCAAGATTGCCCAGATAAGCAACATCTCAAGAGAAGAACAGCAGGCCGAAAACGTTCGCAAGATGGTGCTGGCGATGGTGGACGATGTCCGAGTCGTCCTGGTGAAACTGGCCGACCGCCTGCACAACATGCGCACCCTGCAGTATCTCAATCCGGAAAAGAGAAAGAGAATCGCCGAAGAGACGATGGAGATCTTCGCCCCGATCGCGCATCGTCTGGGGATGGGTAAACTTCGAGGCGAACTCGAGGACTTGGCGTTTCGTCACCTTCATCCCGACGATTATCGCGAACTCGCGGAGCAACTCGAAAAACGCCGGCCTGAAAACGAGGCATTTCTTGGCGGCGTAACTGCCCGCATAGAAGAGAAGATGCGCGAAGCAGAGGTCCCCTTCGTCAGCGTGGAAGGGCGAGTCAAACGGCTCTATTCCATTTGGAAGAAACTAAGACGCCAGAAAATCAGTCTTGATCAAGTCTACGATTTGGTTGCTGCCAGAGTAATCACGCCTAATGAGATTCGTCATTGTTATGCTGCTCTCGGTGTGATTCACAACAACTGGAAACCGGTGCCCGGGCGCATCAAGGACTGGATTGCCACGCCACGCGACAACCTGTACCAGTCATTGCATACGTCTGTGATTGGCTCGAACAGCCAGTCATTTGAGGTCCAGATCCGCACCGCAGACATGCACCAAATCGCTGAAGAAGGTGTGGCGGCGCACTGGAAGTACAAGGAAGGGAAGCGCGGTGCGCGCGAAGACGACAAGGCATTGCAAGCACTCCGGTCACTGGTTGAATGGACCCAGGAAGTAAAAGACTCGCGCGAGTTCCTGGATTCGCTGAAACTGGATCTCTATCCAAGGGATGTCTATGCATTTACGCCGATGGGCAAGGTCATTCAACTTCCGCGCGGCGCCAGTCCGGTGGATTTCGCCTACATGATTCACTCTGAAGTTGGTAATACCTGCACTGGCGCCAGAATAAACGGCCGGATGGTCCCGCTGCGAACCCAGATTCAAAATGGCGATGTGGTCGAGATCGTCACCACCTCGAATTCTCATCCTTCGCGGGACTGGCTCAACTTCATTGTCACTTCGCGCGCGCGCAATCGCGTGCGTCACTGGGTTGCTGAGCAGCAACGGGCAGAATCAATTGAGATTGGACGAAAGCTGTTCGACAAGGAGGCGATCCGCTTTCAACTGTCTACGAAAAAGCTTCTCGGTGACGGCGATGGGGAAATGAAACGCGTAGCCAGCGATTACGGATATGGCCGGGTTGACGATCTGCTGGCGGCTATCGGCTATGGCAAGCTGGTGCCCCGCAACGTAATCGCCAAGTATCTCGGGCCGGAACAATTTGAACAGCTGGACAAGCAGAAGGAATCACGTCTCAGGAGCGGGGTCAGGGCTGTCAAACGGCTGATTCGGCTGGGTGATGACTCCATCGTCGTGCGTGGCGTGGACGACCTCATGGTTACGCGTGCACGTTGCTGCAATCCGTTGCATGGTGAAGAGATCATCGGTTACGTGACTCGCGGAAAAGGGGTGGCGGTCCATACCAGGCGCTGCAAGAACGTTAACCAGTTGATGGTCAACCGCGAACGCATCGTGGAAGTTGAGTGGGCTGGCAGGCCTGAGACAACCGCCTATGCCGTCAAGTTGCTGGCGATAACTGAGAATCGCACCGGCATGATTGCAGGTATCACGGGCGCGATTTCTGACATGAAGACGGGCATTCGTGACGCTCGCGCCTCAGTGGCTCCTGATGAAAAGGGACACATCGAAGTGACGGTAGAAGTCTTTGATGTCAAACATCTCGACAAGGTGATCAGTTCGATCAAAGGCGTTCCGGGCGTCCTGGATGTTGAGCGTATGCAAGGCGCCGTTTAGCCGGTCCCGAGGAAACTTGCAGGTCGGGAAGGGGCATTCAAGTAGGTAAATTTGCAGGTCGGGAAGGGGGCAAGCGCACTCTCAACTATGGTGATACTCAACCTGCGCGCCCCCGCTCAAGTAACCAACCCACTCAACCTTGAATCGACCACACAACCTTCTCAAATTTTAAAATTCTTTCTGCTTGAATGCTTGCTCCAAAATTGATGGCTGACTACCTTCAGCGGGGGCGCGCGCTGCAGGTTGAGTGTCACCATAGTTGAGAGTGCGCTTGCCCCCTTCCCGACCTGCAAATTGTTCCTACTTGAATCAGGAACACCCGGTCACGATTTACACAGAGTTCGTGTGATTTCGTGGATTGTTTTTAATGTCAAATAAACACATCCACGTAACTACACGAACATTTAAGCCATTTTGCCGCAAGAAGCCTTTCTGCTAGAATCACGCCTTTGTTTTCGGTTCTTGGTGGAGGCAGATTCATAACCGTGAAGCGCAGAATCCAGACCGCGCAGGCGCCGCAAGCAATTGGCCCGTATTCCCAGGCTATCGAAGCTGGCGGATTGGTTTTTGCCTCGGGTCAAATCCCTATCGATCCTGGCACGGGCCAGTTTGTCGCCGGTGGCATTGCCGAGCAGACCGAGCAGGTGTTGAAAAACCTCGCGGCAGTATTGGAAGCGGGCGGCAGTGGGCTTGATCGAGTTGTTAAGACCACTGTTTTTCTCGCGAGCATGGACGAGTTTGCAGCGATGAATGAGGTTTATGGGAAGTTCTTTGAGAGCGACCCGCCGGCTAGAGCAACAGTGCAAGCGGCGCGTTTACCTCGGGATGCGCGGGTGGAGATTGAGGCAATAGCAACGAAGGACTAGGGCGAATTTCGAATTGTGAAAATTGCGAATTTGGGATTGTAAGGACTTTCAAAATCCAAAATCCGCAATCGGAAATCGGCAATGCTCTAGGCGGCCTTGGCCACTTTGCCGGCCTTGATACAACTGGTGCAGACCTTCATGCGCCGCGCGCCTCCCTGGGGAAGTTGCACGCGGATGGACTGCAAGTTTGGATCAAAGCGGCGCGGCGTTCGGTTGTTTGCGTGAGAGACGTTATTGCCGAATTGAGGGCCTTTGCCACAAACTTCGCAACGTTTTGCCATTGTATTTATGCAACCTCCAAAAGCTGTTCGATCAACGAATTAACCTGGGCGAGGGCGGTACAGTCTGCTGTATGCCTCCGCTTTGAAACGAAAACTTATAGCAAACGAATTTCTACGTCGTCAAGCGAGCCTTCGGTCCGGCAGTGCCCTAATTTGTAGGGGCGGCCCTCCGTGGCCGCCCCCAGTGAAAGTGAAAGATCATTTGGCGGCTTAGGGCGGCCACGGAGGGCCGCCCCTACAAATTAGGGCGACATCTTCGGTTAGGCAGGCCCATTGCTCAGGAGTAACCTATTAAAGGAGTTAACCAAAAGTGCGTAAAATCGCGATAGTTGTATTCCCTATAACGCTGGCACTGGCTGCGGTCGTTTTTAGTGCCTGTTCTCCGGCCGGCTCAGACGCCAAGGAAAGCATGGTGGCTGCCACTGTAAACGGCAAAAACATCATGCTTGCCGAAGTGGAAAGAACCGTGAGCCAGCAAGCCGGCGGCAAACAGTCCAGCCTCTCCCAGTTGGAATTGGCCCAGGCGCGCTTGCAGGTGCTGGGCAGTTTGATTCAGCGTGAAGTCCTGTTTCAAAGGGCCGAGCGCGAAAAACTGTTGCCAACTGAAGAGCAGATCACTGCCGCGATCAATCAGCAGAAGCAGCAAAGTGGAATGACCGACGAGGACTTTAACAAGAGTCTCAGCGCGCAAAACATGTCAATGGAAACGTTGCGCGAAGAAGCCCGCAAGGATCTCGCAGTGCGTAGTCTTCAGGACAAGTACAGCGGTAAGATCAGTATCAGCGATAAAGAGGTCGAAGACTTTTACAACAACAACCGGCAGCAGTTCATCAGCGCTCGCGGCGCGGCCCTGGCGGTAATCATTGTCGACCCGGCTGACAACAGCGAACAGGGTATTCAAAACGACGCTAAGAATGAAGCGGAAGCAAAACTTAAGATTGATAATGTATACCAGCAGTTGAAGGGTGGTGCAGACTTCGCGACTGTGGCTCGTTCGAAGAGCGAAGATGCGCAGAGCCTGGTTAAGGGCGGCGATATCGGATTCTTCAGCGAAGACGGATTAAAGCAGGCAGGCTTGCCAAAGGAACTCAGCGACATGTTTATGGGTCCAATGCAGGTCGGCAGTTTTACCGAACCCAAGCAGGTCAACAACCGCTGGTACATCTTCAAGTTGGAAGAGAAACGATTGCAGACAGAGAATCTGACGCTCGAGAGTCCGGGCGTGCGCCAGCAGATCACGCAGGCCCTGATTAATCAACGCAAAGACATTCTCAATGCGGCGCTGCTGGAGGTGGCGGTTAACGAAGCGAAGGTGGTGAATAACCTCGCCGCCAATATGCTCAACAACCCCGGCAACCTCGGCTTGCGCCCGGCGTCGCCGGGATCGGTGGCTTCGCCGTCTGCAACTCAGCAAAGCACAGCGACGCCGCAACCGGCAGCCAGTCCGGCAGCGTCAACGGCAGCTGGTCCGAAGGGAAGTGCATCGCCGAAATAAACGATTTTCGTTCACCCGATCGTCAGCGCGACAGCGCTACCTTGCGGAGTAGGGTGCGGAGAGTTTTCCTGCCGCACCCGTTTTATTTCTAATCACCGCGCTAAATGCTTTTTCGATTATCTGATGTCCATAAGTCCTACGGCACGCAAGACGTTTTGCGTGGTGCCTCGCTGCAGGTAAACCCAGGCGAGCATGTTGGGCTGGTCGGTCGCAATGGTGCCGGCAAAACGACCGTGTTCAAACTTGTCACCGGCGACGACTCTCCTGACCAGGGCGATGTTGTTCGCGCTCGCGGCATTCGCCTGGGATTGTTGGCCCAGCACATCCATTTTGAATCGTCGGCGACTGTGCACGAATCAGCGTTGGCAGCGTTTGGGACATTGCAGCAGATTGAGCATGAGATGCATGAGCTGGAGCATCGCATGGCCGAAGCGACTGATGATCTGGAGAAGATCCTCGAGCGTTACAGCGAGTTGCAGCATCAATTTGAACGAGAGGGCGGATTTGAATATGCGGCGAGGGCAGAAGCGATTCTGCTGGGTCTGGGGTTTGATCGGGAAACGTGGGGCCTGGAAACGGAAAAGCTGTCGGGAGGACAGCAAAACAGATTGGGTCTTGCTCGTCTGCTGCTGGCGCAACCGGACGTGTTGCTGCTGGACGAACCTACCAATCACCTTGATGTTGCTGCCGTAGAGTGGTTGGAAGAGTTCCTCCAGACCTATGCTTCAGCTTACGTGCTTATCAGCCATGACCGCTATTTTCTCGATCGAGTTTGCCGGCGCATCGTTGAGTTGGAAAACGGTCGCGCAATTAGCTACCCGGGGAACTATTCCGACTACCTGGTGGAACGCGAGGTGCGCCGCGAAGCGCAGCAAAGGGCTTATGATAATCAGCAGCTGCTAATCTCGAAGACCGAAGAGTTCATTCGCCGGAACATCGCGGGCCAGAAAACGAAGCAGGCCAAGTCGAGACGAAAAATGCTCGAGCGGTTGGATCGCGTCGAAGCTGTTTCCAGCCAACGCGCCTCCGGAAACTTTCGTTTGCAGGCCATCGAACGCACCGGAAACCATGTTCTGATGGTTAAGGACGCCGCGGTCGGTTATCCCGGAAAAGTTCTGGCAAGTGACATCTCCCTGATTCTGAGGCGGGGTGAGTGCCTGGGCATCATTGGTCCAAATGGCTCGGGCAAGACCACGTTTCTGAGAACAATCCTGAAGAAGATTCCCATTATTAAAGGTGAGATGCAGTGGGGCACCAAAGTGCAAATCGGCTACTACGCCCAACAACTCGAGGATCTCGATGAACGGAATGAGATCATTATGGAGCTGCGACGCGTGGCTCCGCCAAATGCGACGGCGGGAGAATTGAGATCCTTTCTCGCTCGGTTTCTGTTTACCGGCGACGACGTTTACAAGCACGTTCAGGATTTGTCCGGCGGCGAAAAAGGCAGGTTGGCCCTGGCAAAACTGATCTATTCGCGCGTCAATGTCCTGGTGCTTGACGAGCCGACAAACCATCTCGACATCCCCTCGCGGGAGGCATTGGAAGAAGCGCTTGATGCCTACGAAGGCACGATCGTGACGATCAGCCATGATCGTTATTTTCTCGACCGCCTGGCAACGCAAATTCTTGCGCTCGACGGCAAGGGCGGCGCGGAGCACTACGATGGAGATTATACGGAATATCATGATTGGAAGGCGGGGAGGGGTTCGACGAGGGGCGCCAATCAAAGCGAAACTTTTTCCGATACTGATTCCGGAGGGCAGACAGACCAGGTTATTCCGGACCTGATGAACTCAGAGGCGCCCGCGGGGCCGGCAGTTTCGAAACCTGAGCGAAAGAAAAAAACGCCGCCGAGTGGAAAGGCCGGGGTCAAGGTAATCAAGAAAAAGAAGCCGGAGGTTCGGACTCAGGCGATGATCGAAATGGAAGTGGCGGCCGCAGAGCAGCGAGTCAATGAGATCTCGCAAGAAATGGCCCAGCCGGAAGTTGCGCGCGACGTTCAGCGGCTGATTAAACTCAATCAGGAGTACGAGCAGGCATCGCTGCGCCTGCGAGAACTTTACGACGAGTGGGAGCGGTTAAGTACTGAGGCAACCACCGCGTGACACTAGTTGTGGCTGTGTGCCGAGGCAACAAGTGACTGTGTGGTTGGTACTGAGGACTTATGCCCGATGCGCTAAGTTGACCTTGATTCTCGAAAATCCGCGCGAAGGTTGAGCATCTCGGCGCGCGTTTGGTTAGTCATGCCTTCGATTCTATCGAGCCGAATCTCCATCTCACCTCGATAGAGCTGAAACTCATTACGATGATTTGCAACTTCAATTCTCAGTTCTCCGAATTCCCCTCGCAAGTCAGAGAACTGACCTCGCAATTCGCTGAATTCTCCTCGCAAGTCAGCGAACTGGCCTCGCAAGTCAGCGAACTGGCCTCGCAATTCGCCAAGCTCGCCACCCAGGCTATCACCCAACGAGTTGATCCGTTCAAGGATGGTTTCGAGAGTGGGTTTAGTCATAGCGCCGTTAGAATTTTCGTCCACGATTTTTAAAGTCCTTAGTGAGGAATGAGGTCTAACTCGCTGTTATCATACAGCAAAGGAGCCGAAGATTGCTGTCACGGAATGGCTATTAATAGTCGTGGTTGGCTACTATTAGCCTCTCTTGGCTAGCTCTTCGTTTTATTTCGTGTGATTTCGTGGGTCAGTCTTAGGATTGGTGAGGCCCTGGCCGCTGCACAAGTACCTGGAATCGACCTTGCTTGACACCATTCAGCGGCGTTTGTTACTTTCGGGCCTCGTTCGACTGGCATCGATATCGTCGCGTACGGTTAGCATGGCATCGATAGTGTCGACGTTGAAATCCTCGTTGTAGGCGCGTAGCTCAGGGGTAGAGCACTACCTTGACACGGTAGGGGTCTGGGGTTCAAATCCCCACGCGCCTACCATTTTCCTCAGTAAAAACCCCACTTAGCCACTCTTCGCCGCGAACCGCAGATTTCTCCATAGTGACCAAACCATCATAATCAATTAAGCAACGGGTGAATTGCGTTGAGATCCTTCAGAGCTTTCCTAAACGTTGTTGAAGGTTAGTCAGAAATAGTTCTGAGGAACGGGACAAAGAGTGACCTCTTCCGCGTCACTTACTAGAAGACCCGGCGCACCCCCCAATTCTATGTGGGTTAAGCGCTGTCTTGCCGAGCAGCACATCATAGAGTCAGCGTGGGAAGCTCAGTGGTTGCTGGAATACGTGAAATCCGCCCGAACGCTAGAACGCCAACCT
>Ga0137403_10000969_pt1 | contig 36513 bp, 31 predicted proteins | sample CZOMad2_1_16fung_FD_122057 | JGI IMG/M metagenome (GOLD analysis project Ga0137403, IMG submission 122057) | Vadose zone soil fungal communities from Angelo Coast Range Reserve, California, USA - CZOMad2_1_16fungal (Hybrid Assembly) | ecosystem: Environmental > Terrestrial > Soil > Vadose zone... | reverse complement strand
TTCTGCCACCGCCTCGTCAACTTCGACCTGCCGTGGAACCCGATGCGGATCGAGCAGCGCATCGGCCGGCTGCACCGTATCGGGCAGACCGAGCCCGTCGAGGTGCTGAACCTGTGCCTCGCCGGCTCGATCGAGGAGCGCATCCTCGCGGTCCTCGACGAGCGCATCAATCTCTTCGAGCTGGTCGTGGGCGAGGTGGAGATGATCCTCGGCTACTTGGAGGGCACGCGGGAATTCTCGGAGCTCGCGCTCGACGCCTTCGCGCACCGCGAGGAGGCCGACCGCGCCCGCTCCTTCGGGCGCCTCGGCGACGCGCTCGCCGCCGCCCGGCAGCGGTACCGGTCCGTCAAGACCTTCGACGAGGCCCTCTTCCGCAGCGAGCTGGGCGTGTGACGACCTCGGTCGGCGACTTCCTGCGCCTCCATCTCGCCGCGCTCGGCGGGATCGTCGAGGACGAGCCCGGGGGGCTCCGCGCCCTCGTGCCGCCCGACGCCGCGGCCGCGCTCGAGGTCGACGAGGAGGTCATGCTCGCAACCGACGGGCCCCCGCCGGACGGCGGCCTCGACGCACGGCTCGGCTCGGCCTTCCTCGACCGCTGCGTTCGCGCTCGCCGTGCGCGCCCGCCGCTCGCCGGCGTCGCGCTCCCGGGCGAGCTGCCGCGCGCGCTGCCCGACGACCGGCCCGTCCTGCTGAACGCCGTGCGCGGAGGGCCGGCGCAGCCGCGGCCCCGAGCGCCGGCGCGCTACCTGGCCGCGCACCTGCGCCTGACGCTCCAGGGCGACGAGGTGCGGCACGCGACGCTGCCCGTTACGGTCCGCCTGGACGACGGCGCGGAGGTGGCGTCGCTCGACCTCGCCGCTGCCTATCCGGTCGCCGTGGAGCCGCTCCGCGCGGCCGAACGAGCGGTTGCGGCCCGCACGCTGCAGGCGGCGTTCCGGCGCGCGGGTCCGGAGCTCCTCGCCACGGCGCTCGAAGCCATCGCCCGCCGCGCCCGTCGCGACCTCCTCCGCATGGCCGACTACTATTCGAGCCTGGACGCCGAGATGGCGCGGGCGGTGGACCGCGCCCGCTCGCCCGAGGAGCGGACGCGGCGGGACGCCAAGCGCCGGCTGCTCCCCCAAGAGCTCGAAGCGCGGCGCGCCCAGGTGCGCGACCGGCTCGCGGCACGGCTCGGCGCCGAGCTGGTCGCGGCGACCGTCGTCGAGACGGAGGTCGACGCGTGCGAGGTCCCGGTCCGCCGCCGTACCCGTACCACGACGCTCGTCCTCCGGCGCCGCGCCGGCGACGGCGTGCTCGAGGGACCGGCGTGCGCCAATTGCAGAACGAGCGCGCTGCACCTGCACGTCTGCGACGACGGGCTGCACCCGCTGTGCGAGCGCTGCGGCCGGGCCGGACGCCTCGACGCCGCGCGCTGTCCCGCCTGCCGGCCGCGCGCCGCGCGCACCGCGCTCGAGCTTCCCGTCGAGGACCCGACCGCCGGGCTGCGCCTGGGGGGATAGCGCAGCGGCCCTACTCGAAGGCCTCGCTCGGGTCGCGGATCTAGAGAGCTCCGATTCGCGATGCCCGCTAGTCGAGCCGGCGCTCGAGCGCCGTCATCCGCCGCTCGAGGGCACCCAGGCGGCGGACGTCCGCACTGCGGCCGGTCATGATCGCCTTGGCGAGGTGATCAAAGCGCCCGGCGAGCCGGTCGATGCGGTCGTTCAACTGGGAGAAGTTCCGGTTGATGCGGTCGTTCTGCGCGGCGACGACATCGACGAGGCGCAGCAGCACGTCGATGGCCTGATCGAGCCGGGCGTTGGTCTGATTGAGTCGGGCGTTGATCTCGTCGAGCCGCGCGTTCGTGCCGCGTTGCGCCTGCTCCACCGCCGCCAGCCGCCGCTCGAGCCGGCGCAGACGCTCGGCGGTCAGGCGGACGACCCTTCCGTTCCCCTCGCTGCCCACGCGCGAAGTATCCCAGCGGTGATGGACGCGATCAATACTTACTTGCAGGCTCGGATAGGCAACATCGATGCTTCGCGCCGACCTGCCGATCGCGGACGCTCCCACGCCCGTGCGATCTACCGCGAGCGTGCCGCGTCGAGCTTCCTCGCGGCCTCGATCAGGTCGGCCGTGCTGACGATGTGGTAGCGATCGAGCATCTGGCGAGACTTCCAGCCGACCAGCTGCATCGCGACCCGCTCGGGGACGCCGGCGCGGACGAGGTTGCGCACGGCGGTGCGCCGGAAGTCGTGGAGGACGCGGCCCGCCACGCCCGCGGCGCGGCAAGCCGTCGCCCAGGCCTTGTTGAAGGTGCCGATGGGCTCCCCGTGCGCGCGCGTGAAGACGTGCGGGACGGTGCGTCCGAGCTCGCGTTCCCGCTCGCGCGTGACCGCCCGCCGCCGTTCGAGCAGCGCGCGGAGCTCGGCGGTGAACGGGAAGACCCGGCCCTCGCCCGTCTTCGTGGTGCCCGGCTCGAGCCGGACCTCACCGGCGTCGAAGGCGACGTTCGCCCAGCGGAGACGGGCGGCTTCGGATCGCCAGCGCCACCCCGTGACGTAGAGGAACGCGACGAAGTCGGCCAGGTCGGGGCGCAGCCGGCCGCGCACCGCCTCGAACTCCTCCGCCTCGAAGAACCCGCGCCGCACGTTGTCCTCGCGCAGGAGGGGGATGTGCGGCCGCGACGGGAGGGTGCCCGCCGCGATCGCGAGCGTGAAGGCGCGCTTCAGCACCGACAGCTCCCGGTTGATGGTCGCGTTTTTCGCGCCCTCGCCCTGTCGCCGGCCGACGTACCGGCGGACGTCCGCCGTCGTGATTGCGGCCATGCGGCGGCGGCCGAAGAACGGCTCGAGGTGCAGGCGCAGGTGGCGTTGGACGTCCACGAGCGACCGCTTGCGGTTGATCCGGTAGTCGTCGAGGACGTCTCGGGTGGCGGCGCGGAAGGTGAGGCGGGCGGGTTGCGCTGTGATTAACGCGGGGCCGGCGGCCACGCAGCCGATTCGTTTCAGACGCGTTTCGGGCAACTCGTGCTTCTCCGTGGCGCCCGCCGGCGAATCGCGCGGGCTCGACCCGTCTCGCGGTCCGTCGTGCAGTGCTTTCGTGCCGCGCCGGTAGGTGGAGCCCATGACGGCGCGGCCTGCGTGCTCTGGCGGTGCAAGTCCGGGGCCAGAGCCGCCGTGCGGCCCCGGGGTCGACATGCGGGTGAGCCCGTTCCACGACCGTGCGATCAGAAGGCTGGACGTCGGCTACGGGCCGATGGTACGCAGGCCGGCTTCGCTCCGCCCCGCGCGACATTCGCGTCGACGCCGGCGGCACCGCGATCCCCCCATGACGCTCCAGGACTTCGGCACCGTTGCCGCCACCCGCCGCCGCAGGCGTCGCCTGCCCTCGTGGGTCCAGAGCAAGGCGCCCGGCGCCGGCGGCCGCTGGGTCCGTCTCGGCCGGCGGAAGTACTATGCGGCCCGACGCGACACGCGCCCGACGCTCCCCGCCGGCATGTACACGCTCGAGCGCGACCACGAAGGCGACGTCATCTTCGAGCGTCGCGACCTCGAGGCCGACGCGCTCATCCGGTTTGCCGGGAGCGCGGCGGACGAGCTGCTGCGCGAGATCGAGAGCTTCTGGTCGCTCGCACCGGCCTTCGCGGAGCGCGGCTTCCTTCACCGGCGCGGCTATCTCCTCTACGGCGCACACGGCTCGGGCAAGAGCTCGCTCGTCCGCCAGGCGATCCGCGACGTCATCGGGCGTGACGGCATCGTCATCCTGTGCGGCACCCCCGCGGTCGTGACGCGCGGCCTCGTCGTCCTCCGCCGCATCGAGCCCGAGCGGCCGGTCGCCTGCGTCTTCGAGGACATCGACGCGATCGTCGCCGAGCACGGCGAGGACCAGCTCCTCTCGCTCCTCGACGGCGAGAACGAGGTCGATCATGTGCTCAATCTCGCGACCACCAACTACCCCGAGCAGCTCGACCGCCGTTTCGTCGCACGTCCCCGGCGCTTCGACCGCGTCGTCCGGATCGACGCCGCCGACGAGCGCACGCGCCGGAGCTACCTGGCGGCCAAGCTCGGCGAGGCGGACGCCGTGGAGGTCGAGCGCTGGGTGCGCCTGACCGAGGGCCTCTCGCTCGCCGCGCTCGCCGAGGCGGTGATCAGCGTGCGCTGCCTCGGGCACGAGCTCGAGGAGACGCTCGCGCTGCTGCACCGGATGGGCACGGGGCGGGTGTCGAGCCGCGAGTTCGCCGCGGGCGCGGGCTTTGCGCCGCGGGGGAGGTGAGGCGGCCAAGCGCCCACCTCCCGCTAGCGCTCGGCGCGAACCTCCTCGAGCGAGCGAGCCGCGGGCCGGCCGAGGTCGACGGGCCGGCCCCGTGCCAGCCGGGCGCGGAACTCCTCGCGCTCCATCTCGCGCGTCACGGCTTCCAAGACCACGTCGCGCACCGTGCGCCCTCGGCGCTTCGCGTATGCCCGGATCTTGCGCTGGAGGCTCTCGGGAACGTTCTTCACCTGCAGGTTCGCCACGGCACGCTGATAGCATGCCAAGAGCACGCCTTCATCCGCCCGGCGCGAACCCGCTCAGCGCCCGCGCCCACAGCATCCCCGACGCGTCTCGCATGTGGGTCATTTACGTCGTAAATGACCCACAGCGCGGGCGGGCTCCTGACCGGCCGCCCGGCGACCGGGAAAAGCAACGTCCTGCGGCTGGACCCGCGGCAGGTCGGCAAGTCGACGCTCTGCCGCAGCCTCGCCGCCGCGCTCTACGTCGATCTCGCCGACGAGGCCTCGTTTCTCGGCTACGCCAAGGGTCCTGCCCGGCTTCGTCGCAAAGTCGAGGCGCTGCTGCCCCGCTCGTTGGTCGTCGTCAACGAGGTACGACGCGTTCCCGTCTCTCGGGAAACACGGTCCAGTCCCTGGTCGATCTCCCCACGGCGGGCGCGACGCTGGTGTCCCCGGGGGGTAGGGACTGGGGTTGATCGATCGGCATTTTCTGGTCATATTGGTCACATGCGTAAGACCTCGCTTGCCGATGCCAAGGCTCGATTGTCGGCGCTGGTCGACGATGCCGAACATCGGGGGCGCAAAACGCTGATCCTCCGGCATGGGAAACCGTCGGCGGCCATCGTGCCGGTCGAGGTGGCCATGCCGCGACGAGCGGCGCGGCGGCTCTCCGCACGTGACGTCAAGGGGCTCTTCGATGCACTCGCGGCCGGCGGCCGCCGGGGAGCCGTGGCCGATCTGCTGACCGGTCGCCGGTGAGGCTCGTCCTCGACGCCTCAGTGGCCGTCGCGGCGGCCCGGCCGGGAGAGCCGGCGCACCGGGCGGCGCGGGACCGTGTCGAGGCCGTGTTATCGCGAGCGGACGAGATCATCGTCCCCACATTCTTCTCGGTCGAGGTCGCAGCGTCCCTGGCGCGCGTCGGTGTCGCGCTTCCGGCGATTCGGCGCTACGTCAAGGAGTTGCTCGACGGGGCGGCCGTCGTCCCGCTCGGACCGCGCGCCGCACGTCAGGCACGCGAAACCGCGATGCGATGGAGGCTTCGCGCGGCAGACGCCGTGTACGTCTGGCTGGCTGGACGGGAAGACGTGCCGCTGTGCACGCTCGATGGCGAGGTCCAGCGGCGGGCCGGCGGTGCGTGCACGATCGTTTCCCCGTAGCGGCGAAGACGGATCGCCATGGACGTCGAGCGGAAGCCACCGCGAGGGGTCGCCCGCCCACCCGAAGGGGCGTCGGCAAGGGGAAGGGTCGGCGCCACCCGATGCCAGGCGGCTTGAGTCTTGTAGCTACGTGAAGCTACATCGGGAAGCATGAAGGCCGTCGGCGTGAGGGAGCTCAAGAACCGACTGAGCGCCTATCTCGGTGAGGTCGCAGCCGGGGAGGTCGTGCTGGTCACCGACCGTGGCCGGGTGGTGGCGGAGCTTCGACGGCCGACGGTCGAAGGGCTGCAGAGCCCCGCGGAGCAGGCGCTCGGGCGTCTCGTGGCCGCCGGGGTCCTCACGATCGGCCTGCCGCAGGACCCTGGGTCGTTGCTCGAGGAAGCCGCCGGCCTGGCCGGACACAAGTCGGCGCCGGCACGCCACCACGACCTCGATGCCCTTGCGGGCACGTGGACTCGCGAAGAGGCCAAGGAGTTCGACCGCGCGTTACGGGCCCAACGGCCGGTCGACCCGGACCTCTGGCGATGAGGCGCATCCTTCTCGACACCTCCGCGTACTCCGCTTTCAAGCGCGGTCACGATGACATTCGCACGATCTTGCAGGAGGCGGACGACATCACCGTCACACCGGTGGTGCTCGGGGAGCTGTATGCCGGATTTGCGAGGGGTCGTCATCGGAGGAAGAACGAACAGGAGCTCCGCCTCTTCCTCTCCTCGCCGCGGGTGCGCCTCGTCAACATCGACGACGAAACGGCCGAACGCTATGCCCTTGTCCGCAACGGTCTCCGCTCGGCGGGAACGCCGATCCGAACCAACGACGTCTGGATCGCCGCCAGTGCGATGCAGTACGGCGTGGTGGTCGTGACGACTGATGGGCACTACGAGAAGGTGGCGCAGGTGCTCGTGGAACGATTCCCGGCCGGGTAGTTGTCACGTCGTCCATTGGCCGCTCTTGCGCGTCGGCCGAGACGGTTCGCCCCGACCAGCGTTGTGTTGACAATGTGAGCACCAGACGTGAGTAGAGGGCGAGGACCCGATGGCAGCACAGGCAGCGCGGAACGGCAGGGCCGCGATGTGACGATCAACCTGCGGGCGAATCACAGGCAGCGGGCCCTGATCGACCGGGCGGCACAGGCGCTCGGCAAGACCCGGTCGGACTTCGTATTGGAGGCGGCGTGCCGGGAAGCCGGGGCGGTGCTCGCCGACCGCCGATTCCTCCTTCTCGACGAGAAGGCCTACAGGCGGTTTACGGCGGCCCTCGACCAGCCGCCGGCTGAGAACCCCCGCCTGCGCAGCCTGCTGGCGTCGAGAGCGCCATGGGAGCGATGAGGGGGGAATACCGAGACGACTCTGACGGATTGGCGCGGGGCGGGCGGCAGGCCCGGACACCCCGCGCGACGCCTGGCGCAACCTCGCGCGACCTTGACCGGTACGAGAGGGGCCGGTAAGTAGGCGGCCGCCACCCAGGCCACCCTAGCTCAGTCGGTAGAGCAACTGATTCGTAATCAGTAGGTCGCCGGTTCGACTCCGGCGGGTGGCTCTTGGATTTCGCTCGATCTTCCGCGCTCTTCACCTCTCCTCGTCCAATCCCCCTGTCCCCTCTGTCTCGGCGATGTGTGCCTAGGGTGTGCCGCACTCAAGAGCCTCACTCACTGGGTCGCCTCGCTGCGCGGGCCAAGGCCTGTTAGCGGGGGGGGGCGGCATGACTGCGCTCGGGGACCACTGACACGAAAGGCGTTGTCGGCCGCACCGTCGCCGGCGGCGACCGGCAACGGATCCTTGGGGGGCTCCGCTGGCGCGCCAGGATCACCTCCGCCATGGGCGTCAGAGGTACCCTAGAGGAGTAGCCCACACCGTGCCGACGACATCCTCAGACCTCCGGATTCAGGCAGTGGTACAAACCGCTTCCGGGCGAAACCCCTAGCAGATCGCCGGGGTTCACCATACAGCTGGCTGCCGCCGAGCCAGCTAGAGCGAGCGGCGCAAGGTAGCCAGGCACGCTGCCCGAGCCGTTCCTTGCGCTGCTCTGGGGAGCGGGGATACGAAGCACCGTGAAATGACCCGGGTCCCCCCGAAGCGGCGCATCAGCAAACTGCTCAACCAGCCGAACATCCTCGTGCAGATCATGGGCGTCCTGTCGTCGCTGACGGCAAAGGCCCAGAGCGAATTCGTCGATACGCTCGCCGAGGTGGCCAGCCGCATGGAAGAACTGCTCTCCGGGCAGATCCGCAGGGTCGAGCGCTCCCATGATGTCGCCTGGAAGGGGGTCCGCCACAGGCCCATAGCGTTCGTGGACGGCGGCATGGCCTCGCTTGAGGACCTCGGCAGCGAGCCGCTCGCCGTACGCGTCGGGACGTATGTGGTGATACCGGGAGAATCCGGGGACGGTCGTGAGGTGTTCGGATTCGCCCAGCAGATGGTGGCGGAACTATTCGAACAGGGCTCCGGCGACTCTCTCTTCGAGGACTTCTCCGAGAATGCCCCCAAGCTCCGTGACGCGGCCAGGATGACGCTCGAGCGAGCGGGTGCGCTCGGCCTTGCACATGAGCGTCCCGACCTTGCGTACATGTTCGTTCACGGCTCGCTTGTTGACCCCGTGGCTCCGTACTGGGGCGGCCCGGACAGCACCGCGGGCGTACCCGCGTTCAGCATCGCTGCCCTGCAACGGATGGGGATTTCCATCGCTAAGGTCGAGGAAGTCGTTGGCAAGCGACAAGGCAACGAGTGCCAGCACCTAGTGTCCATCCAGCGCTATCTCGTAAATTCTCTCTTTCGCCTTCCGTTCCCCGTGACCGGGATAGTCGAGCGAGCCAGCCCATCGAGAATCGTCACCGCCGCCATCCTTGATGAGCTCGAGATCGGCAAGAGCATAGCGAACAAGGAAGCCCGTCAACTGAAGGAACTGATGCGTGACTACCGTATCAGCGACACGATTCTATTCGGATGCTTGCTCGAGGAAGGGCAATACATCGTAGCACGCCGGATAGACAAGAATGCCGTCAGCAAATCACCGGACGTATGGAAAACGGTGCTCGCGGCGTTCGATCAACCGTGGACGACATACGTCAGACCGACGGAAGAGGTCCTTCCCTTCCGTGTCGAGACAACACTCGTCGGGACGGATCCTTCGTACGCTGAACTGATGCGTCTCGTCGTCCACATGTCGCGCCTGCTGCCGAGATATGGCTTTCCCGTCGGGCTCGACATCGTGGACAGGCACGCCAAAATCCCCGCATGGATGTCACGACAGATCCGTCGCGAACTCAGCGCTGGCCTGCTGCGGATAGCGATGGAATCCAAGGATCCTCGCCAGCTTCAGATCATCCGCAACCGACTCCTCATGCAAAAGCGTGACATCTTCTTCAGACCGGGAACTGACTGGTAACCATTCCAGGGGGACACATGAGCGCTACGGCTACCTGGACTCCGATCGGAACCGTCGTCGGAAGCGCATCCACTCACGAGTATACCTTCATCCTGAGGAGTTTTCGTGCGTCGGTCGGCGACATCGTTGCCATCCAACAGGACGTCCCAGCCGATGGAGCGGGGACGCGAGCCGTTCATATCTGGGGGCGGATCACGTCGATCGAGCGCTACAATCCCTTCTTCCCGGTCGAAGCGGCCCAGGAGCTCAGTGAGGAAGGGATCGACATCCAGAGCACCGTCTTGTCGACGGCCCGCGATCAGCTCCAGGCCACGGTTCTTGTTCTGGGGTTCACGCCTGCCGCCGACGACTCCCGTTTGCAGATGTTCCCTCTCACCTATCCGGTCCAGCCGGCGACCCGCGTCCTGTACCCACCGGCCCCCGTGCTCCAGCAGCTGCTGACCGGTCACGATCCGTCCGCGACCCGGATCAAGATCGGAAACCTGATCAGCCGTACCGACGTCCCGGTCAGTCTCGAGGCGAACCCCGTCCTTGCGCGGCACATGGCGATCCTCGCCATGACAGGAGGCGGGAAGACAGTCGCCGCGCGCCGGATATTGCGGGAGCTCATTTCTGTCGGATATCCCTTGCTGATCATCGACCCGCATGGCGACTACCTGGGCCTGTGGGAAAAACGGTCCCTGCTGGGCGGCGTGGAAGTCGGTCTCTTCTATCCGCACATAGAGATAACCGACCGGAACGTGGCGATCATTCATAGTCTCATCTCGAAGATGACGACCGGCATCTCCGAACCGCAAAGAGATGTCCTGAACACGGTCCTCGAGAGGGTCGCAGAACGTCTGGCGAAGAAGAAGCCACCCATCGTAAAGTTCATCGATGATCTCATCGGCGAAATCTGGAAGGCGTCGAAGGGAGGAGACGCCACGAAGGGAGCGCTCACCAGACAACTACGGTTTGTGCGAGGGGCCCTAGATCAGATGGAGCGGACGAACAACCGCCTCCGCAAGCAACTCTCGACATTCACGTTCGAGAGGCTGCCCGATCCCCACGATGGACCCGAGGAGCTGATCATGCCGCGCAAGGTGTCGATCATCTACCTTGCCGGCTATGATCATCTGACGCAGAGCACCGTAGTCTCCATCGTGCTCGAGGGCCTCTTCCAGCACAGACTCGAGATGTCAGATCGGATCCCTCCGTTCCTCGTGGTCGTCGAGGAGGCCCACAACTTCGTACCTTCCCAGGGGGAGGGTCAGACTGAGACACCCTCACTCACGTCAATCCGGAAGCTGATAACCGAGGGGCGGAAGTTCGGGACGGGTCTACTCCTTATCAGCCAGCGTCCCTCGAGGCTCGATGCAACGGTCCTCTCGCAATGCAATTCGTTCCTCATCCTTCGACTCGTGAACCCGCAGGATCAACGCTTCGTCCGGTCGGTGATGGAGAACCTCACGGATGACGACGCAAGGGCTCTTCCCGCCTTCGGGCCCGGACAAGGGGTCATCAGCGGACAGGCCGTACGATTTCCGCTCTTCATGCGGGTGAGGATGGACGAGGATCTCATGACGACCGGCATCGGCAACGAGGATTTCCTGCGGCAGGCAGCGAAATGGGCAGCGTCGCCGGCCGCGAAGCGGCTCAGGCGGAGCCACGATGTGGCCAGCCGGCTGTCGACGCACCGGAAGAGGGGGCGTCGCGCGTAGCCGTTTCGGGCCGTTCGAGCCTGCTCACTCGAAGGTCACGATGGCGCTCGCCTACGTGTCTCGGCGCACGCCCGAGCGATCACCCACCGCGTCGCCCAGCCAACCGCTTTCATCACCGCGCTCGCCTCCAGGACATACTCGAGCGTTATCGTCTCCGTCGCCCTTGATCCCGCCCGTAGATCGCCAGCGTGCGCGATCCGGTTCCTGCGCGAGACAAAGCCATCAAGTCTCGATTTCACCGCGTCCGGGGTCGCCTTCCACGTCAACTTCGCCCTCGACAGCCTGACGGCTGCCCGCTCCCAGGAGGAGGGTGCTGATGGGACGGGCCGAAGCGCCGCTAGATGTCCTGCAGCCGAAGCAACTGAATCATCCTGTCCGAAGTGATCGCGTCGATTACCCGGAGTCCGAATTCGTGCCGTGCTCGGCGCTCGTTATCGTAGTAGCCCTCGAATGAAAGGAAGTTGAAGGAGGTAACAACCGCCCAGTCGTCGCAGACGAGGATCTTCGCGTGCGTGTCAAGCTTGATGAAGGACACGCCGAGCGCTTCGAGCTCGTTTCGACGGTCCGAGAAGCGAATTGCATCGCCGATGCGCTCCTCACCGAAGACCAGCGTAACCCCGACCCCGCGATGTCGCGCGGCTTTCAAGACTGCGACCATGTGAGAGCCGAGGATCCCCACACCGAGCTGGGGCGATGCGACGACGACTCGCCTATTCGCGGACGCCAAGGCGTACAGCAAAAGCTGCCGGTGTTCCGCGTCCCGTACGGGCAGGGCCATGACACCCACGACATCAAGCCGTTTTTGGTGCTCCCGAAGCCGTCGACTCCACGCTTCCTTCCAGAACGTCACGCTCAGTGGATTCGACGGGTCAGGCGCAACTACGTCGCCGCCTAGCTGTACCGCGCTCATATCTTCGCGTCGGCCGAATAGAACCGGATCGCTCGAGATGCTGCGGCGTAGCCGATAGTCGGGCAGCACTAGGCGTGCCCAGTCGACCGTCTCAATCACAGATCGTGCAACGACGGGGCGCCGGTCGGCGAGCGTCCAGTCGCCATCCTTCGCTTTGGCCAACGCATCGACTCGGCTGGAGCGGGCGAGCACGCGGACACCAACTTCCTGGGTCTCGCGATCCCGCGCTGAGTTCAAGAAGTTGCAGCTGGTTACGACTGCCCAGTCGAGGTCGCGCACAATGAGCTTGGCGTGGCAGCCGCTCGGCCGGTCTGCGACGTAAATGCACCCGGCCTCCTTTCCAGGGGCGAACTTCGACAGAAATTCCCAGGCACCCCCCTTGAACGCGTCGGCGTGGCGCTCCTGCTTCGTCACGCCCCACAGCAGATGGATCCTCACGCCTCGAGAGACCGCTTCCGCCAGAGCCGCCCGCAGATCGTCGTTGGTAGCGAGTTGACCAACCCACGGGCATGCGAGAACGACCTGGTCCTGTGCGGTGCGTAGTGCCTGCATTGCAAGGTCATGATGAGCGGCGGCGCCCTCTACCACCTCGACCTGCGCAGCGTAGCCCGTGACGGCTGTGATCTCCGCGTCGGCGGAGCGATCGGCTTCCGTGATCACCTCATGCTCCCGTGCTCGGTCATCTGCCGCGATGATCAGGTCCTTGAGGTTGCGCAGACGCGCCGCAGGGCTTGTAATGGTCAAAGGCGGTCCTTCTGCCACCTCTGCAGGATCCCCTTCGTCAAATCGCAGTTTTGCGAAGAACTGTTCAGGTTCGCGTGCAACGCCGGACTCCCAGAGGTTAGTTAACCCGAGCGCAATCATCCGGCGGATCTGAGCGGGCAGGTGTGTGGGGCCAACGATACGGAACACCGGCGCGGGCACTTCGTCGCCGTCTGTCATGCGAGGATGAGCCGCGACGATCAACTGCGCACGAACCGAGTTCACCTCTCCGTTGGGATCCGCGGTCGGTCCTCCCCGGCGCGGAATTGTCACGTCTATCACATGATGCCTGCGCAGGTAGCGGGTCCGCTCGACCTCACTACCGCGATCCTCGGCTTCAGGCGATTCCTGTCGCGACCGGACGGCCAAGGCAACCGCTAGCATCAAGTCCGTCTTCGGTATCTCCTCAACCCGCGGTACGTCGAGATTGACCGGCGCGACGGGGTATCGCCTGCCCTTGGGCGGCGGCGCGACCGCGGGGAACAGCGACCCCGACACCAAGTCTTGCATCAGACGGTACTCGCGGGGTTCCGGGGGAGCGGTCGACGTGAGATCGCGTTGCCAGTCCTTCTGTGGGCTTTCGGGCGCCCCCATTGCTTCCAACGCCGCGGGCGCCACAGCGAGGCGTCCGCTGCCCCGATCGACGGACACATAGCCGCCCCTCAGCAGATCGATGCAGACGTCGAGCACCATCCGGTGCGGCAACTGAAGCGCGACCTCGAGTTGCCTGATGCCGCTGGCACCAGCGGCGATCGCCCGAAGCACATACTGCTCTAGGACTCCCAGACCTTCCTCGGGTCCGAAGTGGACCAGCAGCGAGAAGCGGCGGCACGGAATGGCGATCTCGGTGACGGTCACCGTGCGTTGCTCGACGAAGGGGCCGCATTCCAACGAAACCCGACCGTTGATGCGGCATCGACCAGGTATTTCGGCATCCTCCTCACGTATTCGGCGACCCTGCCCCAGTGAGTATCTGGGAAGCGCACGAAATGGCTCAGGCTACCAACGATGACAAGCAGGCGCCGCGCACGGCTGAACATCACGTTCGATCGCTCAGGGTCCTGCAGGAAGCCGAGCGCTGCCCAAGCGTCCTCGTAGGCATTGTTCCTCGCAAGGCTCACGAATACGACCTCGGCCTGCCGCCCCTGGAACGAATCAACGGAGTGGAAAGACTCTTTTGGAACCTCCCTGACCTGCTCCTTCAGCAAGGCTAGCTGCTTAAGGTAGGGGGTGAGCACGCAGACAGGGGAGATATTCCGCTCGTGCATGGGGAATGGGCCCACGGCCCTCACGACGTAGCGTAGGAGCTGAGCTTCGCACATGTTGATGCGGCCGCTCTCGAAGCCGGCGTGCCCGAAGGCCGATGTGTCAATCCAGGCGAGCGCGGTGTCCCTCAAATACGCCGGCGTCCGCAACTGATGACTGCGCTTCGTCTCGGGGTGCGACGTTAGCCGGTCCCCGTAGAACGCGAAACTCACCAGACCACCGATCTCGGGGTGCATCCGACGCTGCTCGAGCAGCGTACTCCGGGGATCGATGGCCCGACTCGCCTCCGGCGGCTGCTCCATCACGTTCCTGAAGTAGCGCAGGAACGGCTGCGTCTCATCGCTCGCCGGGACTTCGGTCACGTCGGCCGTAATGTGTTCGCTGATGTCCTTTCGAAGGAGACGGTCTATCTCTCCGTGCCGGAATGCAGCCAGCTGAGCTTGGTCGCCGATCAGCAGCCACCGGTTGCTCTGGATCAGTGGTATCGCGACCTCCGTGAGCCAGGCACGTGCCGCCTCTTCCACGATCACCCAGTCGAACGCACCCACCTCGTCTAGGTCCTCGAATCCGTTCGAGCCGGCCGCCGCGCAGGTCGCGAAAACGACTGATGCAGCTCGGTAGAGACGCTGGATCAGTTCGACGTCGAGTTGCTGATTCTTGGCTAGCTTCCGCCACTGCTGCTGGATTCTCCCGAGGGCTCCGCTAGGCGCGGCGCCAGTCCCGGCGCTGACGTTATCTCGGACGCGACCGACGAGGTCGCGGTGCAGGTGACGTCGCGCGAGCTGGCCCACCTTTGGCTCCGTCGTGCGGCTCGCGATGCGGAGGAGAAGCGGCGTGCCGGTCCTAGGCTCCGTCGAGAGGAGCTTCTCCACCTCCTCCAGAATGTTGTCCAGAGCGTGGTGGGACTGCGCCGAGACCAGGATGCGTGCCGCTGAATCCTCTCGTAGCGTTTCCTTGATCACGTGCGCTGCCATGAACGTCTTCCCAGTACCCGGGGGACCCTGGAGCACGTACAGCGGCCACGATCGGAGGATCGCGCGCAGGAGCGAAGCAGTGGTTGCATCTTCGAGATCGGCGCCCGCATTCGGGAAATCGGCCGCACTGAAGATCTCCGCGGCGCGCGCTGACTGCAATTGTGCAACGAGTTCATGGTTTTCCAACATTGCACGGACCGCCCTTCCCTCGCGACGCAGCAGGCTGCGTGTACCACGGTCGTCTACGCGGATGAACCCTCGGGCGGGCAGGACGGACGTATCCTCGATGGATCGGAAGCGAACGGTATAGTCGTCGAGTGACTGTTCTAAGTCGAGTCTTAGGGGGAGGTCCCGTTCCGAAGGGCTGCGGGCCACGAACGTCGTGACCCTGTCCTCCTCGGCGTCCCGTTCGACGATGCGCTTGAAGTAACGACCCATGGGTTCGATGAGCCCTGCCTTTTCGAAGAGGCTCACGAACGGCGCTACCTCGTCCTCGGCCTCTAAATCGGCGCCGAGATCGCCTACAGACCGGAAGACGATGGCGCCGGGCTCGTCGAGGCGTTCGTAGAAATACTCGTGTGCCCGTAGGTCCGCGTTGAAAACCCGAAGGAGCCAGTCGGCCGCGGCTTCGACGGGTGTCACGCGAGCCACTACCTCAATCGACCGAATCGACTCGACTAGGGCTTGCCATGAGCTTGCGGCCGTCACCGGCCGCTGTCGACCGCCCTCCTGATGGTAGAAGGTGCGAATCTGGGGTAGAGAACGCTGCCTCGGCTGCCGGCGGAGGTCTCGGGCGAGGGGGCGGCCGGCAGGAACCATGAACTTCACGATTGCAACGCGTCGATCTTCACCGTCACGGTCCTGGTTGAGGTATTGGCACAGGTAGGCGTAGTGCTCCCCGAGGAGGGCGATGTTGGATGGTCGAGGATCGTCCGTCTGCCAGGGAGGGCCGAAGGGATTCCATGTCAAAACTGCCTGGCTCAGGTCGCGCTCGATGAAGGCGCTGTACTCGGCGAGGTCGGGATTGGTCGGGTGGGAGTTTCCGTAGCCGTGCTGGTAGATGCGCCGAAGCGACTCCTCCAGATAGTACAGCGTGAGGGGTTCGGGGGTAGCGTCCGCTGATTCCGCTTCCATCTGGGCAAGCAGCGTCCCGTATGCGCGAGCGAGTGAAGCATAGACCTCTCCGGCGGATGGAATACGCCCGCTGGGCATGAAAGAGGTCATCTCCGTGAGGAGCCGCTTCAATTGCATTGGCAGCTTGGCTTCCGTCAAACGCTGCTGGGCTCGCGCCACCACGCGACGGTGCCGGGCCTCGGAATAGCGACCTCTCTCGACCACCGCGTCGTACTCGGCGGCGTTGTCCGGTCCGACGAACCAGTGGATGCAGATCATCCCAAGGCTGAATACATCGGTCCCGTAGCCCTCCAGCTGCGTCGTTTCACCACCGAGCAGCGGTCCGAGACGCTCTGGCGGCAGGCACGCCCGAGCCGCTGGCGAGGACGGAAGAAACATGGCGCCCAGACCTTCCTTCAAGGCTCCCTGTCCGCGAAGCCAGTTTGCGACGAAGGCGCTCATCTGAAATCTGTCGATCACGATAGGGGCATCGGGAGCCCGACGCGCACACACCGCGCTCGGAGTCAGCGAACGGTGCACCATGCCCTCTGCATGGAGCAACGATAGCGCCTCGACGAGTCCGAAGAACGCCTTCAGGGTCGAGATGCGATCAGCTCGAAACCGGGTTAGCACTGGGTGATCGTCAACCACCGGAAAGCCGGGGTCATCGATGATGAGGTAGCCCAAGGCTTCGTCGGCCAGCAGTGCGGCATCACGAAGGATCGGCAGCGCGGGGTGACGTCGGCTCGAGAGCCGAAGGAGCGCGCGGGTCTCGTTGCGCCAGTGGGCTACCAGCAATCCCTCGGGGTCGGCGTCGAACCGGTAGACTCGGAGCAGCCGCGCTGCCGCGCTCCCCGGAGGGAAGATCGGGGCCTGCCAAACACAATCCTCTACGACGGGTTCCAGCGACGCCTCCGGCGGCTCGTAGAGACCGTGGAACCGCCCTCCCTTCAGGAACAGGGGCTCCAGCCTGTCTGCGATCGCGGGATCGCTCATAGTGTTCCCGGCGAGGGCATACTCACGCCCCCCCACCTTCGTGTCTAGCACACCCCTCGCGGGGCACCGCGACCGTCGCGACGCCGCCTGCGCTGGGGCGCCAACTAGAGGATCCTGTCGACGAGCGTTTTGTCAAAACTCGGGTCCGATCATCGCACGAATTCTACAGGTCGCGGTGGGAGGGTTTCCACGACCTCCTTGAAATGCACGCGAGGACGCCGGCGTCCTACTACCTCCGGCGACCGAGGTGTACGCCCCGCGGAATAGATGAGCCATGGTAGCCCCTGCTGCGCGCAGGGACGTGAATGACTTGCCTCTCCCCTTTGGGCTGGTCCCCAATTAGGCTGATACCATGGCTCTCCGCCTGCATTCTGACGTAACCTCGCAGCATCTTCTCCCGGTAAGTGTAGAGGCCCGCCCTGTCCCCCGTGATCAGGATGCTTCCGCATGCGAGGCCCTTCAGACTTCGAATCCGGCTTGCATACTTGCCGTAGTTCAAAGGCTCTCTGTCGGGAATCTGCTTCATCACGTACTCATAGGAGGAGTACATGTCTTTCAAGTAACGATCGAGCCATTCAGAGTCCGCTGTTGACCACAAGACCTCTTCATAGTCACCGCTACGTTGGCTAATCGCAGACTCATACGGACGCTTTACTTCGGCAGAGATACTTTCGATGGCGACTGGTAGCGCGTCTTGATAGTCGGCCCACACCGCGCACTTCACTTCACCCTCCCTTTCGAACAAGCACCATAACAGCTTCTCCGTGATCAGATGCACGTAGTAGGGATACCCATCGCTGACCGCTGCGATGCGAACACACGTTCGTTGGTCGATATCAATCCCAAAGGCTCCGAGCGCGGAGCGGGCGATGTCCCATCGGGCATCCCAGCTTAACTTCGGCAACTCGATCGTTTCCAGCTGCCGAATCGCCGACTGGTGAGCCCCGAGCAGTTCATCGAGTGTCCGCCCGACACCTGTGAATATGAACTTGATGCCCACCGCCTTGTCACCGAGGTGTTTCAGCAGATCAGCAAATAGGCTCCGCTCGGTGCTGGATCCCATGCGGTCGAATTCGTCTACGACCACGACTGGCGTTCCCGAGTGAATACTCTTCACTTCTCGGAGAACCTCGACGGCATCGATCACCGACCGGATTTCGGAGTGCAGATCGTTGGGCCGCGACTCCTGAACCGTGCGTCGCTTCAGGAACTTGAGGTCCATGGAGGTCGAGGTGCGGTGGCCTTCTGTTCGCAACCGGCTGGTCTTTGACGCCTGATACGCAATGTTGGCTATCACGCTAGCAAAGGTCGCATCGGGCGAGCAGGACGCGTCGATATACGGCGCGTCCGCGCTTTGATGCTGGCTCGCCGCCGACGCTGCCAACGACGACTTCCCGACGCCACGGTCGCCGTAGATGAAAATGTGACGGCCTGCGGCGAATAGCGCCTTCTCAATTCGGTCTAGCTCTTTCTGACGCCCGCATAGCTGCTCGATGCTTTTGATGGGTTGAGCGGGTGACACCAACGTGTTCAGCTTCTCTCCGAATTCCGCGCGAGTATAGCCAGCGATGGCCATTTCATCCCTCCTAGCGCCGTCGCGAGCGCGCATGCGACCCGTTGCTAGTCACCTGCCTCTCGAACTCGCCAACGATCCTCTTCTAGTTCGCCGCGGTATGCCCTGAGGCCCCGTTCTTGATCTACGTTCATGTCCCGCCGCGTGTAGCCGCAGACGGAGCCGTCGTCCTCATCGATCTGCCAACGCTAGGACACGGGGCCTAAGGCCGTCAAGGCGAGCCGAGGTCTCCCGCAAGGCAGCCCTAGGCGTGGCCCCCGTCACGGAACTGTGGGAAATTGCACGGACTTATTAACTCACGCCCGCCTCGTACCATAGACGCGCAGCTACCTCCTCTTGGAGCGCATCCGGCCGGAGCGCGTCGAGTCAAGGTGTGGGGGGTCAATAGCGGTCGGCGCGGTCCATGCCCGCGCATCTGGCCTATCGACTTTTGGACTACACCCGAGACTGTCGCCTTGACATCCCACCGCTATCTTGTGCTACCGGAACGCATCTTTCAAACTCGGGGAGGGTCGGACGTGGATATGAGAAAGCCAAAGGCCATTGCGCGCACACGCCGGAGCCACCAGGTCACAAAGCAGGAGCCCGAGCAGAAGGGAAAAACGAAGATCGACAAGACGTTCCTCGAACGTGGGGCACGAACCATCAAGGAGGAGGACGTCGAAAAAGTTGTCAATAAGGCGGACGTGATCAAAAAGAAGGTCGCGCGAAGCGGCCCACTGGCACGGTTCATACAGGATGTCGAGCTCCTCGTAGCCTTGATCAGAGATGTCTATAGCGGGCGCTACCGCAGGATTCCCTACTGGGCAGTCTCAGCTGTTGTCTTCACCCTCCTATACATCTTCAACCCCTTCGATCTCATCCCGGACATGATCCCTGTCGTTGGGCTCCTCGACGACGCGGCGGTGCTCTCCGTCTGCCTAGTTCTCGTCGAGCAGGAGCTCCATGAGTACCGTGACTGGAGAAACAGGTCCGATAGCTGATAAGCTTCCCCGCGACTGTCACTACCACGAAGGCGGGAAGTGACCGGATAGGCGGTGTCAACTCGCGCGGCTGCGCGGGCCACTCGGTGCGATCGTCTCGCGTGGTCATGGTCCTATCGGCGCGCGCGCGTCCCCTGCTTACGGATATCCTTCTCCTCGCTCCCAGCCCCATCTCGGTCCCCCAACCGAAGTATTCCCCTGACGGGCGGCGCTACAGACGAAGATGGCCACGGCGGCGCGGACTCCACGATAGGCGTCCCGCAGGTATGGGCACGCTCCCGCGCCTGTGCGCCAAACGCGGTCAGGTTTGTCGGCGATGTCATCGCGCCCGTCTCGAAGCGGCCCATCTGGCTCGTGGACCCGGCGTGCTCCGCCACCGCGCTTCCGCCGACGATCCACCGCATCGCTGGATCGCGCCCGAGTCGGTCGGCATCGTTCACGTCTTCGTAGCCCGCGAGGCGCCCGAAGACCGCCTAGCGGAACTGGGCGAGTAGGCTGTGCCGACTGTTCTTGCCGGTGCGGCGGTCGGCGAGTACGTCCCCGGCCAGCTCGGTCAGGCCGAGGGCGTCGGCGAGTTCCCGGAATGCGAGCAGCCCGGCATCGGAGGTGACGGTCGCGTCGTGGAATTCGAGCTTCAGGCGGCGGTCGAAGCCGACGCGCAGCCCGGTCCCCTCCGCTTCACCCGTCGCGTCGTCCATCCGCCGCCCCCTCCACGATCACCAAACCCGTGCGGCTCATAGCCGATTCGCTCAGTTCCGCCATCACTCGACGCAGTCATCTGGGAAATTCGGGCTGATACCTCCGAACGCATGCATTCGTCGATCCTCCCGAGGGAGACGTGACCAAAGCGGGGCCGGGCACACCTGGGCACGGGCGGAAGGGCAAGCGGATCGGCTTCCCGATCGCCGACGAACTCTACCGACCGCTCGCGCACGCATCGACGCGGACGTCACGATCCAAGCGTTTCGTAGTACAGGCGATCCGGGAGATGCTCACCAAGGCCGCGGGGCAACGCTAACGCAAAAAGCTTGCCTCAGCATTCCTCCTCGGGACAACCTGCTTCGTCTCCGCCGTCGCCCCGTGCTCTTTCCATCCCGCCTGTCCCGCTCTTGGGGTGGCCCTGCACTCGCCTCGACTTTGTGCGCCGCTTGTGTGTCAACTCAGCCGAAAGGGACCGAACTCCGCTACCCACGGCGCAACAACTACGGCGAGAAACCCCTTACACAACGTGCCTCGGTGGGACTCACCGAGCCTGGGGCGAACTCAGTAGACAACCGTCTGGCAAGATTCGTAATCAGTAAGTCGCCGGTTCGACTCCGGCGGGTGGCTCTTGGCTTTTCTCGTGGTGGCAGATACTTACTCCTCGCGACCAGCCGAGCTCTCGTGTGCCTATGGTGTGCCCCTCTTCGCCGAACACCAAGACGCCGCGGGATTGACGGACTCGCTCACCGCATGCGACCGCGACTGGCAGCGCCTCGCCGGGGGCCGACAGGGGTCCGGAGGCGGGCAAAAATGGACTTCACCTTTGCAGGGCTGATCGAGGGAACCATCGACACGTCTGCTGAGAACCGCACTCCCGTTACGCCTTGGTCAACGTCCCGTGGCTGCGGGACAAGCGATGCTTCCACAACACTCCTGTCGACGACGCTGTAGCGCTCGGGATCAGTACCTGGAATGTGGCCGAGACGGCTGAGCTTGCGATCCAGAAGGCCTCCACTCGACAGCGCCGCTCGGACTCGCGCGACCTGATCATCGACCGTCCGACCATCGGCCGGATCTGACCTCACGCGCAGAGATGCGATGACCACATCGGTGGCCTCGCTCGGCGGAACGACCTGTAGCAGTGAAAAGTCGTGCCGGTGTCCGGCAACCGACGTCTTCACTTCGAGGCAGACGCTGTTCGCCGCAAAGTCGAACACTCCCGCGTCCGGCCCATGCCACACCTCGACCGCTCGGTCAGCGTTCCCGACGGACGCCAATATCTCGAGCTCTCCCCAGAGCCCAAGACTTTCGTCGCGGCTCAGGGCTCGGACTGACCCGAACAGATCGGCCCACTCCGTCACGAAGTCATCAAACCCACGACCCGTCGTAAATCGAGATGCATTCGCCCTCGCGATGCTCACCGCGTCTGCGACCAGCGCGTGAAAGTTCCTTTCCAGCCTGGGGTCGGTGCACCGGACGACGCCAATAGCGCCCTCGCCGAGCTTCGCCCCCACCTGGATCTCAGCGACAGGATGCAGGTCGAAGGTGAGCCCCTGGTACACAACGGACTGCGCAGCGGGCACATCCGAGAGCAGCGCCACGAGGCAGGATTCGCCGCGCCACGTCCTCGCGGCATACAGGTTGGCGCCAAGCTTCTCGAGAACGTACTTGTCCGCGGATGGAGACGGCCTCACCTTACCCAAGCGCTTGCCAACATCTTCCGGTGTACGGGGGGACGGCATTTGTGACCGCTAGTCAGCTGCATAGTTGAACATGAACACGAATTTTGACTGCGGGATCACGAGCGTTGGCAGGTACACACGGCAGTCATCCCAACCCTTCGACCGCCCACCCCTCTGCATCATGACGATGAGGGTCGGGACTCTGGGATACTTCTCCTTTGCGACCATGTACCATCCCGAGCTAGCGAAGCCCGACCATGGTGGCGGTTGCCTCTTCAGTCCTAGACCGGCACCATCATCGCCGCGGCGTACGTTCAACCGTCCCGATTTGATTCCGATCTCGCCAGCGTTCATCGCCTTGAGCAGTTCCCGCACACGCTCGTCTTCCCAGCTGTATCCGCCGAACGGCCCGCTCGGCATGTGCTTCAGCACAGTGATCATCTCGTCTAGGTCGATCTCCACGTAGGTGTCGTCCTTGTCATATTTCGCAAGGAGCCCATCGAGCTTCTTCGTATGTGCAGCTACGTTGGCCTTCTTCCAGAGCGGATCAGGTGGGTAGATAACGCGGCCCGGCTCAACGCCTTCAATGTCCGCTGGGTTCAGGACGTTTGAGCGTGTTGGCTTTAGTCCGGATCCAACCCACACTGGTTTCACCTTTAGGTTCGCGGGATCGTTGCCAATTGCCTTTCGCATCCCGTCATCGGCCTCGTGAATACGCTGAAACGCCTCGATAAGATGCGGGGCACTGAACAGGCGCGTCACGCCTACCAGGTCGCTCCGGTAGCCGAACATTCGAGCGTGCTGGTGAACTGTGTCACTCATCTTAGTCTTCGGATCTCGGCCGTAGTACGTGACCATCAGACCGTCGATCGTGAGACCCCGACCCAAGCGGTTGCCTCCGATGAGTATGTTGACACCGGGCCGGTACTCGAGACCCTTGAGCTTGCTGTCGGCATTGACAACGGCCGGGATCGCATTCGTGAGCGTATCTGCAAGATGCTTCTTCAGCTCGGCCAGCGGCCGGAGCTTCGCGGTCCTTGCGAGTTCCTTGTACGCCTCCTGAAGCCACCTGTCGGCCCTGTCCTGTTTCGTCTTCGGGGCAGCACCTCTCACCGCCTTGTCGAGCTCGGTGACGAATGTCTGGACGACCTTCGCCAAGTACTTGTGATCAGCCCTGTTGCGCGAGACATGTATCAGGATGGTGTACGGGAGACCCACGTACTTCCCGCCTCTTAGTTGCTTTTCTGCAGCCCCGACAAAGAAGCAGCACAGCGCATTCCTGAGTCCCGCGGGCGGGTCTCCAGCACCACCGGGCACGATCCGGCCCGGCTTGAACGAATCAAGTTCCTTGTCATCGAGCTTGACGCACAACGACTTGGGGTTATCGAGGTCTGCGAAGAACGCGTTCCCGCCGACATACCCTTCCCCCTCCGGCACCAGCTCACAAAAGACCGGCCGGCAAGGATGGTTGAGCCCTTGCAGTAGGAGGCTCTGCGGCGTAGCCGTCACCTGCAAGTAGACATGATTAGGAATGACCTTTCGGATTTCGCCAATCACACGGAACACTTCACTTGGATCCTCTTCCCTCTTCTTTGCTTTGCTTGCATTCGTGTTGAGGCTCGCGTTGTCTGCCTCGTCGTCGATGATTAGCGTCGGATACTTCCGAGCATCAGCTGACTTGAGCACGTCTAGCAGTGACTGCAGGTTGGAAACGTTCTTCGTGCTAACAAGGACGATGCCTGTATCCGCGAAACGGTCCGGACCGGCGAGCTCATTCTTTCCGTACCCAACCGGATCGTGCTTGAACGTCTCCCAGCTCGCGATATATGGCGCCCTAGCGATGAGATTGTCCCGGAACCGCTTGAATGTCTGATCGCCTAGCAGTGTGTTGTCAGAGGTGAGGACAACGAAGCACCGGAATCCGTTGTCCCTTGCGAGGGCCACCGTTGCGAGCGCAGCGTCAGTCTTGCCGGCCTGCACCTTGCCGTACAGCAGCCCCGTCGTATCGTTCGGGATTCGTTCCTCGAGCGTCGCCTTGAATGGGCTCGCCACACGCCCCGTACCCGTATCGCCCACATCGCCGGCACCGAACTTTGCCGAGTATGCGGACACGCATCGCGACACCGTGCGCCTCGCGCATCCTAGCACATCCGCCCTCGCCTGAGCCCCGTATTTCGTCTCGACCAGTTCGAGAAAGGTCCGGATGCACATACCATCGATACGAAGTGGCACGGACGCAGCGACGGGCTTCACCGTTGCAGTGATGGTCATTCGTTTCCTCCGAAGAGCCGTTGCGGCCAGGCCTTCACCGGGATCCTGTACGGGAGTTCTGCGCCTGCGGGTCCCGTGACGCGGTACCTACCGCCTCTCGGTCGCCTGACGCGCATTTGATGGTTGCCACCGTCTGAGCCTGCAGGGATCAGCGAGAAGAGCTCCCGCGCACTCAGGCAGCATACTCCATCTCTTCCGCACACCAGCCCGATGAACATCCGCCTGTCCGACACCTCGCTGGAGAGCGCTCGGATGGCACGCAGTTCTGCCTCGCTCAGCGTGAATGGCCAGCTTCGCGGGCGGGTCGAGTGTTTCAGGAGGAGACCGACCGTGCTCGCACCGGCTTCTATCGTATACGCACAGTCGTGGATGTCTCGCCGCTTCACCAGCGCGACGGTTCCGCATCCGTCGACGAGTTGGTAGAACGCCGCGCCTTGCAGCAGTGCTTGATCGCCGTGCTCCACCAATATGGCCTGAAACGAGCTAGTGTAGCTCGCGCTTGCCAGCGGACGGCCGGTGTTCGATCGTCGCGCTTCCCTTCGTGGGAGCGGAGGCGTCGGGTACCTCGAGCAGATGAAAGGGCGGTCTGGTCTCCGCCCCGCGGTAAAGCCGCTCGAGGTATGCCCGGAACAGCTGAACGGCTCGCTCCTTGAACACGCGGACCGAGTAACTCACTAGACATCCTCCTTTAGCGAAGCCGTGAAGTTGTCCATGGGCCTAGTCCATCGGCAGAGCTAGCCCTGATTCCTAGTGAACCCGGCGGCCAATGCCTCGAAGTTGTTGACGAGTGTGGCGACCGGCAAAGCCGAAATTTCCCGGAACGCAGACAGGAGGTTCACTTGTTTTCCTAGAGCATTGGAGAAGGCGTCGGTCGCGCGATTCGTCGGATCGCGCCGGATGACCTCGAGCATCGCGATCAGAACCCGGCGGCTGCTGCCGAACTCGCGCTCGACGAGCGCTTGGTAGACGTTCTGATTTTTGAACAGAGTTGTTGTGTAGATGAAAGGGTCACCGTCGGGCGGTTTGAGGCCTCCGAATTCAGCCCCGTCCTGCTCGTCTTCCCAGGGAGCGTACGTGAGGTGCGCAGCCCACCAGAGCCGGGCTACAGAGTTCCGCCGAAGACCGCCCAGTCCACCACCGACGAACCAGTGGGAGCGTATGCTGGAGATCGCCTTGCTGTCGTCCGACGGTACGGGCCACCGCGACCGCGTGTACTCGGCGAAGTGTCCGTGCGCGAGGGCGGCCCATAGTCGCTCGTCCGTCGCGAGCACCTCCTCGAGGCTGCCGAGCCATCGGTAGAGATTCACCGAGCTAGGCGCGTCGCATTCCGGACCTGCTGACTTCAGCTCGGGAAGGGTGTCCGATACCTCGACGGTGGATGGAAGTAGGGCGTCACGGGTAAACGTGAATCCACCTCCGCGGTATCCGGCCAGTCCCCCGGGCTTCTCCAGCTCGGACCGCAGCTTCGATACGGCAGATTCCGTCAGTAGCATCAGGCGGGTCATTCGTCCTCTTGGACCAGCCTCGCGGCGTCCTGGCCTGCCCGGCTGAATGGATTCTGAAGAAGCTTCTGCGCAGTCTCAACAAGTGGATCTTCCGGCTCGGCTCCGGCGCCGGTCAGCATCAAATCGACCTTCTGGAACCAGGCCAGATCAAGCAAGTGATCGGGGCGGTCCCAGACAACCCGGATGGCCTCGGCCAAGACCGGAAGAACGATGGCAGAGTGGAGAATCTGTGGAGCACTGGACTTGAGGAGTTGGTAGTTCGCCCAATCCAGCTTTGGAAGTCGGATGAGAATCCGCGGCTGGTCGAAGATCGTCTCGAAGGGGCCTGTATCATTCTCGCCGCATTCGATGCGCATGAAGGAGCTGACTGCTCCGGCGAGCGGGTCGAAGTCCTTGTCGGCCGTGAACGCGACCTCCTCGCCTTCCGCGAGAACGTCACAATCCTCCAAGCGAAACGTCGTCTCGCCGTAGTCCGCGTGCAGCCCCTGCGGCCGATAGGTTCCGAGGAGCGTCTTTGCGATGACCCAGAGGCGCACCTTCACGGTTCCGACGAGCCGGCTCGCTGGGATGATGATCTGCATCACCGGCTTCGAGCTGGTCCACGATCGACGGAAGTATGTTCCGCTGCAGTGTACACGGATGGCGTAGCTGGCGAGGCCCTGTTCCAAGAGAGTCGAAAGGGTCGGATTGGTCGACGAGAAGGGTCCCGCGTTCAGCACGAGCCGGTCTGCATGCGACTCGACGGTCAGGTTCAGTGGGGAGAGCTCGCCGACGACATCGTCGCCGGACCCCAGGACTGGGTGCGGATATGCGAAGGGTCTAGCTGCCATTCCGAACCTCGAGCGACACCGCCACCTTCGCGTCATCCCGCGTCTGTAGACTGAATCGTCTGCGCTGGGCGCCACTGAAGCGAATGCGCCTCAAGCTCGAACCCTCGATGGCAACCGTCGCGCCCGAGTCCAGATCGGCCGCAAGGACTAAAGGAAGCGGGTAGGTGCCGGCCTCACCGACCTCGCTCAGCGCGAGGTCGGCGACTCCGCCGCGCCGGGACCAGACCACGAGGTGGATGGACGACGTCGCCGCGTCGTAGAATGATCGGAACCCGATGTCGGAGGTGGTCAATGGGCGACCGGGTTGCTTGTCGCCCCCGAGCCGACCACCCCCGGCCCCCGGAGCCTCGCCTCCGCCTTCTCCGCCGCCACCGCCTTCGGCAGCCGATCCGGCCCCTGTTGTCCCCGATTCCTCGTCACCACCCCCGTAGTTCTCTCCCGCCTTGATGACCGCCTTGGTCAGCTTGGGTCGCGACGGTTTCCGGATGACGGCGTGACTCTGCTGCTTCTGCGCGGTCTCTTCCGATGTGTGCTTCACTGTCGGGCTGGCTCCGTGGATGCCTGCTCCAGCTGGCGGATTGAGGTCCTCGGGAAGAAACCTCCCGAGGTCAGGGATGTCTTGGGCGTCAGTCTGCGTCGTCGAGGCGATGGTCAAGAGCGACTCGCGTACGAAACTGTAGATGCTTGCAAGAATGTCCCCGCCACCCTTGAGCCGCTCGCGGTCCCACTTGGTGTGACTCGGGTCCTCGAGCCTGGCCAGGAGCTTACTGCCCTCATCCGAGTCGCAAATCATGACTGCGGCGTACCCCTGCAGACCGGCCTTCTGGGTTCGGTCGTAGACGAGAATCCTCGGCCTGCGCATGTACGCGACCCGCGACGGAGCGGAGTCAGCTACCGTCACATAAAAGCGTGCCTCCCCGAGCCTGGGAAGCGCCTTGCGGAATGGTTGTCCGCCATGGGGTGTCGCCATCGCCGAGATGAAGTGCCGTGTCGAGGTGAGTTCGGCTTCGATCTCACGTGCCTCGGCCTTTGTCAGTGACGCGGCACGCTCCCGCTCGAAGGCAAGGAGCTCGTCAATGTATCCCTGCATCGACTCACGCGTGATGAGCTTCGCGGGTTGCGCCTGTTCTTTCAGCTCCACCTCCAGGCGCCCGTCGTGGATGGCGGCAAAGAAATTGCGGACGACGGAGCGGCCAACCTCCGGTAGCCAGTGATCGTTCGAGAAGCCAGCGATGACCACGTCGGTTCCGACGTATTCGCGAGACGCAAAGGAAGGCAAATGACTCGCCTCGCGGATGGGCTCCACCAAATCGTCCCTCCTCTTCAATCCGTAGTAGCCGACGTTCCGCTGGCGTGAGCCATCGGGCCCCTGGAACGTGCAGAGGATGGACTTTCCGATGAAAGACGAATCCCCGATCCGAGTACGCGTGGAGTAGAAGACCGTCCTTAGGTCGGAGGAAGCAAATGGGGCGCGCTGACCAATTCCGAACGTGCCACCCCCGGCACCGTGGAGCGACGCGGATCCCTGTTTCCGGATGAGGCGGTACCAGGGGCTCATGGAATCGGTGTCGCCGCCCTCCAAGCCCGTGGTGTTGAAGTCCGAGACACGCAGAAGCGGTATCTGCCCTTCGCTCAGCAGCTTCAGCGCACGGTCGAAGAACACTTCCCCGTTCTGGACGCGCTCGTCGGGGGTCTTGCAGGCCGTTAGGGCGTAGTCCCTGCACGCCTGCATCGTCTGGCGGAATCTCTCGGCTCCAGGGAATTGCGCCGCAGGGAGGAGTATGCGCGAGAACACGACGCGGACGGGACGCTCAGACGTGTCGGAGGCGTCACCACTATTCTGAACGGTTTCACGCGCTAGCGATCCGGAAGTGCGGAAGAACTCGATTCCCGCATCGTTCAGCCCACTCTCTTCGCCGCCATGGTTGGGCGGGAAGAACCACTCCGGCTCCACGCGGTTACTCCCCTCTAGGACAGTGACCGGGCCCCGGCCACGTCCCCGTCACAGTTCGGCTTCGCAACGGTCTCCTTCCGACCACGCTCCAGAGAAGCTGGAACCCGACGTTGTTTGGAGGGAAAACCATGGCAAAGCCGGTGCTTGCCTCTCTCGTTTTCGTCACGCACAGGGTAGAGCAGCAGTACCGCCTGACACCGCTTGTTCACCCGCGAGTGTCGGCGTGTACCGGCACCCGCTGTCCGGCCTTCTTTTCTGATCGTGTGAGGCTCTCTTTCATCTCAAGCGTTCTGGAGCGAGCGTGCATACTCCTTTAGAAGCTTACCAAGCCGCTTGACCGAAGATCAAGCAAAGCACGGGACCTAGGCCTGGACGATCGGGACGCGGAATGAGTGCCCAAACTCCGCAACCCTCACCACGTGCCGCGTGAGTGAAGCCGGCGCCGCGGTGGGCTCGCGTCCCGGCGACACCGTCGCACCAGCACCCGGCGCTTGTAGCGCGCCGACCAGATCATATCGTCGATCGTGCGGGTTCTGCGGGTTCTATAGACGATCGACGGGCACGCCGTCGAGGATACTCCGCGGACGGGAAGATGATCTGCGCTGCACCCCGAGCAGGGGCAACAGCACATCCGCGATGGCCCGGGCCACCAGCGGCGGAACGGCATTCCCGATCTGGCGAAAGCATTCGCCCATGTTCCCCGCGAACACGAACGCGTCAGGGAATGACTGGAAGCGCGCAGCTTCCCGGATGGAGATCATGCGCGCCTGCCCCGCGTCATGGTGGATGTGCGAGTAGGAGTCCTTCGAGAGGTGCGCCGGGATGGTCCAGGACGGCTGATCGGGAACCAGCTTCCTCCACTTGTCGACGAAGATGTCCTCCGGGTACGGCGGGACAAACGCTTCCACCAGCTCAAGGAAGGCGTCGCTTTCCCGCGCGGGCCGATGTCCAGCCGCCTGGAGGCGCGCGAGCTCCTCGTCGAGGAGCCGGCGTGCGATGACGAGCGCGTCCGGATAGCGATCGCCCGGCGCCATCTCCCGGAAGATCCGGTAGTCCCGGGGCGTGCGCCTGGTCACGTGGTCCACGACCGCGTCGGGAACACCGAGCCCGGGCCACGCGCGCATGAGGCGGGCATAGTCCGAGTGCGGCGCCGAGCGGTACGGCAGCGACCGCCGGAAATCCCCGCGCGCGGGCCGATCGCCGACTGCCAGGTGCCCCATCAGGACCGGAAGATCGTCGAGCGCCTCGGCGACCGTCGTCGCCGGGAGCATCGCGCCGTCCAGTTCCACGGACAGCTCGTAGTGTCGCACGAACGGCAGGGGAAGTGAGAGTCGCTCTTCCGGACGGAGGTACCCGGGCGGCAGGACGGCCCGGTGCGTGGCGGCCGGCATCAGGGGGAAGACGCCCATGTCGTCCCGCACCCCGACCACGAAGAGCCGCTCACGGAACTGGGGCACGCCGTACCACACCGCGTTCAGCACCGCATAGCCGACCCGGTAGCCTAGGCCTGCGAGCTCGCGCGCTGCCGCATCGGCGACGTTCTCCCCGCCGACAGAGAGCATCCCCGGAACGTTCTCCATCACGACGAGAAGAGGGTGCCAGCGCTCCGCGGCGTCCAGGAACTTGCGATAGAGGGCGTTCCGCGGATCCTCCCCGAACCCGTGCTCGCTCAGGCTGTCGAGCTTCGCACGCCCGACCCTGGAGAATCCCTGGCAGGGAGGTCCCCCGATGAGGATGTCGGGCCGCTCATCACCGACAAGACTCCCGAGCGGGAGCCGCTCGATATCCCCCACGGTCACCCGCGGCGGACAATCCGGCTGGAGACGGGTGAAGTTCCTCGCAAAGGTCTTCACCGCCATCCCGTCGACGTCGACTCCGGCCCGGATGATGCAGCCCGCCGCGTGGAACCCGAGCGAGAACCCACCCGCCCCCGAGAACAGGTCCACCACTCTCGGTCGATCACCCGAGGCAGCTCTCACGCTACCTCCGGTGCACGGTCGCGCGTGAGCGGCTCAGCGGCAATAGGATCCGGATGGTCGCCCCCCGTCTCCGTCGGTCGCCGATGACCCCGATCTCGCCACCATGCTGCCCCACGAGATTCCTGGCGATCGTGAGTCCCATGCCACGCCCGTCCTCCTTGCCGGAGAAGCGCGGCTCGAAGACCTTCGGCACCACCCTGGCCGGGATCCCGGGGCCGTTGTCGGAGAAGATGATCTCGCACCGTGCGGCCCGGCGTCGCACGATCACCCGGATTTCCGGGGTCTTCACCGGGCGGAGCCAATCAAACGAGTTCGCGGCGAGTATGTGGAGCAGACGATGGAGGTTCTCCGGGAGCATCTCCGTGCGCAGGAGACCCCCGCGGGGGCTCGATATCCGGAGCCGGACACCGCTGGCGCGAAGGAGCGGTCCCAGCAGCTTCCCCCACGTGCCGACCTCGGCCTTCACATCGATCGTCCGGCGGCGGCGAGTCCCCTGACTCTCCGCCGGCGCAAGCATGGCGACCCGCTCGGCGATGGCGCCCACGGACGCCTCGATGGCGCGGAGGGATCCCTCGATGCCGAGCCCCGTCATGCCGGCAAAGACCCGGCGGAGCTTCGCGCACTCGGCTCCTACCCGCTCGAGCAGCGGAGTGGTCGCCAGGGAGAAGCCCGCGGCCGCCTGGCCCATCGCGGCGAGCTCCGAGTAGCCCTCCTCCAGCTGCCGGCGCCTTGCCTCCTGTCGTGAGCGTTCCTCCTTGACCTTCTGCGCGACGTCCCGCAGCTCCTTGCCCACGGCCGGCGCTCTCCGCGCGATCCTCTCGAGCGCTGCCGGCAAGGCATCCCCGGGCCGGCCCACACTGCCACCGGGCACGGTGCCCGTCCTCGGGTGCCGGAGTGACTGCCGCTCCGCCTCCAGCACCTGGAGGACGAAGTGCATCAGCCGCCGGAGGTCCTCGAAGGCGAGGTTGTGCAGCAATCCTTCCCGGTTGGTCTGGTCCCGGAGGTCGGGATTCGTGTCGCGGGAGATCTCGACGAAACCCACGACCTGGTTGTTGCTCAGCCGGACGACGGGGTTGTTGACGCGCCGCTGGTCGAGCCGCAGCCAGTCGTCGTGCGGCTCGCCGTACGGCCACACCCGGAAGCCATCCCGGTACACGCTGATCCCTGACCATTCCTTCAACCAGGCCCTGACTTCCATGCGCGGGCCGAGCCGCGCGAGCGCTTCCGTCTCCAGGTCAAACGCGAAGATGCGCACCCGGAGGGGGCCACAACGCAGATCCCCGCTGCCGTTCCATGTGTGGGCGACGACCCGTGACCCGTTGGCGCGGATGTGAACGGTCTGCTCCCCGTCGAACCGGCCCTCGATCCGGTACGGGGCTCGGTCCAGCACGTCGGACCGAATGTCGCCGGAATACGCGGGGAACTCGTCCGACTCGATCCGGATGGTGAATGAATCGGACTCCCGGAACGGGGACCGGAGGCGCGCGAGGCGCGCCGAGAGCCGGCGGAACATGCGCTCGTTCCAGCTGGACCGGAGCCCCGTCAGCCGCAGGACCGTCCCGCTCCCGGCGATCTCCGTCACGGGGCGGATCTCCCAGCGATTTCGGATGTCGGCCAGCATGCGCGCGCCGGTATCGAACGCGTCCCAGTCGAACGCCGCGCGGATCTCGTGGTCGGCGTCGCGGCATCGCGAGACGAGCTCGAGGTGCCGGGCCAGCTTGTCCGCGGCGAACCGGCCGACGCCCTTCTCGCCGAGGACTCGCCGCCCGCGGGGCGTCACGCGCCCGCCGACTCCGCCCTTGGTGCTGCCGGCCGGCTCCATCCAGCGTCCGAGGAGCGTTTCCAGGTCCATGCCACAGCCATCGTCCGTCACGGTGATGGACCCTTCGAGCGCGTCCACGCCGCGGAACTGGATGGTGACCACCGACGCGTCGGCGTCGTGCGCGTTCTTCACCAGCTCGGTGACCGCGAGGACGTCATCGCTGATCAGCTCCGCGCCGATCAGCTTGAGCAGTCGCGCGCGCGGCCGGAACTCGACGAGACCCGACCGCGGCTCCCGCGTCACCGTGACCGTCCGGCTCATCCACCACCTCCCCGTTCCAGCTCGCGCCGGAAGCTCGCCGCGATCACCCCGGCCAGGACGGGCGGCACCGCGTTGCCCAGCTGGATCCACTGGTCCGTCGGGGAGCCGCAGAACACGTAGCCATCGTGGAAGGATTGCACACGCGCCGCCTCTCGCAAGGTGATGGACCGGACCTGCAGCGGATGGATGTATCCGTTGCCGTCCTTCGCGAGGTGCGCCACGATCGTCTTGCACGGACGGTCGGAACGGAGCCGGAGATACTTGTCGTCGAACGCATCGCTCCGGTAGCGCATGAGGTCCCGGCGTCCGTGCTCGAGGGCGTGGACGCTGTCCTCGCCGGGACGGAGCAGCGCGTACAGCTCGAGGTCGCGCCGGTTGTGATGGCGCACCGTGTGGTTGAAGAGCAAGGGGGATTCCCGCACCAGGCGGAACTTGCCGAGATAGCGCCGGTAGCGCGGATCACTCGACAGGTCCCGCGGTTCCAGGCGGTCGATGCCCTGCCCCTCCCCGGCATCCCGGGGCGGCAGGTCGAAGATCGCCTCGTCGAGGGTGACCGGCGGCAACGCATCGATGTCGAAGTCCTGGCGGAGGAGATCGCGGTACTCCTCGGGAGGACGTGACGGGACCGTCCGCAGTCGCGAGGCGATCAGGAAGTAGCGGACCCGATCCTGGGGCACCCCGAAGGCCGCAGCGTTGAGGCGCCAGATTGCGGTGCGAAAGTTCCCCTTCCGCTCCAGCATCCGCGCCGCGGTCTCGATGAAGGAGAGGTTCCCGTGCCGGGCGGACTGCATCCCCGGAACGTTCTCCATCAGGAAGAGCCGCGGCTGGAGCTCGAGCGCCGCCGAGACCATGTACTCGAACAGGAAGTTCCGCAGATCCTTGACCTCGCGGTACGGCATCCTAGTCCGTTTGGACCGGAAACCCACGTGCGAGAACCCCTGGCAGGGCGGCGCACCGATGAGCACGTCGACCGGCCCGCGGCCCACGAGCCTCCGGAGCTCGCCCGTCTTCACGGTGCGGATGTCGCGCACCAGCACGCGATCCTCCGGGACGCCAGGATGGTTGAGCCAGTAGGTCCGCATCGCGGTCGCGTCCTGGTCGAGGGCAAGGGCGACGCGGAAGCCAGCCCGCTGGAAGCCCTCGGAGAGGCCGCCCCCTCCGGCGAAGAGGTCCACGACGGTCGGCCCACGCTCGCTCTCGATCCGCACCACCTCGCGGCGACGGAAGTGGGCACAGAAGTTCCTGACCTCGCACCGCTCGCACAGCGGACGCGGGCTCCGGCAGACCGCGCGCCCGTGTGCCACGAGATTCACGTGCAGCGAGTACCGGAGGTCCGGGGGCACGAGGTTCGCGAGTACTGTTTGGAGCTTCTTGTAATCGAGCCCCTCGAGCCGGAGACCCAGCTCCCGGTAGGGGCCGAGCCGCGCCAGGCATCTCCCGACGTGCGTGTCGACCGCGAAGACCTTGCGGCCGAGCGCGTGCATCATGACGCAGTACGCACTCTTCCGGGAGATCTCGGGGAGCGAGCACAGGAGCGCCTCGAGGCGGTCGTCCGGCCATCCGCGAGCCGGTTTAAGTGTGCACCGGCCGAACGTCTCCTTCAGCTTGCCGAGGGCCCCGTAGAGACTCGCGGTCTTCCGCGCCGACAGGCCACCGGAGAACACGAGCCGAGTGACCTCGTGCCGGGGCGCATCGAGGAGATCGTCCCAGCGGCGGAACCGCTCCTTCAGCAACGCGAAGGTGCGCTGGGAGGCGTCCTGGGAAGTCTTCCGCGCGAGTATACTGAACACGAGTTCGTCAACGGGATCGTCCCTATTGCCGAGATGGGGCGCGCCGTAGAGCAGCGCAAGTATCCGAGCGAGCTCACGCAGATAGGCGATGCCCTCGTCGAGGAGGTCACGAACTTCCTCGGTCGTGGCCTGCGGAGGCACACGGGGGAAGAGGGTTCGCTTCGCGAGGATGGCGGAGCATAGCTGCTTTCGCCACGCCGTCGTATCCGGCGGGAACGCATGCGTGCGATGGTAGAAGTCACGTCGCTCGCGCGGATGCCGGGACCAACCCGATCCGTCGCTGTGCCAATCCTCAGTCTTCCTCACCTCGGCCGTAAATGAGACCCCGTGCAGCGCGCGTTGACCCTCTAGGGCCCCCACGGGATCGGCCTTCCGCGCGGTCTTCAAGGACGCCCTCGGCGGGGCGGCCGTCCGCCGGTTCCCTTGGACGTACGTCCCGGCGCTACACCCGCATCCGCCGCCACACTCACGATCCGCCGCGCGAGGGCACGGATTGGTTGGTGCTTCCGGTTCTCCCAGCCGTTGACCGTGCCGAACGTGACATCGAGCTCGCGTGCCAGTTGTTCCTGGGTCAGGCCGCGAGCTCTGCGGATCGCCTTCAGCAGCGCGCCGAAGTCGATCTCGGCCCCCATGGCCACCTCCCCTCCGCTACGCCGCACCGTGGTTCGGTTCCTATACGAGACTATATACGACTTATCAAGTTCCCGAGTGGCTCTCGAATGGCGACTCCTGGAGGTCCCGCGTGGCTGCTGAGCCTTGGGCGATCGGCGATGTCAGCTCTCGCCTCGAGGCCCCCTTTTGCGCTAATCGCGAAGCGCCGGGGAGCGGCCAAAGAGACCCATGCGACTGGAGGGCAGGAGCATCGTACTCTTTCGGAAGTTGCTGCTCGCTTGGGCCCGAAAGAACCTCCGAGAGTTCCCTTGGCGCGGGGAAGGAGACACCTACCGAGTGCTCCTGTCCGAGATGATGCTTCGACGGACGCGCGCCAGCCAAGTGGTGCCTGTCTTCAAGGAGTTCGTGAGGCGCTATCCGACGCTGGAAGAGCTGACCCGCGCCCCCACCCACGATGTCCGCTCCGTTCTCCGACCGCTCGGCCTCTACTGGCGCGCGGACGATATCGCGACAATGGCTCGCGAGGTAGCCGAGCACTACCAAGGGGTCGTGCCCGCCTCGCGCGATGATCTCCAATCGCTGACAGGGGTCGGCGAGTACGTGAGTAGTGCCGTGGCGTGTTTCTCTGCCGGCGCTTCGGTACCCATCATCGACACCAACGTCGTCCGCGTCCTCAGCCGCGTCTTCGGCCTCCGCCTTGATGGCGAAGCTCGCCGCCGGAAAGAGATCCGTGAGGCGGCTTCGGCCTGCGTCGACCGCGGGAAGCCGGCGCTCTATAACTACGCTCTTCTCGACTTCGCGGCGGCTCTCTGCACGGCCCGTGCCCCCCTGTGCGGGCAGTGCCCCTACGGCCAACGTAGCTTATGCGAGTTCGCACGAAAGGCAGAGGGTGTTGGCGGGAAGACCCGCGCCGCGCAGCGGAGCAAGCGGCGCAGGGTCTCGGAGCAGACCCGCCGCTGATCGGGCCCCCGCAAACCCGAAAGCACACCGCCCCAATGCCCCTCGCTTGACACCTCCTCGGCCCCACCTCCAAGGATTCCCCGTTGCTCCTCGACCCCGACCCCCACGCCCCCCTCGCCCTCGCCGAGCGCATCCTCGAGCTCCTCGACCAGGGCCGCTTCACCGCCACCTACAAGTACGCCGTCCTTCTCGCCCTCCTCGACCTCTGCCTCGAGAACGCTGCCCGCGACGGCGCCGCGCCGGACCTCCTCACCACGCGGCAGCTCGCGGTGAAGATCGTCGAGCTCTACTGGCCTCACACCCGCCCGTGGGCGACTGGCGCGCTCCGCCAGAGCAGCGGACCCGGCGGCGGGCAGGCGGAGATCGTGGCGGCGATCGAGAGGTTCCGGGCGGCGGCCGCCTCCGACGGCTCGACGCCGCTCGCCGAAGCGGTCGCGCGGGCGCCCGCTCAGTACCGGCGCCTGCTCGACTTCGTCGAGTGGAAGCTCATCGAGATGCCCCTGCCCCGCCTGCAGACCATCGGCGACGAGTCCGTCACGTTCCTCTACGCGATCAACTGGACGCAGTCCGTCCGGCAGCCGGACGTCCGGCGCTACCAGCGCGGCGAGGGCGGCCCCTTCGACAACCGCATCCTCTTGCGCGCGGGCGTGGGGGAGGCGCTCGTCCGGCTGAACCACCTCCTCCGCCCGCTGATCCACCACCAGTGGGCGGTCAAGGTCGCGACGCTGAACCGCCTCGACGAGTACCAGCTCGAGCGCTTCCTCTTCGGCGCCGAGCGCGTGCCGCTCGAGCGCGTGCGCGGGCCGATCATCGAGCTCCAGGAGGGACGGTGCTTCTACTGCGCGGAGCGCCTCGCGAGCC
>Ga0137403_10000967_pt1 | contig 36600 bp, 24 predicted proteins | sample CZOMad2_1_16fung_FD_122057 | JGI IMG/M metagenome (GOLD analysis project Ga0137403, IMG submission 122057) | Vadose zone soil fungal communities from Angelo Coast Range Reserve, California, USA - CZOMad2_1_16fungal (Hybrid Assembly) | ecosystem: Environmental > Terrestrial > Soil > Vadose zone... | reverse complement strand
CGGGCAAAACCGTAATCTGATCGGTAAAGAAGTTTCGATAGCGCGCCACCTGAAAAACGGCGAAGAGTTTGAATTATCGATTCGCAATCTTGTTTCATATGGGGAAAAACTCTTCCGGGCGAATTGGACAATCCAGGAAGGCGCAGGTAGGCCCCTGGGCAAGGGAACTGGGGCACCGGTGTCGGACGCGTCTTCGCCGTTGGTTTTCCCGCGCAACTTCAATAGGGTCTCTGGGCCGGAAGCCAATTCATGCGCGGGGTGCCACAACCAACCGTTCGTTGGGGGAGGAGGTGACCGAGCGACCGAAGTGTTTGTCCTAGGTCAGAGATTTGACTTCGCCACGTTCGATCGTAGCGATTCGATTACCACGAGGGGAGCGCTGGCAGAAAATGGGCAGTTCGCTGTTCTGCAAGATATCGCGAACGAGCGAAAGACGGTAAGCATGAACGGATCCGGCTTCATCGAGATGCTGGCGCGGCAGATGACTGGTAAGTTACAGGCGCTGCGGGATTCAATCCAAGCCGGTGGATCTCAATCTTTACAGACTAACGGCGTCAGTTTTGGAGTTCTGTCGCGTGCTGCGGACGGAAGTTGGGACACCTCGCGCGTCGAAGGGCTACCGGCTCCGAGTTTGGCGACGACAGATGCAGCTCATCCTCCAAGCCTTATCATTATGCCGTTTCAGCAAGCAGGTGCAGTTGTCTCGCTACGCCAATTCACCAATAACGCCTTCAATCACCATCATGGAATGCAGTCTTCAGAGCGCTTTGGCTCCGGGGTGGATGCGGACGGCGACGGTTTTGCTGACGAGTTGACGAGAGCGGACATCACTGCCGTGACGGTGTTTCAGGCTACGTTACCAGTGCCTGGGCAAATTGTGCCGGACGACGTTGCGGTGGAGGAAGCGGTTCGGAAGGGAGGACGACTATTTCAGCAGGCAGGATGCGCTTCTTGCCATGTTCCGAGCTTGCCGTTGTACGACAAGGCTTGGATTTATTCGGAGCCGAATCCGTACAACCCGGCTGGCAACCTTAGGCTGGGCGACGCACCGCCACTAAAGGTGGACCTCACGAGCGAGCAGCTGCCGGGTCCCCGCCTCAGACCAGATGCAAAGGGGATTGTTTGGGTGCCAGCCTTCACGGATCTGAAGCTTCATAACATTACATCCGGTCCGTCCGATCCGAATGCGGAGAGTCTGGATCAGAACCAAAGCCCGACGTCAAAGGGATTCACCGCCGGGAACCAGTTCTTTTTGACGCGAAAGCTATGGGGCATGGCGAATTCGGGTCCATTCATGCATCATGGCAAATTCACTACGATCCGTGAGGCCATCGGCGCGCATGCCGGAGAAGCGCTCACGTCGCGGCAAGCGTTTGATTCGCTAAGCGCAGGTGACCGTGACGCAATCATCGAATACTTGAAAACATTCAAAGTCCTACCGCCCGGAACGTATGACTTGGCGATTCGGTCTCATGAAGACGACCGGGACTGAACCTGGCCGATGACGCGCGGGTCAATCGGAAGTCCAACAAACAGAAACTTGTACGCGCCCTTTGTCTCGGAGCCGTGTGGTACTCACGGCGGTTGGGAATAAACGGTGTCCAGGAGGGTCGACGGGGGGACGAGTCCTCCCCGGATCAGCTCTACGCGAATGCGTAGGCACATGCCAGTCGGCATCCAATACAATCTAGAGGATCCAACACTCACGTTGGTGCTTAGGGCGCATAGCCAAATGCGGACGGGCGTGAAACGGGATCAAGATTGCGAGTGACTGGAGCAGTGGGCCTGAGGCGGAGAACCGCGTGAAAGCGGTAAGGGTATACGCGTGATTGTACAAAGGAGGTCTCAAATCCACTTGAACGAGCTATCTTGGCGATGTCTTCCCGGCGATACCAAAAGCCCATGGCGTCCAAGCCGAGTAGTCTCCGGAAATGGGACTTGCACAAACGTAGAATACGAAGCATGGGGCCGCGAGAATCCATCCCTGACTCGTATTCTCTCTGCTGTTTCTTATCTAAGACCGAGCCGCAGATCAGGATCGAATCGCCGTGCATCATGGAGCGGGCATTCTCAAAATGATGATGGAGCATCTCCGGGTCAAAGTGTTGGATGACTCCATGCGAAAAAATCAAGTCGTATCGCGAGCGGGTGTCGACATAGCTGGAGCCTTCTGCGCAACTCAGCCGCAAGCCGGGATGGCGGGAATCAAATAGTTCCACGAGTTGCGGCGAGAAGTCTACGCCGGCATAGTTTTCGCGCGAAACTCCCAGGTGCTGAAACATTCTTCCGTCTCCGCAGCCTATTTCCAAGACTTGCGAAAGTTCCTTTTGCGGAAACAGGGCTTTCAGTTCACCCGCGCAAGTCTCGTAAAATTCGGCGGAGTGACTTTTGTGAAGCGCGCTGGTCTTGTCCGACCAAAAGCTGCGAAACCGTTCAGCTGTAGAGGCGAAGGCGCGCCCTCCGTGAACGTAGCGAAGGAAAAACAGGGTCTCGAGACCAAGAACGAGCACGGTCGATGCGGCAAGGGCTGACCAACTGTGAAGGAAGAGGTGGGTGAACCCAACGCCGATAGCGACTGGTGTTCCGGTGAGGAAGGCGTCAAAGGTTAGATTTTGCAGGCTTTTCGTCCGGAAGCCTGCGACGCGGTAGGCCGAGCACAGCCACACGCTGCTGTATATGACCTCAAATACGGTAAACGCTGCCACCGCCCGTACCGAATCGTGAGTAAGTGCCAGCACGATAGTCAAAGCTCCAAGCGAGGCCAGATTGCCGCCAACCTCGAGAATCAGGGAAAGTCGCTGGCGGCTGCGAACGTCAAAGAGACGATCGAGCCAAGCTGTTAGAAAATACATGTAACCGGCGAAGGCAAGTAGGGCAGCAAATACTCCGCTCTGAGCCCAACGCATGCCAAACATGGTTGAAAAGAGCAGCCTCGATTCGGCGGCGGCAAAAACTAATAGCGGCGTCGCCAATACGATCTGAATACGAAGAGTGCGATTAACGAAATCCTCCAGGTGCCCGCCTTCGCTCTCGGTGGCTGCCTTTTCATAAAAGACTTGGTTCATCGAAGAGGTGATCAAGCTAACGGGCATGTATATGGCGCGGTTGGCCATGGAAAAGAGACCGACGGTTGAGAGACTAGAGAACAAACGAATGACCACAACCACGAGCTGAGATGAAGCGTTGGAAACGAAACTGTATGGAGCTTTGTAGAGCGGGAAGTTCTTATATTTCCTCAACAGATCCCACATGGAGTTTGAATTCCAGCTAGCTCGAAGAAACGAGCCATCTCGCGCGGCGATTTGGAACAGCAGAACGAAGGTCCCCAATGACTGGCCGAGGATCCAGCCGCCAATCAACGCGGCGCCGCCACTCATATGAAGGAAGAACAATGCCAACTGGCCGAGAACCGTGCCCACAGCTTGTGCGACGCGTGAGAACGCGAGTTGGTGAAACCGCTTCATTCGCCCGCACCACAAGCCCAAGACCTGATTCAGCCCGTTGAGGAACAGGATGATGGGAACAGCCCAGAGCCAGGGCTCAAGAGATGGATCACCGAATAAGCTCGCAATCGGATGTCGTAGTGCGCCGACGAAGGCCAGGCACAGTGCGCAGATCCCTGACAAGACAAACACAGAAAGGTAGAAGACGTTGGCTGCTTCTCGATCCGTTTCCGGCAACATGATCGCGAGTTCGTATCGAGCGCCTCCTAGAACGGATAGGAAGGAAACAGTGGTCATGAATAGTGCGAACAGGCCAAAAGCCTCCGGCGCAAAAAGCCGGGTCAAAATCAATATCGAGGCGATATTAATGGCTTGAGACACCGCTGTGCCTGTCGCCAGCGTGGCTACGTGAGATAGGAAGCTGCCCGTTGCTCGTATCAAAGGCTTTGCGTGGCTTTCAGTCATGCTTGGTCCCGTTTGGCTGTCGTACCGTTCTGGGTGCAACCTTTCCGTTCGTAACCTTTAGACACATGGGGCAGGGTGTGGACAGGTTAAATACCCTGGCATTTTTCTAGACCTTTGCGCAGCTCACTTCTGCGGGTAAATAAGGTATCTCCTGTAGGCAGAGGCCAAGGCCAGCAGCGTTTCAGTACGGGAGCAGGTCACCGTTGGTGAAGCGTTTTTCCTCGAATATCCTCCGCGTCGGCCCCTCCAGGAGTGAATACGTGGGAAAGAGCTCGCTTGGTTGCAGTTCGTCAATCGTAGAAGCATTGGTGGCTAGCGGGTTGATGCTGGCAGGATGTGCTAGCGGTCCTCATCCGACGGTTCAAGCGCAAACTGCAGCCAAAATCAGTGCAATCGTTCCGAACTCCACTACCGTTGGTGTTTCAGGCCTGACATTACAGGTCACCGGCATGAATTTCACTCGTGCTTCGGTTGTACTTTGGAGCGGGATGCCGCGAAAAACGAGTTTCATGAGTTCTACTTCATTGAGTGCGGCCATCAGCGCGGAAGATCTCAACAAGCCGGCAACTCTAGCGGTGTCCGTAGAGAATGGCGACCAGGGCATGAACTCGAATGCAGTCTCGTTCACCGTAGAGCCTCTGGCCACCGCACCCCTTGAAGTAGTGACGACAGCCTTGCCACCAGCCAAAGCCGGAGTCAGTTATGCTGCGACTCTTTCTGCGGTTGGTGGCACGCCGAACTACCATTGGTCCGTCTCGGCCGGAGCACTACCGAGCGGCCTAGCTCTTGATGCTGACTCGGGAACACTTTCCGGTGTTCTTGTCAATTCAGGAAGTTTTGATTTCACGGTGGAAGTCCAAGATTCGTCCGCGGCTCGCAGCAAAGCTCAAAGATCACTCGCTCTGCAAGTAGCGGCCAGCGTCCCATCTCCGACGCCGGCTAGTGAGCCGGGCTTTTATGGATCGGGTATCGCTTCGGACGGTTTAGGTAACACAACGCTTGGCCCGAACAGTAATAAAATTAGCTACCGAATTCGCCCCAAACTCTCAGGACCATTGGCGGCGGTGCGGACCTATCTCATCATGGACCATCCGGGTTATTTTGCGGGTACCGGTGGAAGTGTCCTCGTAACTCTACAAACCGACGACGGATCCGCCCAGCATCGGCCTTCGGGAACGAAGTTGGCTTCGGCAGTTCTTCCGCACCCGCTTGCGATCGCCGCGCCGGCCAGATATTTCCCAACTTTTTCTTTCTCACCAGCACCTAGTGTGACTGCGGGTGAATTGCTCCACGTTGTTTTCGAGAATACCGACCAGAATCCCGCAGCTAACTACATTTCCGTGGATTCGCTATATCAATCGGCTGCACCCCAGCCCAGCCAACCGACAATATCCGATACCGATTGCGCCGTGCTTCTATATTCGGACTATTGGCCTGACGGATTGATTTGGAAACCGCGCCAAGGATACACGCCCATTGTTGAACTAGATTATGAAAATGGGACCTCCGAGGGCACGGGCTATATGGAAGCATGGGTCGGCGCACCGGAATCGATTTCTGGATCGGCGTCAGTTCGAGAGACGCTTGCGGTCGGAGGCTCAAGTCGAGAAATTACTTCTGTCGGCATTCGCGTGGCCAGAAGCAGTGGCAATGATCCACTGACTCTGAGGTTGGAGAACGCAGATGGGACGCTCGTCGAGCAGGGCAGCGTCGCTGCATCTGTATTGCCAATAACGCAGCCCATTAGCTATGTTTGGGTGAAATATGCGTTTGTTGCGCCTCATACTCTGATCGCTGGACAGACATATCACTTGGTTCTGGAATCCGCCTCTTCCAGCAATTACCAGACCTATCCGATCAGAAAGGGTTCTTACTACGGATTCAAGGCGAACACATTTTTTCCTGACGGGTTCGCTCAGTTCAAGCAAGGCGGCACCTGGGTCGGATGGACCCAATGGGGAGTGACCAATCGTACCGATGCAGACCTGCAGTTCTACTTTACAACCGAGTGATTGGGGGCCAACTCATCGAGTCAAGGTACTCAAGGCGTCGCGAACGTGCTGCCTCATGGTCTTGGTATTCTGAATGCAACGCGAGCGCTCGTCCTGTTTGCAAAACTTAGGATTGTCCCGACCCTTCCAGACGTCTCGGCGGACTTCAGTTTGATTTTTTCGGCTTGGCTGACAAAATTCTCGAATCCGACTTCCGGGAGCGCTGGATGGGACCGCTCGCTGAGCCATACGCACTGGCGTCGCTCAGAATGCGAGGCTGATTCAGCATCACGGCGAGCAGTACTGACGAGGCGTGTTGGGCGGATGCGGTTTGATCGACCGTTCGAAGACAGCTAGCTGCAGCATCCGAGCACCCTACCGGAATGGCCGACACATGTAGATCTCCATTCCATTCCGGTGAGTTGCCGCCCCAGGTGATGACCATTAAGTTTGAGCGGGATAAGGCAGGCGCGGCAACGCTGAGTTGAAACAGGACGGCCAGACACGCAAACGTGCTCGCGACTCGCTGCGTGAAATCAGAGAGAGACTGGAGACTTGTGAACCGAGGGTTCATATGTCGCCTCCCTTGAAATGTCAAAGTTGGTTTTTTCTCTGAGCTGGCTGAGCCAGGCCCGCACCAGAACAGACCACTCGAAATAATCCCTGACAAATTCTCTCCCTCGCGCTCCCATGCCGCTGGCAAGTGCGGGGTTCGACATCAGCTTCAGGAGTGCCGCCGCGAGTTTGCGAGGCTCGTCGGGTGGGACAATGAGACCCGACTCGGCCGCCTGGATGAGTCGTTCGGGTTCTCCTTCAGCAGCTAGAACAATCGGCAAGGCGGCGGCCATCATCACGAAAGCTTTCGCGGGACGAGCGCCACGAGTGACGCCAGCCCGCCTGAGACTTATCACGGCGATTTCCGCGATGGAAAGAAACTTAGGAAGTTCGTGCAGCGCTACGGAATCCAGGAACGAAACGTTGCGTAGGCACAAATCTTCTGAAAGCGCTCGCAACTTGGGTTTTTCCGGGCCATCCCCGATAAATATAAATTGGAATTCCAGATGCTGAGACAAAAGCTTGGCGGCTTGCAGAATCTGTTCCGCACCTGCGGCATAGCCGTGATTACCTGCGTAAAGGATGATGCGTTTCCCTGACAAGCCAAGCCTAGCCTTGAGCTGTTCGTCGGCGGTACCAGGACGAAATAGCTCGGTATCGACACCATTTGGCAAGAACAAGAGTTTTGAGGCAGGAATTTGCTTCTCTGTAAGCAGGACGTCGCGAATACCGTCGGTCACAGCTGTTATATAGTCGGCGCGACGGTAAATCCATTTCTCGAGCATGTATACGGCCCGCAGAAACAAACCGTCTTTCAGAATGCCGAGATCTCTAACCGAGTCCGGCCAAAGGTCGGCGACGTTAAAGATGAAAGGACATCGCCAAAGCGTGGAGGCGATCCAGCCGGGAATGCCTAAGAAGATCGGTGGAGAATCCACGAAAATGAAATCAGGCTTTGCGGTTTTGAGAAGAGCGATCATGCAGGTCAGCATGAACGAGATATAGTTCAGAATTCTGGACAATCCAGATCCGCCAGTGGCAGACAGCCACACGCGATGGACTTTGACACCTCCCTGAAACTCCCGGCGGTAAAAGCAACCACGATACTTGGGAAAAATCCTTCCAATTGGGTGGTGCGGCATTGCGGTCACAACCTCCGCTTTGTGCCCGGCGCACACGAGTTCCTTGCAGAACGCAGACAGGCGCACTTGGGTCGCACCAACCTCTGGAGCAAAATATTGTGTAAGGACGAGAAATCTCAAGTTGCTTCCACCTTTACGTTGGAACTGGCAACGGCAGCACCACATACTTCCCGATACAAACCGAGAAGAAACTCTTTCTCGTTGGCCCAGTTGTAGTGAGTTTCGACGGCGAGGCGGCCGCGCGCACCCATTTCTCGCGCTTCGGCCGGATGTGTTGTTAAGTATTCAATGGCCGCTGCCAATTCCCTCGGATTGAGGGGATCGACCAGTAGGCCGCATTGCGAGCACTCAACGATCGAGCGAAAGATCGGAAAATCCGAGGCGATCACGGGAATGCCGGCACACATGTACTCGAAGAGTTTTACCGGGTATGAATTGATGTAGTTCGGCTCTGGATGCAGGACCACCAGCCCCGCGATAGCCCTCTGAATGACGTCGGCGACTCCAGCACGATCTTGCGGACCCAGGTAATCAGTCTTGGCCCACCCTGGAATGAGGGTAAGATCGCCCAGCAGTCGCTCCGACTCAACGGAACCAACTAACTTAAGTCGGGCATCGATCGAGGCAGGAAGCAGACTCATGGCGCGAACCATCTCTTGTGCGCCGCGAGCCACGGTGATCCGCTGTCCCACGTAGGTGACGTAGCCTGGCGTCTGAGGCTCGGCAGACATTATCCGCGGGAACTCCTCAATCAACGGATAGTTTTGAACAATGGCGATGAGGGAATTTGCACGCAGAAATCTGGACGCAATTTCAGGTGTCGCGGCAATCAGGCCAGAGAAGAAACGGACTGCGGCAGATTCCGCCACTTCAAAGATCTTCTCAAGAGGTTTGCGCAACCATTTAGGAACGTATGGTTTGTAAGAGACCGTCCGCGGAAGATCTTCGTGGATATCATAGACTACAGCTTTTCCTGCGAGGCGTAGCAACAGCGCGACCGGAATCAGCTCGGCATCATGAAAGTGATAGCAATCTGCGTCGATCTTACGGGATCGTTTGTACACCGCGATGGTAGTGAAGAGCATTCGCCGCCAGCGAGAGCCAAGCTTGGGAACCGCTTCGACGCGAACGCCACTCAAACTCGTTGACCGCTCGTGGGGAGCGATTAGAACAACTTCATAGCCAGCGCCAAGGAGCGATTTGCATTCCTTGTGGAAAATCCTCACATCAAATGCGGGATGGGCTGACGTTAGTATGCAGGCTCTTAGTGCCATGACTTGGAATCAGCAATAGACCAGAGAGAATCAGGATTCTACGGAAGCGCGTTGCAATGAGACAGAGTTGGCGTATGACGGAACTCTTCTAGCAGTAGTCCCGATGTGCAGAAAGCCTTGCTCGCGGGCGTTTCTCCAAACGGCCATCGTGACTCCGCACCATACCCAGATGATCCGGTTGTCATCGAGGTCGCCGCTAAACATGCTTACCAGTACGCAATAAAGAAGGAGACCAGGCAAGACTCCGTAGAGGCCACGGGAGATGCGCGATAATCGATAGGCCGCGCTCGTCACCAAGACGAGAAATATCAACATCAGGAACTGGCCGACGAGCCCTTCTTCAAAAGTAGTCTCGAGAAACAAGTTATGTGGATAACCGCGCACGTCTCGGCCGTAATAAAAAAAACTCCAACTGCCAACTCCTTGTCCGAGCCACAGGTGATCCGGAATCGCCGACAAAGTCCGTAGATAGAACTCAAGGCGCTTGGCACCCGAACCGGATGCCTTGCCTCCTTCACTGAGCTGGAGAAGTTCGCCGGCTTTTGAGCTGAACTTTTCCGGATCCGCCTGCCTGAGGTACAGATAGGATCCGGAACACGTCACGAGCAGCAGCACACCAGCCAAAACACTGCTTGAGGACAGTTTTTGCTTAGCAAAGGCGAAAAAAGTCAGCGGAAGAACCAGTGCGAGGGAGACAGCTGGACCGCGCGCAGCGGATGCCACTAGTCCGGCGACCAAAATAGCAGCGCACACAAGAATTAGCAGTGATCGGCCTCTTATGTTTTGCAGCAGTGGAAAGCAGAGCAGAAGCAAGATGCTCATGCCGAGGAGCCAACCCGCGCCAATTCTGGTGATGTCTCCCTCTGCGTTGGCAGCACGGATCTGTAGGTGCAAAACCATTTGGACGGAGGTCACACATCCACAGAGAACGAAGAGAAGAGCAAACCTGCGGAAGTCGGCTTCGTCACGCATGAGAATAAGTCCAGAAACCAATAAGAGGGTGCCGATCAGCACCAAGCGAAGGAGCTTGGCAGTGCCATAGGTCGGAGAATCTGTGTAAGCAAGGCTAAGAGCGACAGTAGCGCAAAACGCTCCGTACGCCGCCAAAATCTTCCACTGACCTCGAAATGAGTCGGCAAGGTTTCTGCGTTCCAGCCCGCTGAACTGTTTCAACACCTTCCAGAGCAACCCGACAAACAGGCCAGCGAGAGTGACCAAGGTGAGGTCGACGAATGTTATCCGGCTGAGCGGCCAGGAACTCTTCCACTGAGGCATGAAAATACTCGCAGCAAGGAATGTTTCCGGCCAGCGAAGAGCCACAACCCCGAATAATCCAACGCCCGAAGTCCCCAGGGCAACCCAGATGGGCAACGCGGGGGCCGAGGAGCACACTAAGATCAGAACGCTAACAAGGAGCAAAACGAAGAGTACGAGACGCCACTCACTTTTTGATCCGGATATCATGCTCGATCCGCAGAAATCCGCGCGTAATCGGTGAGCCAATCGTACCGTTCGCCGCCTTCCAATAGCGGCAGCAGTTGGAAATAGAGCGACCGATAAAGAGGGTCCAGCAAGTTGTTGTTGTGCCAAACCAGGGTGAACAGGCCGCCCACAGCTCGACATCGCCTCAAAACCTCTTTGACTACGGTGACGCTTTGCTCGCAATCGAGTTTCATGTACCCGAGCAGAGTTCGATCCATGACGATGAGTGGGATTTCCAGTAAGTCCGCCTCGCGGTTGAGTGAGAAAAGCCAAGGCCGGTACGGGATGCACGTGCCGGCTCGGAAACCAAGGTGCTCCGCGAAGCACAAACTGCTGTCATAGGCGAGGCCGCAGGTCTCCCAATGAATCCAGGTGTCTGGGCACCACCGCAGATAGTGTTGGCGGCCACCAAGAGGGCCCTCGCCCAACACCTCACGGAGTATTTGCACTTCCTTCCGCAGCTTGTCGGGCGACCGAAATGTGTCGTAGCCCGGCTGCACGCCGGACTCAACTTTGTTTTCGCTAAGCCACTGGATGGTCCTGCGGATCTTTCGGTGACGCGGATCGTAGCCACTGTCTCGCAGGCCGGGATGACTCGCCTTCCAATACACAGAGGAGTCTAAGGACCGCTCCAACGATAAACTCACAATTTCTCGGAGTGCCCGAAGCTCGCTTGGGTCTGCGTCGCTCACTAACCCAAAGATGTCGCGTGCTGAGTTCAACGGCTTGCGGTGATGTGTTGTGTGGCGAACCACGTCTTTCAACCTGAAAGGAATACCAATGTGATCGGCGTCGTGGCTGATCTTGATGCGGAGCTTTCGTTCAGGGCGGCGCCACATCGGAAGTAGCGTTTGGAGCACCTGCTCGAACGCCAAGCCGTACTCGTCGACAATGGGACGCCGCAGGAAGTCCTTCGCCATGGCTAAGCTTTTCTGGGCACTGAAACGTCCATGCGTGTCCCGTTCGACATCGAGCATTTCTTCCCATCGTGACAGCGAGAAGAGAATCGATAGAGGCAAGTCGACGGTGCATTCGATTGTGTTACTGTCACGCCTCACGAAAAGGCTGAGGTCATGGTTGTCGGCATCCCAAGCGAAGGGGACAACAAAATCGGGAACGACCTCTCTGAGAAATGCAGTTGGCGCGAACATCCACGAGCGCCGAGCCATTGGCGTCCGGCCCATGGAAAGTTCGCGGAGAAGAGCGGCGGCAGCATGAGGAAAGGCGATCTGCTTTTCAATTTGGCCCGGCAGTCGTAGCACAGTCTTGTCTTCTTCGACCGAGATGCGCCATTCCTTCTGGATCGTATCACTTACGCCGGCGCGGCGAGCCAACTCCGCAATCGCGTAACGCCGTGCCGGTGGCGTAATCCTTATCCGCTGACTGATTTTTTGAATGTAGACCGTGCGATCTTCTTGGCGAATACGCAAGGGAGCTAACGGAGATTCACCCGCGTCCGTGGGTGATATTGGCGGAAGGGATGACGCAACTGTTTCGTGTGTACTCATTTGGGCGCTCACGTTTTCTGAGGATTGCGCATGTGGAGGTCAATTTATGCGGGGACATTTTTGAACAATGGCTTGGCGGTAACGCTGCGTGAAATTTGCCAGAATGCCGAGTAGTGAGCCAGCCTTCTCAATACGCCAGACTGGAACAGCGGTTGCTCCCCACCTACGGTAAAAGGCCTCGACTCCCTTGAGGCCGGAGCCTTCAAAATCGAAATCTCGACCGGCAGCCAAAGTGTCTTGCACAGCCGTCCAAAGCAGCAGATTTTGGCCGGGGATGTCCAAGAAAGCTGGGTCAAAGCCGGAGATAATCTGATAGGTAGTACGAGAGTCATGTACGGTCAGCAAACCGGCTACGGCTTGGGCATCCGACGTGTATGCGATGTACAAATTTGCGCGCTGCCGCTGGCTGGCTTCCCGCCAAAGATTTAGAGGAAGGGAGTCATCAAATGGGCGTTGAGTCTCTTTCCGCTCGAATGTCATTTTATTCAACGAAAGAAGTGCTTCGATACTTTGATCCTTGACTACCTCCAAATTCAGTTTTTTTGCTTTGGTGAGCTTTTGCATGTGCGTTCGGGTAATGCCGCGAGAAATCTCAGGAATTCCCTGACGCGCCGAAAAGCGGAAGGTGTATGCGAGCGACACGCTAAAGTCGGCCCACAAGAAGCCTTGAAGGTCGGGGGCGACAGCACCGGCCATGTAGCGAAAACTATCGAAGTCACCCAAACTACCGGCTATGGCTTCTCCAGCCGACCGCATCCGATGAAGTTGATCGCACACCCCGTCCGTCCCATAGAGGTCAAATATGGGACCGAGGTAAGGAGTGAGTGGCGGAGTGTGTAACAACCGCAGACCGGCCCGTCTTTTTTCAGGCAGAGGTATTCCGCCCAGAATTTGACCCGCTTCGTTCTTTGCGACCAATAGCCTGAACGCCTCTGATGTCTGAGCTAGCCACCAAGAATAGTGGAACACTGTGCCGTGGGGTGATAGGTCTACCAGACGATCCCAGTCGGGATATTCCGACGCCGTCAGAAACTGGCAGAACACCCTTTCTACGTTGGCTTGACGGCAGACGGAAGGAAGGGCTTGCTTATTGGGCGCCCGGTTGGATTGTGGGGATGCCATTTGGGGAGGTTACAAGCTTGGTCAGTCCGTTTTTGTCGTTCAATCGCCTACCGCCGCAGGGGTTCCTGCAGCTTCAGATTGAAGCTGGGAATTGCCAACTTCACTTCCAACTGCTTCAGATTGCAAAATGCGCGAGTCCCCGCTAGAGGCCAGCTCATAATGCTCTCCACAGGCTTCGCAGTGCCCGTGGCCCTCGACCAGCTCAAGTCGAACTCCGCAACGGCAAATCCATCCAATCTGCCGGGCGGGACAGCCGACCACCAACGCATAGTTCGGGACGTCTTTTGTTACAACGGCACCCGCCCCGACAAAGGCGTACTCGCCAATGGTTGTTCCGCACACAATCGTGGAATTGGCGCCCAGACTGGCTCCTCGTCGTACAAGAGTTCGCTGATACTCATTCTTTCGATTCACGTGACTTCGCGGATTAATGACGTTGGTAAAGACCATCGAAGGTCCGCAAAACACGTCGTCTTCTAACTCGACTCCCGCGTAGAGCGAGACGTTGTTCTGGATTTTGACGTTGGAGCCGATCTTGACGCCGCTCGCCACGTGGACATTCTGGCCAAGATTGCACTCTTCGCCCAGCGTCGTATTCTTCATGATGTGGGAGTAGTGCCAAATATGGGTACCAGCCCCGATGGAACACGGCTTGTCGACTCTCGCGGTCGGGTCAACAAAATAGTTTGGTTTGCGTGCGGCGCTCAGTTTCTGCGCCTGGCCGTCGTGTTTCAGGGATTCTTCTGCTGCGTTTAGCACACGGAGAACCCGAACGCCGTTCCATCCGTCCGTCTCTGGCTTGGACCGATTGCCGACGCACTCGAGAAAATGCTCACATTCTGTCTTGAGCGGCTCCTCGGAAGAAATCTCTACCACTTTTCCTTCTGACTTGTGCGCGACGGGAGTGCGATCAATCCACTCAACTTGATGCGGATACAACACGAGCTTCCGGTCGGGGTTTGTGTCGTCGAAGACGGCCATTTGGCGGTCACCCACCACGACCAGTTTCTGTTCTTTGAACGGGTGGAGCCAACTAACGAAGACGTGAGCGGTGACTCCACTCGCAAAAGTACAGCTCGTGAGCGTCACATCAGCGATGTTTGAATTAAGGTAGGCGCCGCCATGAGCAGCCACCGTGGTGGGTTCTTCACCGAGGAGATGGAGAATCGCAGAAATATCGTGTGGCGCAAAGCTCCAAAGAATGTTCTCTTCCGTGCGAAGCTTTCCGAAATTGAGTCGCGAAGAGTAGAAGTACTCGATCTTCCCCAACGTGCCTCCGCGAACTAGTTCCTTAAGCTTCTTTATCGCCGGGTGATAGTGCAACAAATGCCCGACCATTAGAAGCCGGCCAGTGGTGACCGAAAGATCAGCCAACTCTTCTCCTTCTTCGACGCGGAGTGCTAACGGCTTCTCGACAAACACGTCTTTGCCTGCAAGGAGCGCTTGCTTTGCCAGCCTGAAGTGCTCGACGGCTGGCGCTGCAATTACGATCGCTTCAATGTCCTTGCGGTCGAGTAGTTGGCGGAACGTCGCGCAGATATCGACGCCGTACTTTGCAGCGAGAGATTTGGCTCTTTCTAGGTCGACGTCGCAAATGGCACGGAGACTTCCCAACTCGTGAAAACTGCGGACCAGATTCTTGCCCCAATATCCACATCCAAGCACACCTACACTCGCGGTCGGGCTCATCACTCAAATCTCCTTTTGTTTTTCCTTCTTATTCTTATTTGGAATCGTAGAAGCTGGCAATTGCTCGAACGATGCGGTCTTGGTTGTGGGGGGTAAGTTCGGGGTAGATGGGTAACGCTAGAACATCGGCCGAGGCTTTTTCAGCCTCCGGAAACTTCCCGCCGCAGTGTCCAAGATAAGAGAATGCCGGTTGAACGTGCAGTGGAGAAGGATAGTAAACGTCCGTCGCGATGCCTTCTGAACTCAGGAATTCGCGCAGCTCTTCGCGCCGGGGAACCCGAATCACGAATTGGTTGTAGACGTGAGTACACTTCTCTGGAGTCGAAGGCAAACGAACCACGTAGCCCAGATTGCTTTGCGCAAAGAGTTGTCGATAGAGGTCCGCGTGCTCCGCGCGTTTGCTGCTCCAGGAATTTAGATGTCGCAGTTTCACGCGAAGAATGGCGGCATGAAGCGCGTCAAGCCGGCTGTTGGTACCCAGGATTTCATATTGATACTTTTTCCTGCTGCCATGTGCCCTTAGAAGACGCAATTCATCGTCGACCTTGGCGTCTGTGGTTGTGATCATTCCCCCATCACCTGCACAGCCTAGATTTTTTGAGGGAAAAAAGCTAAAGCAACCGCACAGCCCAAAGCTTCCAACTTGACGGCCGTTGTATGTTGCTCCAATCGCTTGAGCCGCATCCTCGACCACGGCGAGATTGTGCTTGTCCGCTGTGCGCAGGATCGGATCAAGGTCGGCAGAGAGACCGAATAGATGCACCGGCATGATGGCCCGGGTATTTCCCGTGATGGCGTCCTCGATCAGCCTGGGGTCGATGTTAAAAGTCTCTGAATCGATGTCTACGAAAACGGGCTTGGCGCCGGTGCGCGCAATAGCTCCGGCCGTGGCAACAAACGTAAACGGAGTGGTGATCACTTCATCGCCGCGCCCGATGCGCAGCGCAAGCAGGGAGAGATACAAGGCGTCGGAACCCGAGGCGCAGCCAGCGGCATGTGGCGTTCCAACGTAGGCGGCGATTTCGCGCTCTAGGAGTTGCACTTCTTTGCCCAGGATGAACTGCTGGCTCTCGAAAACAGACTCGACGGCCCCCAGCACCTCCTCCTTGATCGATAGAAACTGAGCCTTCAAGTCGAGGAACTGCAGTGGTGTCCTGTCCACATCCTTTGGCGGTGGCGCAGTTGGTGCACGATCTCCTTGAGATACGGGTACAGTGGTGGCCATTGCGATCTTGCTCCTCTTTTGCGAATGGAATGTACGTGCGGTGAATCGCGGTAAATCTAGTTAGCGATGCGGAGCCCCAAGCCGTAGCCTGCGACTTGCCCGGCGGCCGCGGCAGCGACATCTCCCATCTTTCGGACGCCTTTCTTGAATCCGCTCTGTGGGACAAACAGAATGTCGTTGGCGGAGAGGACCGGATCCTGAACCTTGCCTTTCATTATCTTGTCCAGGTCGAGAGGAATCTCCTGTCGGTCGGTCTGGCTTTCCGACCTGCGAACAATGATTGCCTTGCCTAGAGAGGCTGTCGGCAGCGGACCCTCGACCAGAGCTATCGCTCTCAACACGGTCATACCGTCCCTCGCATCCTGAATCGCAAACGCTCCTGGGCGCGTCACGGCTCCCACTACGTAAACGACGGAAGATCCCGCGACCGTAATCTGGTCGCCTTCCTTAATTACGATATTGCCCTTCGGGTCTCCAGACATTAAGACAGCCACATCGACAGTCTGAATGTCCGCGGTGGGGGCGTCCGTGCTGCTGTTCGGGGAACCCGGCGCACTACTTTTGGCGGTAAGCGGGTGGCTTACGGCAATTGTCCCCCCAGCCGTCGGCAAGAGCCCCCCGCTCATAGAAAGCACGTCCATCAAACGAGTGGGTTTCTCAATGGGGTAGACTCCAGGCCGCGCCACAGGACCAACGATCGAAACGTTTTGCGTCATCCCACGCTCGATGAAGACCGTTACATATGGTTCCTTGAGTATCTGCTGTTGTTTGAGTTCGGCCCCTAAGCGCTTAGAAAAGTCGAAGGTTGTCAGCCCCGCCGCGTGCACCGGCTTGGACAGCAACGGGAGTTCAATATCCCCGCTTTGGGTCACTTGGTAACGTCCGTTAACGTCGTCCTCTTCAGCCACTCTGATATTCACAATGTCGCCCACCCCAATCACGTACCCGCCGTATACGCGGTCCGACGGAGCGCCCGATTGCACGCCTTGCGAAGGTGTGGGGAGTTGCGGATTCGGAGAATTCAGTCGCTGTTGCGCCGCAGACCTCAAGGCTAAGCAGGAACAGAGTCCACAGGTAATCAATAAAATGGTTAGGTACCTGATTGTTTTTGACATTCCCATAAATTTACTACCCCTCTCTCGTGGCGGCACGCCTACATCCGCCCTCGCGCCCTCTTGGTCCGGTCGTATCCATATCCTTTTCCGTAGCCGTAGTACTCGGAGCTCAAATCCACGCCGTTGAGGACAACACCTAGGATCTGAGATTGAACATCACCGAGAATCTCCAAGGTCCATGACAACGCGCGACGAGTTGTCGTGCTGCGCCTCGCTACTACGACGATTCCGTCCGCCAGCGACGAGAGCCATCTTGTTTCCGCGAAGGGGATCAACGGGGGCGAGTCGATAACGATATATTCGAAGCGCGATTTGAGCTTCTCAACCAGTTGCATCATTGCCTCCGAACCAACACGTTCGATCGAATCCGGCGCAGCTATACCGGCCCCGACAACGGTCAGGTTGGGCTCTTCGGGAGAATTACCGAGTTGGTCAATTAGATCAGGTTTGACTAAGACATCTTGAAGCCCCACGCGCCTCGACAAACCGTAAGCAGGTGTAATGACGGGGTGCCGCAGGTCGGCATCAATGAGACAGGTCTTGTGATGCCGCGACAATGCACTTGCCAAATTCGTTGCGACGGTGGTCTTGCCTTCGCCTGGGAACGCCGAAGTTATCAGCAGTGTCTTTAACAGCTGCCCCTTCGCCTGGGCGGAAATCCGGATAGCCGTTTCTAGCGAGCGAATTGCTTCAGCTTCCGGCGACTCCGGATCTTCTTTGAAGAACTGCAAGACGGGTACAATAAAAGAGCGTTTATTCGCGCCACCCAAAACGCCCTTCGGGAGCGAGACGTTCCGCAACCTTGCCTTACGCCTACTGGTCGGCAAAAGCGCCAAAGCTGGCATGCCCGACAGCTGTCGAACGTCGTCGACGGAGGAAATCGTGTCGTCCATTCCTTCAGCGACGAATGCTAGAAGCACGCCTCCAATCAATCCAAGAATGAGGCCACCACCGAGGATCTCCAGGCGATGCGGCCCAGAGGGACGAACGGGAACTCGCGCATTGTCGAGGATTCGTATGTTGGTCGCGGTGAGCGAACCGGCGACGGCGAGTTCCTTGATCCGCGATGAAGTAGAAATGTACAAGTTGGACTGCGCCTGTGCCTCGCGTCGTAGCATGTCAAATCCGACGGCATTGGCGTTCGATGCGTCCAGCTTGCCTTTAAGGTCGTGAAGCGATTTGCGTAGCAGGTCCTCGCGGACTTGTGCTGAGCGGTAGGAAGATTTGATCTGCTCGGCGATTCTCGACCGCTCACCGTTCAGCTGGGTATTCAGCTCGGACGTCTGTTCTTGAAGCTTCCGGACTTGCGGGTTGTTCCCGCCATAGACGGCAAGTGCCTGAGCCAATTGCGCCCGGCTGTCCACCAAGCGCTTTGTCAGGTCCTGGATCAACGAACTGTCCTTCATTTGCGGCAGCACATCCGTGCGACCTTCATCAATCAGCCGAACGTAGGACTCCTGCTGAACACGATCCCCCATGCTTTGAGTCAGTTGCTGGTTGATCTGGGATACCCGAACAGCAATTGGATTAGAAAGTGTCGCTTGCCCAGCGGCATCGCCGGACCCGTCTCCTGCGACAGGCACTGTGCTTGCCAACTCGGTCCCTTCGTGGTTCTTTTGGAAGTCGACTAGAGCTTCGTTGCTCTTGTCGACAGAATTTTTCAACTCCTTCATTTCAGGTGCCAAGGATTCTGCCGCGCGCAGCGTGGATTCGTACTTGCTACGATGGGCATCGTCCAGGTAAAGCCGGACCAGATTGTTGACGATGTCGGTCGATAGCCCGGGGTCGCCACTCTCGAAACTCGCGTCTACCAGACGGCTATTCTTGACCTGGTTAATCGCCAAGCCCTTGTGGAAAATCTTGAGCAGAGCATCCATATGCTCGCTTGTCGTCGCCTCACGTCGGAAGTCCGGCACCATCTTGACGACCCGGTTAAACACTCCTCCAAACCAACTCGGTGAGTAAAATTTCGAGTTCTGATCGAGGTGTAAACCCTGAATCACCTTCAAAGCCAGGTAGTCACTGCGAAGTATTTCGCTTTGCGTATCGAGATAGTCTTGCTGGGAGGGAGTTACGGCAGCTGAGTCGCGAAGCGCGACCGAGTCTCCGGCGGCAGGTGCAATCTCCAGGATGGCGTGCGCCTCGTACTTGTTATGCAGAATAAGAACGAGCGCTAGCAGAATCAGTTCCAAGCCCAGAGCAAAGGCCGCGGCGGCCTTCCAGTGCCGACGAAGAATTCGTTGTACTTGAGGCCAGGAAGTTCCGTCGTTCGAGCCAAGGTCAGGACGAGCATAGAGCCCATAACGTGCGTCGGTCTGAATGATCGATTCCCTCGGATTCTTTGAAACAACGATCTGGGATGCCATTTTCAGCTCCTGCGTGATTTCGAGGGCCTGGCCTGGCGCAAATGAGTCTTACGTTGCCGTTTAATCACAACTGTCGCCCACAGCGGAGATAGGTACTTGGGAACATTCTTTCTGGGCGGGACTAAAAGATCCGAGAAAATACGCAGTTGGCAAGGCCGCGCCCACAGTGGCGACTACGCCCATAGCGGAATTGATTGATCCGCGCGCGCATACCAGGCCGACTACGACGAAGCCTCCGGTAGCCAGCGAAGAAAAAAGTAGGATTCGCTTGATCGGCCATCCATTCCCCCGAAGCAAGTCGTAGAAGTGGCGCCGATCACCGGACAATGGGGAGAAGCCGGCACGAACTCTGCGCACGATCGCTGCCAAAGAATCTATGAGTGGAAGGGCAAGGAAGAGCAAAACGGCTGGCCTCGAAGGATTGCCGGGCGTCGTGCGAATCCAATCGAAGTACAGAAAGGCAAAAACAGCACCGAGCAAGTTACTTCCGGAATCGCCGATGAAGATGCGCGCCGGAGGATAATTGTAAAACAAAGTCCCGACGCACGCCGCCAAAATACCGCAGGACAGCCAAAGCGAAGGCCCGTTTGCCGATACCGCAAAAAGTAGAATAAATCCGGTAGCAGCTACAGAGCTCACCATCAATGCGAGCCCATCCATGCCATCCAAAAAATTCATTGCGTTAACCATCAGCGCGAAAAACAGGACAGTGGTCGCGCAATCCAGCAGAGGGATTGACGACCAATGAAGGCTCCACCCCGCAACATATAGCGAACCAGCGGCAACCATCTGCACGCCCAGCCGCATTAACGCGGGAACTCCGCGAAGATCGTCAACCAGTCCGGCGGTCCACACTCCAAGCAACGCAAGAATAACCACCAGCGATGGACGCAGCACTGCCGGAGCAGTGACGGTTCCCAGGAGAAGGGCCGCCATCATCGTCGCTCCGCCAAGACGAGGAGTCGGGATTTGATGGATCTTGAGCGGACCTGGAGTGTCATACCAGTCCTTGCGAATCGCGAGCGCTCGCGCCAAAGGCGTGAGCAGAATGCAGGTCGAAAGCGTAAGTACTGACAAAGTGAGAAAAATGAACATCAGATTCGGTCAAAAATTATGTCGCGTGCTAGCTGGTCTTCAGGGAGAGTACAGCCGGTGCCCGATCCTGCACGGCTTCGCCAAGTGTGTTTACGACGTCTCGAATTTCGGCCTCGGAAAGAGATGGAAAGAACGGAATCGCCAGGCAAGTGTTGGAAGCCCACTCTGTCACCGGCAAATCGCACTGTGCACCGCCAGTGATCTCGATGAAGTAAGGCTGCTTGTGAATTGCTGGAAAGTACGTCTGGCTCGCAATACCGGCGTTCGCCAGGTGTTCACGGACTTCGTCACGCAATTCGGAGGTCGACGACTCACCCATGAACTGCACATAAAAGACGAACCAGCTACGCGTGGAGCGAGAATCGACGTGAGGAAGCCGCACGAGGTCGAGCCCTTTCAAAAGCTCAACGTACCGGTTTGCCACTCGAGTACGGCCAGCGAGGAGTTCGTCAATACGTGCCAGTTGCGCGCATCCCAAGGCACATTGAATATCGCTCAGGCGATAGTTGTAACCTAACGTCACATGTTTCAGCCAACGTCCGTCGACGTCGCGTCCTTGATTCCTCAGGCTGCGGCATTGTTCGGCGATCTTAGCGTTATCGGTCACAATCATCCCGCCTTCGCCGGTGGTCATTTGTTTATTCGGGTAGAAGGCGAACACCGCCGCCTCACCAAACGTTCCCACGCTGCGACCGTTATACGTCGCTCCGATCGCTTCGCATGAGTCCTCAAGAATCGCCAAGCCATACTCGGCCGCCAATCTATCGATCGCATCCATTTCGGCCGGTAGACCGAATACGTGGACGGGCAAAATCGCCTTTACGACTAACCCGTTCTCTCGATCAATCACTTCGCCACTCGCGTTTCGGACGCATTTCTCGCGCAAGAATATCCGCAGCTGTTCTGGATCGATATTGAAGCTGTCGGGATCGATGTCGATCAGTCGCGGCGTTACGCCCTCGTAAAGCAAGCAATTCACCGAGGCAACGAAGCTGAAGGAACTGGTCAAAACCTCGGCCCCGCAGCCGAGCCCCATCGCTCGCACACACATATGTAGCGCCGCCGTGCCGCTGCTGGCTGCAATGGCATGTTTAGTTCCTATATACGCAGCAAAGCTCTCTTCAAAGGCAGCAAGTGTCGGCCCAAGACTCAGTTGATTGCTGCGCAGGACGCGCGTAACGTGCTCGATCTCCAACTCACCAATACTCGGCCTCGAGAGAGGAATATTCACGAAGCCACCTCGCCAATGAGCGCGTCTTTCACGCTGTAATCACAAACTTGGAAACGCGGAATGCGATTTTCCGCGAAACCTGGCACTAAGTTGTCGATCAATGCGATCAGCCGGTCGTAATTCCTATCACTAAGGCTCGCTTCGAATTCTTCCAACGCCTTCATCACCTCGATTGGCGTTGGATCTTGTCCCTTCAATACGAAGAGGAAGGGATTCTCTGTCGCTTGTGGATGTTCCCAGGACTCCCATAGTTCTTCGTGAATCTTCTCGCCATCTCGTAGACCAATGAATTCGATCGACAACTCTTCCTCTGGGATGTAACCCGAAAACAGGCTCATCGTCCTTGCCAGTTGGTAGATATTGACGGGCTCGCCCATATCGAAGATGTAGGTTTCGCCGCCCTTACCACGAGCCGCGGCACACAGAATTAAGTAGACAGCCTCGGGAATGCTCATAAAGAAACGGGTAGCGCGGGGATCCGTTACACGAATAGGGCCACCTTTGTTGATTTGGTCGCTAAAGAGCCGAAGAACGCTGCCAGAACTTCCGGCTACGTTCCCAAACCGCACATTGAGAAATTTTGTTTTGTGAGTTTCCCCGAAGTGTTTGACCGTTAGCTCCGCCAGCTTCTTTGAAAGGCCCATGTAACAAGATGGATTGACGGCCTTGTCCGTGGACACGTTGACCATACGCTCCGCTCCATATTCGGCGGCCAACGAGGCGACATTGCGGGTACCCAGAACGTTGTTGCGAATTGCTTCCTGTGGGTGCAACTGCATCATTCCCACGTGCTTAAAGGCGGCGGCGTGAAACACGAGGGAAGGGCGTGCGCGGTCAAAAACTGCCCTGAGCACGTCCATATTGGTGATGTCTGTCAGGCATAGCTCTGCAACGGCGTTAGGGAACTTCTCCATCACCGCGAGGTGACTGTAAAACAAATTGTTTTCGGATTTGTCGACCAGGATCATGCGTTCCGGACCTGCGGCCGCAATCTGCAGACAAAGCTCTGAGCCAATCGAGCCACCAGCGCCAGTAACTAGCACCGTCTTACCGCCAAGCAATCTCTTCGCCAATCGCCTGTCCGGAGCGATGCGCTCGCGCTGGAGTACATCTTCGATTTGAATTCGTTGTAGGTCGCCAAGTGAAACCGTGTGATCAACAAGGTTGCGCAGCGTCGGCAGGCTTCTGACCGGAACTCCGCACTGGCGGCAAACCGCCAGAATGCGCCCCATCTGAGACCGAGTTGCGCTGGGAATGCAAATCAAGACCTCCGCGGCGCGCGTGCTTGACACAACCCTCTGCAGCCGCCGGAGGTCGCCAACAACCGGAACGCCGCAGATACTTGTTCCGACCTTTGCCGCGTCGTCATCCACAACGGCTACCGGACGGATAGGAGTGTTCTGGTCCATCAGGAGTTGACGTACGATCGACGCTCCGCCGTCACCTGCCCCGATAACTACCACCTTCCGCGCGCACTTCTGCAATCTGGATCTCTCGCTGGCGTAGACGCGAACGCTCAAGTGGCCGACCGTCAGCAACCCGGTTGTCATAGCTCCATCAAGGGCCAGGAAGATGCCCGGCACCGCTACTTGATCGCCAGCAAGTCGTGTAACGGCGAAAAGAAGCAAGCCGCTCGTGACAGCTGAGTAAGCGAGCGCTAGGAAATCTGGGATTCCCGCATGGCGCAATGAGCAACGTAATGCGCCGAAATAGGAAAGCGTAAGTGCTTTGACGGCTATCACGACCGGTAGAAAGCTCAGGAGCACTGTCGTATTCATCGGCACGTTTGTATAGTTTTTTAGCAGCGAAGTACTCACCGTGTACGCTAGAGCCACACCGCCTAGATCTGCCGCGATGCGCAAACCGCGCAGAATGTTGGGCAAGGCCGCGGCAAAGCCCGAGTCAATACGGACATTGGCCCGACGAGACAGATTGGCGGAGGACTTCGATGCTGCTGGAAAAGAAAATGTGTTGCTCATTTGGTTTTGTGTGACCTGCAGATGTCAAATGTAAGGATTCTTAGGCTGCTTCCAGTGCGTACCCTTGGATCTTGATCGAGAGCGAGCGCTGAATCAGATTCACAGAGAGGACCAGACTGCTGTCCTTGTCCACTCTGATGAGAATTCCTTCAAGGCCGGCCAAGGAACCGCTACGAACGCGGACCCGCTGGCCCACTGTGATATGGGGATGCGGCCTGCAAGGAATCTGTCCCGCGACTAGCATCCGTATGTTGCTCATTTCGTTTTCCGGTATGCCGCCGATCTCGCGGGGGTTACCCACAAAACCGATAACTCCACTGGTGCGCAAAACGGCCAGTCTGCTGCCGAGAAAATCATCAAGTCTCACGAACACATATCCTGGGAACAGCGGAAGATCCACTTTCTTGAACCGATCACTCCACTTGCGTTCCTCTTGGTACAGGGGCAGCAGAGTCTCTACCCCATCCCCGCCTAGATGCTTGGCCACAGTCTTCTCATGGCGCGAGTACGTTTGCACTGCATACCAATTGCAGGAATGTTGCATCGAGGAGTGAATCCTCAGGTTTGGTGTAAGGCTTCGCCATTCTCAGTCCCAGGAAGCCCTTCTTCCCAAATACGGAGCGGACAAACGGGAACGCACGAAAAGTCGCTTCCCGACGCCAACTAGAAAACCACAACCATCCGAGCACGGACTATCAGGTAAATTATGGAATCTCCTTCCGCGACAACCCTAGCCGGCCTGAGATCGCGTCGTCAGTTGCGTGAATCGGAGCTGTCGAATCACTAATTGAGACTTGATAAGATAAGAATTGATTTGGTCGTCGCTCACGGAAAACCCGAGACCGCTAGTCTCTCAACGTTCGGTGCACAGAGATCCTCATTCACAGCAAGAATCGCGCGACCATGGCAACAAATACGCGTATCAAATCCAGGCTTGAGGAGTTCAAGCGGTCTGTGGAAAAAAAGAGCGTACGCACTACGCGCACCTCGCGGCGACATACCGCCACGACGTAGTTGAGGAAGTTGGCGGCTGTAACAAACGGTGTTACTGCGTTCGACGCGATCACCGCGTCCATGTCGCAAACAATCCACTAAGTTATAGAGAATTGGTGCCCGGGGGGGGACTCGAACCCCCATGAGGTAAAACCCCGGAGGATTTTAAGTCCTCAGCGTCTGCCATTCCGCCACCCGGGCCATTCTGGCAGTGCAGCAAGCAGGTTAGCATGGCTGGGGGTGAGACCGGAACGATGGCTTGTCCACACTTCAGCAGTAGGAAATTCCCCGTTTTCCTTCACTCCAGCGTGAAAAAGATTACGAATAGGCTCCCTGCAATTGACAACTCGCGGAAGGCAGAGTAGTTTTCCCCACAGCCTTTGGCCGCAAACGAACGCCAGCGGCAGCTGCATCTTGGTCTTTTCATTTTGGCGTAAAATCCCGTCGTCAGTACCGTAACGTGCTGCATCTAAGACCTGAACCAAACCCGCGGGATCCCTCCTAACCCGCTACAGGAGCGAACGTGACCCAGGTGAATCTCGACCAACTGAGCATCAATACCATTCGTACGCTCTCAATCGACGGCGTCCAGCAGGCCAACTCCGGTCATCCTGGCGCGCCCATGGGCTTGGCTCCGGTGGTCTATTCCCTGTTTCAGGGCGTGCTCCGTTACGATCCGGCGGCGCCACGCTGGCCGAATCGCGACCGTTTTGTGCTTTCCGCAGGCCACGCTTCAATGCTGCTTTATTCGACGCTGCACTTGATTGGCGTAAAGCAAATAGATCACAGCGGTAAGGTGACCGACGAACTCGCCGTCTCGATGGACCAGCTCAAGCGTTTTCGCCAGCTCGATAGCCGAACGCCAGGCCACCCGGAATCGCATCTCACCACCGGCGTTGAAACCACCACCGGTCCGCTGGGCCAAGGCGTGGCGCACAGCGTGGGCATGGCCATCGCCAGCAAATGGCTAGCCGCGAATTACAACAAGCCGGGGTTCGACCTCTTCGATTTCAACGTCTATTCGATCTGCGGTGATGGCGATTTGATGGAAGGCGTGTCCGGAGAAGCCGCTTCGCTCGCGGGACACTTGCAACTTTCCAATCTTTGCTGGATTTACGACAACAATCGCATCACCCTCGACGGCCCGGCTAGCTGGTCTTTCAGCGAAGATGTCATGACCCGGTTCGTCGGCTACGGCTGGAACGTCACGCGCGTCGCGGACGCCAACGATTTGCAGATGCTGGCCCGCGCCTACGAAACTTTCCAGAAAACGAAAGACAAACCGACGCTGATTGTAGTCGACAGCCACATCGGCTACGGCTCACCGAACAAGCAGGACTCCTCCGACGCCCACGGCGAGCCGCTGGGCGAAGCAGAAGTGAGGCTCGCCAAGAAATTCTACGGCTGGCCGGAAGACGCGAAGTTCCTGGTGCCGGATGGCGTTTACGATCAATTCAAAAATGGCGTCGGCAAGCGCGGCGCGGAAACGCATGCTGCGTGGAAAACGAAATTCGCCGAATACCAAAAGCAATTCCCGCAACTCGCCGACCAACTCAACCGCATCCAGACCGGAAAACTGCCGGATGGCTGGGACAAAGACCTGCCTGTCTTCCCGCCCGACGCCAAGGGTATGGCGACTCGCGATTCCTCCGGCAAGACGTTGAACGCGCTCGCGAAAAATATTCCGTGGATGATCGGCGGCTCCGCAGACCTCGCGCATTCGAACAAGACGAATCTCACCTTCGAGGGCGCGGGCGATTTTTATGCCAACCAATATAAAGGGCGCAACCTGCACTACGGCGTGCGCGAACACGCCATGGGCGCAGCGGCCAACGGCATCGCGCTATGCGGCCTGCGCACCTTCAGCGCTACCTTTTTCAACTTTACCGATTACATGAAGCCGGCCATGCGCCTCGGCGCCTTGATGGAGCTTCCGGTCATGTACATCTTCACCCACGATTCCATCGGTCTGGGCGAAGACGGCCCAACCCACCAGCCCATCGAACAACTTGCCGCCTTGCGCGCAACTCCCAATATGCTAGTTCTGCGTCCCGGTGACGCCAATGAAGTCGTTGAAGCCTACAAAGTCGCCATACAACACATGCACGGCCCGTCAACGCTGGTCTTCACGCGGCAACCCATGCCCACCTACGACCGTACAAAATACGCGCCAGCTTCCGGCGTCGCCAAAGGTGCCTACGTCCTCGCTGATGCTCCGGGTGGCAAGCCACAAGTAATCCTCATGGGCACTGGCAGCGAAGTCCGCCTCTGCGTCGAAGCCTACGAAAAACTCGCCGCCGAAGGCATCAAAGCGCGCGTCGTCAGCATGCCCTGCTGGGAACTTTTCGAGCAGCAAGACGCTGCGTACAAAGCGGGTGTCTTTCCGCCGGACGTGACCGCGCGTGTATCGGTCGAAATGGCCTCCGTCTTCGGCTGGGATCGTTATGTCGGCCCCAAGGGCAAGATCATCGGCATGCATTCCTTCGGCGCGTCCGCTCCGATCAAAGACCTGCTGAAAAAATTTGGCTTTGAAGTAGACAACGTGATCGCCGCAGCAAAACAAGTTTTGGGAAAGTGAGCCGCGCATGAAACTGGTGATTGGATCGGACCACGCGGGTTTCGCGTTGAAAGTAGCCATGGGAGATCTGCTGCGCTCCCTCGGCCACGAAGTCCTGGACGTCGGCGCCTTCAACGAAAACCCCTCGGACTACCCGGACTTCGCCGAAGCCGTCGGACGCGCAGCAACCGATGGCCGAGCCGAACGCGGCGTATTGATCTGCGGCAGCGGTGTCGGCGCAAGTGTAGCAGCCAACAAAGTCGCCGGCGTGCGCGCGGGCATGTGCCACGACACCTACTCAGCGCACCAGGGCGTCGAGCACGATGACATCAACGTTCTCGTGCTCGGCTCGCGCGTCATCGGCGTCAAGCTGGCGGAAGAACTCGTGAAAGCATTCCTCTCCGCCAAATTCACCAATGAGGAGCGTCACGTCCGCCGATTAGGCAAAGTGAAAGCCCTGGAAGCGAAATTCTGCCAGCCCGTCGCAAAGTAGTTGCGCGGCAACTCAATGTATTTGTCCGGCAGGCAGCCGCCGGTTCACAGGCGTACAATAGGGTTCGCGGACTTCCGGGAAGTTAAGGAGAATCACATGACCACTACCTCGACGATTCCAAACGTCGGCTCTCAGCATGCCAATCCACTGAAGGGTCTGCTCGCCTACGGGCAATCACCCTGGATGGATTATATTCGCCGCGACCTGCTCACCGGCGGCGGCCTGCAAAAAATGATCGACAATGACGGACTGCGCGGCATGACCTCGAATCCCGCCATCTTCGAAAAAGCTATCGCTACCAGCAAGGATTACGCCGACATCATCGAATCACCTGAATCCAAGAAGCTGGACGCCAAGGCGATTTTTGAACGGATCGCCATTCGCGACGTGCAGCAAGCCTGCGACATTTTCAAGCCGGTTTACCAGGAGTCGCGTACCCGCGACGGCTACGTCAGCCTCGAAGTCTCCCCGATGCTGGCGCACGACACGCAAGGCACGCTCGACGAAGCCCGCCGCCTCTGGAAATCCGTCAATCGCCCGAACGTCATGATCAAGGTTCCCGCCACCAGAGAAGGCGTTCCGGCCATCCGCCAATTGCTCGAAGAAGGCCTGAACATCAACATCACGCTGCTCTTCGCGCAATCTGCCTATGAACAAGTCGCCGCTGCCTTTCTCGACGCTCTCGAAGCGCGCGCAGCCAAGAATCAGGACATCAGCCACATCGCCAGCGTCGCCAGCTTTTTCGTCAGCCGCATCGACACTTTGATTGACGGCCGGATCGATGAACTCTTGAAGACCACCACCGACGCAGCCAAGCGCAGCAAGCTCACCGCTGTGCAGGGCAAGATCGCCATTGCCAATGCCAAGCTCACCTATCGCAAGTATCAGGAGCTTTTCGGCGGTGCGCGTTGGAAGGCGCTCACAGCCAAAGGCGCGCAACCGCAGCGTTTGCTCTGGGCCAGCACCAGCACCAAGAACCCGAAGTATCGCGACGTCATCTACGTGGAAGAACTGATCGGCGCAGACACCGTCGACACCATTCCTCCGGCCACTTTCGACGCTTTCCGCGATCACGGCAAGTTGCGTCCCAGCCTCACGGAGAATGTCGACCAAGCCGCCAAGACCATGGCCGCGCTCGAAGAAGCCGGAATCTCCATGATGGAAGTCACCAACAAGCTGCTCCAGGACGGTGTCAAACTCTTCGCTGATGCCTTTACACAATTGCTCGTGGCCACCGGCAAGAGCGCCGGGGTGCACGCGTGAGCGTGAACCCGCAAAAATACAAGCTCCCGAAAGACCTGGCCGGCCAGGTCGCCGCCGCCATCAACGATTGGAAGAGCAACAACAAGGTTCAGCGCCTGTGGCAGAAGGACGCCTCGCTCTGGACCAACACGGACGAAGCCAACTGGCTCGGCTGGCTCACCATTGTCGACGAGCAAATCGCCAACATCGCTCCGCTCAAGGAAATTGCTGCCGACATAAAGAAAGCTAAATTCAAGCATGCGTTGCTTCTCGGCATGGGCGGCTCCAGCCTTTGCCCGGAAGTCTTGCGTATGACCTACGGCATGATCCCCGGCTTTCCCGAGTTGCACGTCCTCGATTCCACCGACCCCGCGCAAGTCAAAGCCGTCGAAAACAAAGTAGATCTCAAGAAAACAATCTGCATCGTCTCCAGCAAGTCCGGCAGCACTCTCGAACCCAATATCTTCAAGCAATATTTCTACGAGCGCATCAAGTCGAAAGTAGGCGAAAAAGAGGTCGGCAGTCGCTTCATCGCCGTCACCGATCCCGGCTCGAAAATGCAGCAAGTCGCCGAGGCCGATAAATTTCGCAAGATTTTCCCCGGAGTGCCCGGCATCGGCGGCCGCTATTCAGCCCTCTCGAATTTCGGCATGGTTCCTGCCGCTGTTATGGGCCTGGATGTCGCGAAATTCCTGAAGAACACAGCCGAAATGGTCAAAGCCTGCGGTGCATCTTCGGCAGCCGACGTAAACCCAGGCGTGATTCTCGGGATCATCCTCGGTGTCGCCGCCAATCACGGCCGCGACAAAATTACTTTTATCACTTCCCCCGGCATCTCCGATCTCGGCGCCTGGCTCGAACAACTGATCGCCGAATCAACAGGGAAAATCGGCAAAGGCATCATCCCGGTCGACCGTGAAAAACTTGGCAAGCCCGCCGTCTACGGCAACGATCGCGTCTTCGCCTATCTCCGTTTGGCTTCCAAGCCCAACAAAGCGCAGGACGCCGCCGTGGCCGCTCTCGAAAAAGCCGGCCACCCGGTTGTTCGCATCACGCTGCCAAACACTTACACGCTCGGCCAGGAAATGTTCCGCTGGGAAATCGCCACCGCCGTCGCCGGCTCCGTCATCAACATCAACACCTTCAACCAGCCCGACGTCGAGGCCAGCAAAATCGAAACGCGCAAACTCACCACCGAATACGAAGCCAGCGGCCATCTCCCGCCGGAATCACCGTTCTTCGAAGGCCAGGGCGTCAAGCTCTACGCCGACGAGAGAAACACCGCAGCCCTTAAAGGCGGCACGAGACTCGTCGACATTCTGCGAACCCATCTAGGCCGCATCAAGCCCAACGACTACTTTGCCGTCCTCGGCTACGTCCTGATGGACGCCGCAAACGAAAAAACGTTGCAAGAACTCCGCCACACAGTCCGTGACTCCAAGAAAGTCGCCACCTGTCTCGGCTTCGGCCCCCGCTTCCTTCATTCCACTGGCCAAGCCTACAAAGGCGGCCCTAACAGCGGCGTCTTCCTGCAAATCACCTGCGACGATGCCAAGGACCTGCCCGTGCCAGGCCAAAAATTTACCTTCGGCGTAGTCAAGGCCGCGCAAGCCCGCGGCGATTTTGCCGTTCTCGCCGAGCGCGGCCGCCGTGCATTGCGCGTGCACCTGGGCAAAAACGTCAAGTCGGGTCTCGCGGCACTAGCAAAAGCGGTCGCTCAAGCCATTTCTTGCGGCTTCGGCGAGCCGAATTGCTCGGCGGACAACGGCGCCAAGGGTTCCAGTCGCTCCGCAGTCGCGGTTTCGGCTCGCTGAGCGGTGACCGGCTGACTGACGGGCTGCCAACGCAGCTCCGGAGGCGGCGGGTTTAGCTTCAGCCGACATGATGCTCCCTTTTTCGGCGCCTGTCAACCGCGCCCGAAAGGAAATCGATCATCGTACCTCCTTCCTCAAACCGCACTATTCTTCCCGCAGTTAAGATAATAGAGCGTCCTTGAGGTATAGTCCCTGCCTCCTCGGGCCCTGTAGAAAAAGAGGGCCTTTGGAGATAAACGGAGGTGCGGTCGCTACGCGGGGCTGGAGTAGAGCGGAGGTATGATTCGCTGGGGCGGCTGCGCACGCAGACGGATTCGGTGGACGCGGAGCACCTGACCAGTCCGGGCACAATGCTGGGAACACTAGCGTATATGTCGCCGGAGCAGGTGCGGGCGAAAGAGTTGGATGCGCGGAGCGATCTGTTCTCGTTTGGGGCGGTGCTGTACGAGATGGTGACGGGTGATTTGCCGTTTCACGGAGAAAGCTCGGCGATGATCTGTGAAGCCATCGTCAACCACGCCCCGGTGGCCGTGGTGCGGCTGAATCACGACGTGCCAGCCGAACTGGAACGCATCGTCAACAAAGCTCTGGAGAAGGACCGCAATCTGCGCTACCAGCACGCAGCCGACATGCGGTCCGACCTGCAACGCCTGAAGCGGGATACCGAATCGGGGCGTGTGGAGGCGGGCACTCTTGCCCATCCAGGCCGAGCGAAGCTCGGCATTTACCTCGCGGCCGCAATCTTGTTCGCTGCCCTCCTCGTGGGCGGGTTTTACTATCGTTCCCATCAGCAAAGCAATCGTCTCACCGAGAAGGACAGCATCGTCCTCGCCGAGTTCACCAACACCACTGGCGATCCGGTCTTCGACGGTACGCTGCGGCAGGGGCTGTCGGCACAACTGGAGCAGTCGCCGTTTCTGAGCTTGCTTTCTGATCAGCGTGTGGCGCAGACGCTGGCCCTGATGGCGCAGCCTAAAGATGCCAGGCCTACACGCGAGTTGGCCCACGAAGTCTGCCAGCGCACGGCCAGCGCTGCCACCATTGAAGGCTCGATTTCCAGTCTGGGCAGCCAGTATGTCGTGGGGCTAAAGGCTGTGAACTGCCGCAGCGGCGATGTCCTGGCAAACGAGCAAGCCACGGCCAGCGGCAAGGAGCAGGTGCTGAAAGCGCTGGGCGAGGCGGCGACGAAAATGCGCGAGAAGCTGGGCGAATCGCTGGCCTCCGTGCAGAAGTATGATGCGCTAGCGGAGAATGTGACCACACCATCGCTTGAGGCGCTGCAGGCTTACAGCCTGGGCTACCAGGCATATGAGAGTAACGGTGCTGCAGTTCCTTTGTTCCAGCGGGCCACCAGCCTGGACCCCAACTTTGCCATGGCATACGCGCTTCTGGGAGTAAGCTACGCCAACCTGGGCGAAGCCACTCGTGCCGCCGAGAATATTCGCAAGGCCTACGAGCTGCGTGAACGAGTAAGCGAGCGCGAAAAGCTTTACATCGCCTCGCGCTATGAACATTTCGTCACCGGGAACCTGGAAGCTGCGCGCAAAACCTATGAATTATGGGCGCAGATCTACCCGCGCGATAACACTCCGGCCAGACTTCTAGGGATCATCTACATGTCATTTGGCGATTACGATAAGGCCCTCGCTCAGGAACAGGAGGCGATGAAGCTCGATCCTGGAGGTGGGATCGAATACTCGAGTCTTGGCTTCTCGTACGTGCTGGTCAATCGTCTGGACGAAGCCAGAGCTACGGCACAGGAGGCGCAAGCCCACAATCTGGATACTCCAGGGATTCACTTCTTGCTTTATGAGATTGATTTCCTGCAGCACGATGCGGCAGGAATGGAGCGTGAGGCGGCTGGGCTGATGGGCAAACCCGGATCCGACGACCTTATGCTCGACACCGAATCTGACACTGCCGCTTATGGCGGGCAGTTCGCCAAAGCCCGGGAGCTGACGCGGCGCGCGTCCGACTCGGCCCAACGCGCAGATAAGAAAGAGACGGCGGCGGGCCACGATGCGGAAGCTGCATTGCGTGAGGCGCTGGTGGGCAACATGAGTCAGGCAAAGCAGCAGGCCCAGGCGGCGCTCGCTCTCTCGACCGGCACAGATGTTGAAGCGCCGTCCGCGATTGCGCTGGGTCTGGCGGGTGACGCCCCTCAATCCAAGCGGCTGGCCGCCGATCTAGCCAACCGCTTCCCCGAAGACACGATCGTGCAGTTCGACTACCTGCCCATGATCCATGCTGTCGCTGCTCTCCAAAGCGGCAGCGCCACCAAGGCCCTCGAAGCGCTCGTCCCGGCTGCGCCCTATGAACTCGGGTTGACCGGGTTCAATCTCTACCCCGTTTATCTGCGTGGCGAGGCTTATCTGGCGGCGCACCAAGGCAGCGCTGCCGCCGCCGAGTTCCAGAAGATTCTCGACCACGCCTGCGTGGTGCAGAACGAGCCCATCGGCGCACTGGCGCACTTGGGACTGGCCCGTGCCTACGCCCTCTCGGGCGACACGGTCAAAGCGAAGAGTGCATACCAAGACTTCTTAGGACTGTGGAAAGACGCCGACCCCGACATCCCCATCCTGAGGCAAGCCAAAGCGGAGTACGCAAAGCTGCAGTGAGCGCACCCAAGCTGCCGGGGTGGAGGTTTTGTTAGGCGCTCTAAGAGTGTTTCGGGTGGCCCATGCTTTCGGTTTTTGAAAGCGTGGGGCTTTTGACTTTGCTTTTTTCTTGTCGGTCTCGTATCCACAGAAACCATTCAGCACACCTAATAGCCGTTCGACCCTCATTTTCGACCGTTCGCTGCAAAACACTTAACATCTTCATTAAGGTGTGCTATTCTCTCCCGTGTATATCGAATCCCATCCCCGCCGTCTTTCTTCTTTCTGCACGGTTCGGCCCGCTTTTGCCCCTCAACGTTTAGACCTTCCGATCGAAGCTCCGCAGCAGTCGTGGGGCGGAGATCCCGACCCGGCCGGGACGTTTCGATCGGAGCTCCAGCGCAAATCTGGAGCGGAGATCCCGATCTGGTCGGGACATTCAGACGCTCCATCTCCCTCACTGGCCCCAGGCCCTCAACTATTACTCTTATCTAAACGCAAAGCTCCGATAAATCACGCAGAATCAACACTTCTACAAGTGTTCTTTCTAAAGTACTTAAAACCCTTTGGAATCAACACTTATGAAAAACAGGGGGAGGGGTCCCCCTCATGCTCAACCAGTTGTTATAAGAAAGTATCCGCCCGAAAGCTTCGCTGGAATCCGATCCTCCCATCTTCCGGGGTTACAGCAGTGGCACTCCTAAGAGCGAACTATGTTGGCATCTCTCTGGAAATAGACAATTTGCCGCGCCAGCGTTCTCCTGAACATTACGGACGGGGTTATGGAACACGAGTCACGAAACACAGATCACGTGGCACGAGTCACCAGTCACTATTCACCAATCACCGCTTTTCCTCAATTTCCCAAATCGAAGAACTGCCCCATCTTCCGGAACTTCTCGTACCGCGCATCCAGCAATTCCTGGACCGGCTGATTCGTCAGCGCCACCAACTGCCGGTCCAGCACTTCATCCAGGAACCGCGCCGCCGCTTCAAAGTCCGTGTGCGCCCCGCCTTCCGGCTCTTCCACGATCTCGTCCACAATTCCCAGCTCTTTCAAATCCTTAGCCGTAATCTTCATCGCCGCCGCGGCGGTCTCCGCTTTCGTCGAATCGCGCCAGATGATCGAAGCGCACCCCTCCGGCGAAATCACCGAGTAAAAACTGTTCTCCAAAATGTTCACGCGATCACCGACGGCAATCGCCAGCGCCCCGCCCGAGCCGCCCTCGCCCGTCACCGTAACAATCACCGGCACCGGCAGCCGCGCCATCTCGCGCAAATTTCGTGCGATCGCTTCGCCCTGCCCGCGTTCCTCCGCATCAATTCCCGGATACGCTCCCGGCGTGTCGATAAACGTGAAAATCGGCCGCCCAAACTTCGCCCCCAATTGCATGATCCGCAGCGCCTTACGGTAGCCCTCCGGCTTGGGCTGGCCAAAATTCCGCACCAGCCGCTGCTTCATGTCCCGCCCTTTTTGGTGCCCGATGACGGCCACCGGCCGCCCATGAAATTTCCCCAACCCCGCAATAATCGCTTTATCGTCCGCATACGCCCGGTCGCCGTGCAACTCGATGAAATCGGTGAACAGCAACCCGATAAAATCCAACGTATACGGACGCTGCTGGTGCCGCGCGATCTGCGCGCGCTGCCAGGGGCCGAGGTGGGTGTAAAATTCGCGGCGCAATTCCGCAACTTGCTCGCGGATGCGCTCGAGCTCAGCGTCCGCTTCGGCGTCGCCGGCGAGGTGGCGCAACTCTTCGACGTCTTTTTCCAGGCGCTCGATTTCCTTTTGCCGATCAGTCTCTTTCGACTGAGCCGCGGGCCGCGCGCCACTTTTGTTTTTTTCTTTTGCGCTCATTCCGCCACCGCCCGAACGGCGGGATTGCCGCAAATTTCACGAATGGCTTCCACCAGCTCCGGCGTATTTTTCACGCGCTGCTGCGCTTGCAGCACCGCAACACTACCTTCGGGGGAGCACAACTCAAATACGACCGGACATGGTCCCGGCGAAGCGGTGAACAAATCTTCCAAACGGTCGAGAGCATCTTCACTCGTGGATTGCATTTCGATGCGAACGCGAAGCTCGCTGGACGCAGCACGCTCAGCGAGTTCGTCCAGCTTGCGCGCTTCCTGCAAGGATAGGCGCGTACCTGCTTCCTCTACCTGCACGCGAACTTTCAAGAGCAGTGGATTCCCGGGCTTCAAAACGGTTTCCAGGCGCGCAAAGGCCTCCGGGAAGGCCAGGAGTTCCTGGACACCGGTCATATCCTGAATGGTGAAAATTCCCCAGCGTGCTCCTTTTTTCGAGCGCATGGGGCGCGTGCCGACGATCAACGCGGCAACGGTAATCTCTTTTCCGTTGCGCTGGCCTTCGACCTGATCAAGAGAGACGGTCTTCAGGTCCATCAGGCGCGAAGCATATTTCTCAAGCGGATGACCGGAAACGTAGAAACCAAGCATGGCGTATTCGCTGGCGAGGCGTTCTTCCTCGCTCCAGGGAGCAGCTTCGCGCAATTCGAAGGGCATCGGCGCGGGCGCAGCAGCTGTACCGAACAGCCCGTGCTGGCCGGACTCGCGCGTGCGCGAAGCGCGCTGCAATGCGGAGACAGCGTCGTCCACGGACGCCAGCATCGATTCACGCGGGCCAAGCGAATCCACTGCGCCGGATTTAATGAGGCTTTCAAACACGCGCTTGTTCAAGAAACGCGACTCAATACGTTCGCAGAAATCATACAGTGATTTGAACTCGCCCTGGCCGAGCCGCGATTCACGAATCGCCTTGGCGGTGTTTTCACCCACATTTTTGATGGCCGCAAGACCGAAGCGAATGGATTCGCTAACGGGCGTGAAGTACAGATCGCTTTCGTTGACATCGGGCGGAAGAATCGAAATGCTCATGCCGCGAGCCTCATTGATGTACTTCACGACTTTCTCGGTGTTGCCGGCTTCCGAAGTGAGAAGCGCGGCCATGAATTCCACCGGATAATGCGTTTTCAGATAGGCGGTCTGATACGCGAGCAAAGCGTAAGCGCACGAGTGCGATTTATTGAATCCGTACCCGGCAAACTCTTCCATCAGATTGAAGATGCCAGTGGCTTTTTTCTCCGGGATTTTGTTGGCAGCGCAACCAGTCATGAACTTGGCGCGCTGCGCGGCCATCTCTTCTTTCTTTTTTTTGCCCATGGCGCGGCGAAGGATGTCCGCTTCCCCGAGCGAAAAACT
>Ga0137403_10000965_pt1 | contig 36639 bp, 41 predicted proteins | sample CZOMad2_1_16fung_FD_122057 | JGI IMG/M metagenome (GOLD analysis project Ga0137403, IMG submission 122057) | Vadose zone soil fungal communities from Angelo Coast Range Reserve, California, USA - CZOMad2_1_16fungal (Hybrid Assembly) | ecosystem: Environmental > Terrestrial > Soil > Vadose zone... | reverse complement strand
GTGGACATTGGCATCTGTGGACCTCGGGACTCGGCATCACACGCTCCAATGTGTCAGCGGATCGAAAAAAGCCCATATCCTACACCCAGGCCCTGACCATTGATAGTAGGCGGTCCCGAAAAAGGGAAGTTAAATTTTTACAGTCCCTTAGGGCTTAAAGTATGCAAAGCACTTGCTGGAGTTGAAGATATAGGTTTGCACCAGTGCTGTCTCGCTCGGCTTCCGTCCAAGCTCCGCCATCGCACCCGCCAGGCACATCCAGTTGAGCATCTCTTGCTGGCCGCTTTCCTCGATTGCCGACAGCGGTGTGTCGCGCCACTTCTGATAGTCGCCAGCGCGCAACGCCTCGTAGAGGGCGCGATCGGCCTCGACGTCGGGGTACAGCAAGTGATTCTTGGGCGTGAGAAAGGCATGCGACCAACTGGAGGAGGCAATCAACGCTACTTTCCAGGGTGAGTTATTGAGCACCCGCGCCGTCGCGACGCCCAGATCAAAGCAGCGCCATGGTGCCGGCGATGGGGGGTCGAGCTCATCTTCTGTGGGCAAACTGCCCCAGCCCACAACCCCGCCGCGCTGGGAGATGACACGCCGACCGTAGCAATTCACCTGGAAAGGCACGACGGGATGCGTGAAACCCTGTCGATCGTAGTCCAGGTACAGCAGGGTATTGAGAAAGGCATGGCCCAGATGGTGATGCAGCGGTTTGTAGGCGTATGACAGGTCGAATCCGGATTCCAACAGCCCGTTGGTGAGAAATTTGGCGGCTGCGGGGTGACCCTGGTAGCTGAAGGTCTTGTCTTTCGGTTCATCCCAAAAGTTGGGGCCGCGAGACTGCTCCCAAGGTTTGAGCTCGAATGCTTCGTAGGCCATCAGGCAAAATGGCGGGATGATGTCCTCTTTGAAATTCTCGTACTGATCGTCGCCCCAGATCACCACGAAATCTGGTGCGAAATCATCTAGCAGCCGTTTAGCCTTGCGGAAGTGCGTCGCATGGGCCTCACGATGGCGGGCGGCAGCGGTTTTCCCCTCATCTGCGCCGTATTCCTGCCGCATCGGTTCGGGCCAGCCCTCAGGTCGTCGGTACTGTTCGGGCAAAGTTGGGTCTTGCAGGGCACGCTTCAGGATCCATCCCATCTGCTCATCTTTGCCTGTTAACGGTGGGAAATGCGTCAGCCCGATCCCCAAAATCTCTCCCATGGGGTTCCTCCTGATGGATATTTACCCGTTGCTGGTCCCACTACGTTTTCGCCCCCTCTCCCAGCGCGAGAGAGTAGGGGGAAGGGACGCCCAACCACTCGACCGTGCCCGGCCGCCCTCACCCTACCCCTCTCGTGAAGCGCAAGGGAATAGCACCTGGGTACTTACCCTGGCGCCTATGCTCCGGGAGGCAGACGGGGATCACTTCGGCGATGTGCCGTCCCAGCCGGTATGGGAGACATCCAGCACCACACCGTCGGGGCCGGCCCACTTCATCTCGAAGTTCCGGTGGCTGCCGGGGGCCATCATGGTATCCAGATTATCCTTTGCCGTGAGGCGCTGCCCCTGCGCAGCGTCCAACTTTTCACAGGCTTCGTCGAGGTTTTCAACCTCAAAACCAAAGTGATGGATGCCGCTGAAGTTGGGTCCGTGGGCGCCCACGTCAGCGTCCTTCTCCGTTTTATAGTTCAGAATCGCCAGATTGATGTAACCATCGGTAAGGAACACCGCGCCGTTGGGGCTGCGGCGAATCTCCTTCATATCGAAGGCTTCCTTGTAAAAGGCTGCAACCTTCTCGGGGTTTCCGGTCGTCAGTGCGATATGTTTGATTCTCGGCATGGCTTCCTCCTCCTCACTGGTTGGACATCACGCGTGCGATACATGCTCGCTACGGTTCTCGATGGCCCGCTAGGCCTTGCCTGCCGGAATGGCGGCACGGGCCGTGGCCAGCCATTCTTCCGTCGATGCTTCCATATTCAGGGGATCACCATGAGGCTGGGGCACCGGGAACCCGGTCTTGTAATACACTTCAATGCGGTTCCCTTCCGGGTCGAAAAAGTAGAGCCCCAGCGCGTTACCATGGCTAACAAAGCGGTCGATGGTGATCTGCTCGGCTTGCAGCCGCCGATGGTAGTCCTTGAGGTCATCTGGGCTCTCGACCTTGAAGGAGATCTGCTGTACGACTTTGGCGCCCTGGGGCACATCTCTTCCTCTGGCCAGCACAAATTCGTGGTGCTCATACTCCGGATTGGCGCTCAAAAACACGATGCCGCGATCGAGATTTTCATCAGCAATCTGCAAACCCATGACGCGCGTGTAGAAATCACGCATTTTCATCAAGTCTTCCGTGTGAATGCCTACATGTCCCAACCCCTCGATCCCTGGCATATCAAGTGTCCTCCTCTTCAAGGCTGTGCGTTGGCGCAGCTGTTGTCCCTCTTATGCCATGGTCTCCACTCGACCCCATGCACGCCGACAGCAACATGAGCGAGGGAGTCGTTTCCCTCTCAGGTAACCGCGATGTTGATCTACATCAGGTCCACCTATCATCCCGTCATCGCCCCCTCCTGAATGGCTACCTCATCCCCGCCCGGGCGCTCCGCTCTTCATCGTCACCGTGAGACCTCCAGAGCGCTGTGTGGCCTGGCTTGGTGACAAAGTTGATAAAATTTCTGGACAACCGGGCGCAGGATTGTGCTCGCATCAGTCTGATCACCCCGAGTGCGTCAGCCAGCCGATGCGAATGAGGCGGTGGGGAAACCGGCGGCGAGGTGCGGCAGGCAGGAAAACAAAACCCCCACCATCGGCAGTGGTGAGGGTTTTGGCAAGAGCCATGCTGCACACTCCTCAACCCACGAAGGAGGGTCCACCAGATCTATATAAGCCGGTCTCCTGACTGACAGATCGTCTTCCTTGCCAACGCCTTCCAAGCAGCGCGTGCGCCACTGGCTGGTCCTGTTGGCTTACGTCTCTGCTCACAGTGGCGTGCCGATGAGGGAATCACACCCTCTTCCCATGGGCTTCGCGCATATAGCGGCACCGTATCAAATTACGCCGCAGTGTCGCATCACGCATGCTCGATGTCAAGGGCTTTTTCGTCAAGTCTCAACGTCCTCCTGATTTCCGACATCGTTTTCAGGATCACTCGCAAGTTGCCCGAGAATATGTTGCACGGTGTCCTTCAAACCAGGCAAATCCCGCTCCACTGTGACCCAGACCTCTTCGAGGTCAACATCGAAGTATTCGTGGACCAAAATGTTCCGCATAGCGCCGATTTACGTCCACGGCACTTCAGGATGAGACTGTCGCAGAGTTTCAGATAGGCTACGGACGGCTTCCCCGATAATCTGGAGATGATGTACCATCCATACTTGTATAAGTTCATTGTGTTCAAACGCCTCAAGCCCCCGAGCAGCGTATTTTTCGATCTCCGCAATCGCTTCAAGGATATCTTGCAGTCGGTCTGCGTCGTCTCTCATAAAGGTACAGCTTCTATGAGTACTCGGTCGCGAACCCGTGCCTTTAGGCTGCGCTCGGGCACGATATCGACCTTGCGGCCGAGAAGTTCCTCCAATTCGAGTTGCATTGCGGCATGGTCGAGGAGGCTGCATCCTGGCCTTAACTCAACCAAGAAATCAACATCGCTGTCTGCCCTTGCTTCCCTGCGCACAACCGATCCAAAGAGCCGCACATTGTATGCTCCATGTTTGGCGGCAATGCGTAAGATCGCCTCGCGTTTATCTTGTAAGAGTCTGTAGATATTTATATTTTCCACTTTTTAGACCAATAAGGGTTCCATATCTCAGACACACTCCTTCGCGTGGAGATGTCTTTTAGGAGTCAACACTGGTTGTATTGCTCGTATGTCGGCTCCTCATGCAAGTCACCCCACATCTTCCAACAAACGGAAATATTCATCACGAGAGATGCCCCCGGTTCTCAAGTTGTTCCTGATAATTAGGACGGGAATTTCGTCGTAAGTGGGAATGACGATGGGCCTGGAAACGCCCGGGTTAATGTACTTAAAAACGACAGGTATCGCGGGGTCATTCTGCCGCCCGGCGCTGCTGGCGCCCCCTTCGCAGTCGTGGCTCGACAGAACGTTCCATCGGCGCTTGGCCCAGCGGCCCCGGGCAGTTCTGTGTGAGCATGAAGGCGCTCCACGGACCTGGCTCCGGAATAGCGTGTGCGCGGAACTTCAGGAGCCGCAGAGAGGCCATCACGGCGCTGGCCACAGACCGTTCGCTCCGGTGCGGCGTTTTGGTGACCTGCTGCTGGCCCAACCCCGTGGCCCCCGTCAATGCTTTGAGCAGCAGGTCCCCCGACCATCGTCGTCGATACCCATCCACCACCTGCCGGGCTCGCGCGTCGGGCAGATGGGTCACCACAAGCGTTGTCGGTTGCGGCCCATCGTGGCGCCGTTTCTTCCTCCACCTGAGGGTGACATCGCCGCGATGGCGGAGACGAGCCCGTGTGGTCAAGGTCCCGTAGGGCCGACGGCGGCCGCGTGCCTCCCGGGCGACCCAGCACCGGCGATCACAGTGTTGGGGCAAGTGCGTCACCAGCGCCGTCATCGTCCGCCCCTGTTCACAGCGCCAGGTCCTGGCAACGGCGATCACAACGCCGTCACCCAGCCGTTGGAGCCGCTGCACCTTCGCTGTGGACGCACAGGCGGCATCGGCCACGACGACCCCCGCGTTGGCCCACGCCGGCCGCCGGAAGCGACCCCACCTCCCGCGGAACAGCCGATTTTCCGACCGAGAGGGGGGAGCATCCTGACGGCGCACGATTGCGCAATCGACCGGCATCCGGTAGTGGCCCCCGTGGCGCCGCACGATCACCATGGGCAGGCCAACGATATCGGGGGCATCTGCGTTCAGCCGCCCTTTCTGGGCCAACGGATGCTGCGGGCCCGTCTTCTCTGTGCGCGGGCTCTCGACGACCAGAGAGCCCACACCCGCCGCCGGCGGCGGCCGCGTGGCGAGGACGTGGGCGGCAAACCACCACAGCAGGACGCACCCATGCCAATATGGCGCGGTCAGGCGGCGGCGGCAATGCCATGCCGCCATCTGCCGTGGGGTCAGCCGCGCCAGGCCTGTGCGTGTCGCCTTCTCCTGCTCGACCGCCTGGCCGACGCGCCGCCAGCACAAGACCAGATGATGGCGATGGCGAAACCTGGGCTGCAGCACGTGCAGCCAGTTGGCCACCTGCTTGGGCAAACAGGTCAACCGGATCATCCGGGGCCGCCGTTGGGAGTGGTGCAGGCTGCTCTCTTCCCTCACAAGAGACCCCGCAGAAACCTGCCCTCAAGCCATTCTGCCAGACGAGCCCCCGGAACAGCCATCCGCGCACACCATCGCGCGGCTCATGCGAGAAGAACCTGTCGCCTTTAAGTAAATAGTGGTGCAACCGGCCACTTCATCCCGAGGTCTCCGTTTGCTGGATGAGTATCTCCGTGTGAGTCAGCAGATCTCTCACCTGTCGGATGATTTCTCCCCGATCAAGGTTGGCGTCGAGGATTCGTAACTCCTCATAGCGGAACTGCACCGCAAATGGCGTCAAGTCCCGAAGTTGGCGAAATCTACTGGCCGTCGTCGCACCGTGATCTTCTAGCAAATTTAAGAGTTCGTAGAGCGCATGAATTCGAGGATAGGCAACGTCCAGCAAGCTCAACCATGCCTTGAGCGCTTTCTCCTCAGCCTATTGGGCATGAAACCCGAAGATGTTTGGTGAAATCCGTGGCGAGGTCTCCATCACTTCCATGGCAGCGAGGTCATCCCTGGCGAGCCTGAGCATTACGCGGGCATGCTCAAGATCGGGCATACAGCAGCTTCCCTTCGCGGGAGCAGCGGCCCACCACATGATTGAGCGACTGAGACCACCTCGCAAATTCATCGCTCGAATAGAGCAAGACATCGTTGGGAATCCGAAAAGATGAGAGTGCCCGGTAAACCTGATTGATTTCCTGGAGGCGACTATGTGCAGGCCCAAAGGGCTCGCGGACGACGATGAGCAAATCCACGTCACAACCCTGACGTGCCTCACCGCGGGCGCGCGAGCCGAACAGGTAGATACGTTCGGGGTCCACCTCACGCACGATCGCTTGCACCATTTTAGACAAGACTTCTTCAGTCACGGCGATCATGCCTCAACCTCTGGTTTTGCAGCCTAGCCAGGGCACCCGGTGATAATCGTTTCGGCCTCCTAAGCGTCCCATTCCCGCGGTCAAGAACATGCAGCGCCATCTTGGGGACATCGCTTTTCCGTTCACGTAAGGCCGGCAGCCGGATCTCCCCGACGTTCAGTCGGTAGAAGAGGTCTTCACGAAACCGCCCACGTTGGATGGCCTTGCGCAAATCCTGATTCGTTGCAGCGATCACACGTACATTGCCCTTGTGCGCTTTCTTCGCCCCGAGCGGCTCGACAAGCCCGTCCTGCAAGATGCGCAGAAGTTTGGCCTGACTTGGCATGGGTAATTCGGCCAGTTCATCCAGGAACAGTGTGCCACCGTCAGCCAGGTCAAACTTCCCGGTCTGATCGCTGGTTGCTCCGGTGAATGAACCCTTCTTGTGGCCGAAAAGAATACTTTCAACGAGACCCGCCGGGATTGCAGCGCAGTTGAGGGGTACAAACCGACCCAGCTGACGGCCACTCAGTCGATGGACGAACCTCGCAAAGAGCTCCTTTCCCGTGCCTGTTTCACCCAAGATGAGGATTGGTGCAGAGGACGACGCCAGAACGGCTCCGATCTCTAGAGCCTTTCCTATGGCAGGATGGTCTCCGACGATGCCCAATTCTCTTATCACCGTATCCATGTCGGGAGCAGGAACATCCGGTGTCTCAACGGAGCAGATATCGGCTCGCACGAGAGGAAATTCTGTCGCTGATAAGTCAACTTCAAATATGTGAGGGCGGTCCTTGCTCACAAGCCGAGGAGGGCGCACGTTGAGGATGCGGGCCGGTATCTCACCGCTTGCCGCAAGCAAGACCCAACACGCGTGCATTTGCGGCGTACCTGAAGCAACTGCGATGAAGTAGTTCACCACCGATGTGCTGTCGGTGATCTCCCGAATATGAGTCCGAAGCCCTGTCAAGATCGCTACATAATCGGTCGGGTCGTGCAGTGGTAGGTCTCTGACTTCAATGTCTACTTTTGGATATAAGGATCGAAGGGCATCGCTGGTGGCCGTGGTGTTCCTTTCAGTGTTCGGAGTCGAGAAGAGAATAATCCGGTCGAATGACCGCGCACCCACAAGCGAGAGAATGGGACCAGGCTGCTCCTCCTGGCCAACCAAGCCGATCGCATACGGATCTTGGAATCCGGTGAAAGTTAGTAGAACGTCCATGTGGCCTATCTCTTAATCCACCACCACCAGCCACCACTCATCGTTGGGATCGGCTTCAACACGGCCCAGGAGTGCGGGCTTGCCGGTGGCCGTGCTGGTGACTTCGCCTTCGAGCGTGCTGATATGCCCTCCAGCGACCTCGGGATCGACTCGGTACGCAGTGGCATTGGGATCTTGTTCCCGGGCTTCCCAGTCGAGGGCGCCGAGCACGTTGTTCCCACGCCACAACACGCCGCAGGCGTCTCCCGCGGTCAGTGCGTGGTACACCGACGGCGGCACGTCAAGACGCCAGTAGTGGCCGTCAGGAGCTTGAGCCCAGCCAGGGCCATCGGCCTCGGTGCTGACGACGGCGGCGTAAAAACGTATACGGGATTCTTCCAACACGGTCAACGTCAGGGAAGGTTGCCCAGCCTGGGTGATGCCGATGGTCTGCGGTGTGTTCATGGATGGATTCCTGTGTGAGAGAGGTCAAGATCATAGAGGAGGGGAAACACTGCATTCCCCCCCCACCTGTATCCTCCCCCGCAGGGGGGGAGGATATGAGGAGTGGAAGTCAGTTCAGTAAGGCTCTCATGCCGGCGCCGCAGCCTTGAGGTCCGTGAGCTGCTCCGGCGCACGGGGTTTGGTGACGCCGATCATACTATCGCGCGTGACCAGACTCGCGAGCTCGGCTTCGCTCATGTGTGCGGTGCCGGGTGGCCGCGCGGGGACGACCAGGTAGCGCATGTCGGCGCTGCTGTCGTATACCCGTACCTCGACATCGGGTTCGAGCTCCAGACCAAATTCTTGCAGCACGCCTCGTGGATCGACGACCGCTCGCGAGCGGTAGCTCAGACTCTTGTACCAGTCCGGTGGCAGGCCAAGCAACGCCCGTGGATAGCAGGAACAGAGCGTGCACACCACTACATTATGCACCTTGGGGGTATTTTCGACCGCGACCAGTATAGGGGATTCACCGCTATCGAAGCCCAGCTCTGTCACGGCCGCCTTCGCATCGTGGAGCAGGCGGGACTTAAATGCCGGATCGACCCAGGCTCTGGCGACGACCTTGGCACCATCGGCAGGTGTGCGTGCATCCACGGCCTCAATCTGCTGCCGCACTTCGTCAGCGGTGATGACGCCTTTTTCTACCAGCAGGGCCTGGATGGCCCATGTCCGCCGCTCGTAATAGGTCAATTCCTCTCGATCCTCGATGGGCGCATGTCGATCATGCGCATGATCGTGGTCAGTATGGTCCATGGGTGCCTCCTGGAAATCAGGCTGGCTCCAGCCAGTGTTCATAGATATCGATGAGCAACTTGTCCTGGAGGGTTGTGAGATAGTGCGGCCAGACACTCGTCTGGTCGAATCGCACCAGGTAGAGAAACTGCTTGGGGAGTCCATCGCCGCCGTGTGCCAGCGATTCAGGATTTGGAAAGGCCCCATGCAACACTTCGACGACACCAGTCTTCCCCTGGACATAGGCTGGCGTGCGGAAGTGTCCCGGTGGCGAGCCCACACGGATGCGCACCCTATCGCCTGGTTGAAATTTGGCCGCCATGCTTATCTCCTCGACTGCGTGACTCCCTGACTGCCGCGCCAGAGATCCGCCATCAGCGCTCGCATGTCTGCCATTCTTCCATCTTGCGATCGACCTCTTCGTGCGTCAGAAAGCCCTTTTCGACGAGCAGTGCTTCGACGGCGACGAGCCACCGCTCATAGTAACTCAAGCGTTCGTACTTCACTGGCTCGATGCTCTCAATGGCGCGTCGGAGATCATCAGTCCGGATGATGTGCTTGGCGCCAAGAAGCCCGCGAATGGCGTCGGTACGCTTCTCCCACATCGCGTATGTATGTTCAGCCCGGTCGATCAGGCCGGCATCGGGCCAACCGCCTCGGTCGTGTACGCGTTGCTCCATCATCTCCCCCTCTCTGAGATTTGTATGCTAACCTACAAGGTTCGCAACTTCGGGTCCAATGCATCGCGCAGCGCATCGCCGAAGAGATTGAACGCAAACACCCCGAGGCTAATGGCCAGGCCCGGGAAGATGGCCATCCAGGGCGCCGACTCGGCGAATTCGACGGCCGCCCCACGCAGCATCAGACCCCAGGCTGGTGTGGGTTCGGCCACGCCCAGCCCCAGAAAAGACAGCGATGCTTCCAGAAGAATGGCCTGTCCGACAAAGGCCGTGAGCATGATCAGGTAGGGCGCCATGACATTGGGCAGCATATGGCGAAAGATGATCCGCGCATACCCAAAACCCGCCGCCCGAGCCGCATCGACATAGGGCATCTGGCGCACAGCCAGGGCGCTGGAACGGACCACCCGAGCACAATTCGGGATCATCGGCACGGTGATCGCCATGATCACATTGCTGACGCCGGTGCCGAGGATGGAGACCACCGCCAAGGCCAGGATGATGATCGGGAAGGCCAGAAAAATATCGACGAGGCGCTGCACCACCAGGTCGATGGGCCCGCCGAAGTAGGCGCTGGCAACGCCGAGCATGGCTCCCAGGGTCGCGCCCAAAAATGCCGAGGCAAAGCCGACCAACAAGGCTGTGCGCGAGCCGTAAATAATCCGCGACAGCAAATCGCGCCCAAAGGCATCGGTTCCCAACCAGTGCGCCATCGTCGGTGGGCTGAATTGGGCAGCGAAATCGGTCTCCAGGGGATCATACGGCGCAATAAACGGCGCGAACACCGCCGAGCCGATCATCAGTACGATGATCACCGCCCCTGCGGCGCCTAGCGGCCAACGGCTCGCAAAAGTCCCAAGGCCCACCAACCAATGGCTCGGGCCAGCATCTTCGGAGATTTGCAGGTGCGCATCCGTCGATGAGTTCACAGCGGTCACTGATAGCGAATGCGTGGATCAAGCCAGACATAGAGGAGATCCACGCAGAAATTAACCACGATATAGACCAAGGCTACCAGCAGGACCAGAGCCTGAACAAGGGTATAGTCCCGGCGGGCAACGGACTGCACAAACAAGAGCCCGAGTCCGTTCAGATTGAACACCTGCTCGGTTACAACCAAGCCACCGATGAGGAACGCAAATTCCAACCCAATAACCGTCAGGACCGGCAGCATAGCGTTTTTCAGCGCGTGACGTTTGACGATGAGGCTCTGCCAGAGACCTTTGGCGCGGGCCGTGCGGATATAGTCTTCGCGCAGCACCTCCAGCATCGCCGAGCGCATCATGCGGGCCGCCACCGCCGAGTAGCGATAGCCGACGGCGAGCGCCGGCCAGATCATTTGCGACAGGTTTTGCCACGGGTCCCGCCAGAATGGCGTGAACACCATCGGCGGAATCCACTGAAAGACAATGAGAAAGCACAAGAACATCAGAATCCCAAGCCAGAACGAGGGCGTGGCCAGGCCAGCGATGGAGAAGATGCGAATGACATAGTCGATCCAGGTATCTTGCCGCAGGGCGGCGAGCGTTCCCAGGGGAATCGCTAGCAGGACGGCCACCATGGTCGCCATGATCGCCAGCTGCAGCGACAATTGCAGACGAATGGCGATCTCCTGGCGAATAGGCGCGCCGGACCACATCGACAGGCCAAAATCCAGGCGCACGAGCCCCCACACCCAATCCCCACATTGCACCCACAGAGGGCGGTCGAGGCCAAATCGAGCGCGTTCTTTCTCCACCAGCTCCCGATTGAAGAAGCGTCCCTCTGCAAAGCGCATCTCGACGATATCGCCAGGGATAACGCGCATGAGCAGAAAGACGATCACCGCAACCCCGAGCAGGGTGGGAAGCATCAGTAATAGACGACGCAGGATGTACCAATGCATACGTGATCCTTCATGCCTATTCTCCCTCTCCCTCTGGGAGAGGGGCGGGGTGAGGGGGAGGGGCCGCTCCCCTATTCACTCAGCCAGACCGTGTCGAGCTGCTGGTTCAGATAGTGACTAGGCGTGATCATCCATCCCTTAACCTTGGCGCTGTGAGGAATGATTCGATGCCATTGGAGCGTCATCAGGTAGTGCGCCTCGTCGTCCAATAGCCGCTTTTCAAACTGGCGGATGAATTGCTTGCGCTCTTCAGGGTTAGTGGCACGACTCTGCTTCTCATAGAGCTCATCCAACGTGCGGTCGACGTAGCGGCCATAGTTGGATGGGTTCTTATCCGAGGATTGGAACTTATAGAGGTCGAGGTCGGGATCTACGATGTAGCCGCATTGGAAGTCCATGGCGACGTCGAACTCACCACTCCGCAACACCTGGTAGTAGGCGGCGGCCTCGATCACCTCCTGGTTGACGGTGAGGCCAACCTTGCGCCATTGGTCGATGAGCCAAATCCCCAATGGTTCATAAGGCATCGGGATGCCGCGATTCTTGAAAGTGAAAGTCAGCCCTGCCGCCCCGGCCTCTTTAAGGAGGCGGCGGGCCTCCCCCCTGGAGGCCTCGGCATCCCTCCCATAGCCGGCCAGCTTGGCCAGTTCTTCGGGCAGGGTGGCGAACGGCGTGCCCGGGACTTGCACCCCGGCCACCTCCTTGACGATGGCGATTTGGGACAGGACCCTGGAGCCCTCATGGCGGTCCAGGGCCAGGGTTAAGGCCCGCCGCACGCGCGTATCGTCAAATGGCTTGCGCTCATGGTTAATGGCCACCAGGAGAATGCAGTCCCAGGGGCTTTCCTGCACGGTGATCTTCGACCCCAGAGCCTTGACGAGATCGTCGCGTTGCTTCGGCGCCAAACCGCGGAACTCGATATGCACGCGCTCGCCCCTCAAGGCGGCTACCCGCGCCCCGGTGTCGCTGATGAAGAGGGCGCGATAGCCATCGAGATAGGGCTTGCCGCGCTCCCAGTAGTCGGGATTGCGCTTTCCTACCATATGGGAGCCGCGGATATGCTCGACGAATATAAACGGGCCCGAGCCCATGATGTTGTTTTCATACCAGTGCATGTCCTTGGCTAAGGTATCAGCCTTGTAAATGAAGTTCCATGGGGACGCCAGACCAGATAGCATCGAGGCCGCAGGCCACTTGAGGCGGAAACGCACCGTCTGCGCCTCCGGTGCCTCGATCGCCTCAACTGCCTCATACTGTCCCTTTCGCGTGCTCGCCACCCCTTCAGGCGGGAAGATAATCTTATCGTAGCTGGCCTTGACATCCCTGGCCGTTAGCGGACTGCCATCGTGGAACTTCACGCCATTGCGGATCTTAAAGGTATACATGAGCCCATCGTCGGAAACCGTCCAGCTCTCTGCCAGGTCACCGACGATCTTATTCGAGTCCACGGGATCCACACGCAGCAACAGGCTATAGAACGGGGCGACGGGATGAATGAGGCCAAACGTCTCCTCACGATGGCCGTCATAGGAAGGAGGTTCCGAGGGCACAGCGAAGACCAGCTCACCCCCGGCGCGTGGCTGAGCCTGTGCCTGCGGCGAAGGGGCGTTCGTCATCAACAACAATAGGGCCAACCCCAAGACCACCGCGAAGCCCTGGTATCTCCAGTGACGCAACATGTGCATCGTTTACCTCCCAAGCGCGTGCAGCCGTCGACGAGTGGTCACATCAGGCCGCTTCCCGCTCTACTCGCAGGCTACGCCATGAGGGCTAGAGTAAACACCTGCCGGTCAGCGTGTCAAGGCAAAAGTCCCTGACGTTACACACGGATACAGGCGACTTGATGGCCGGGCTGAACTTCGCGCAGCTCAGGGACGACCTGGGCACATTCAGCCACGGCGATTGGGCAACGTGGGTGGAAGACACATCCCGGCGGCGGGTGCAACGGACTCGGCACCTCTCCGCGCAACACGATGCGTTCCCGGTGGGCCTCTACCTCCGGGTCCGGAATGGGCACCGCAGACAGCAACGCTCTGGTGTAGGGGTGCAAGGGATTATCGTAGAGCCGCTGGCGATCGGTCATTTCCACGATCTTGCCGAGATACATCACCGCTACCCGGTCGGAGATGTGACGGACGACGGAGAGGTCGTGGGCGATGAATAGATAGGTAAGCCCCAAGCGCTCTTGCAGTACAGCCAAGAGGTTGATAATCTGCGCCTGGATGGAAACATCCAAGGCCGACACCGGCTCATCGCATACGATCAGCGACGGTTTCATCGCCAGGGCGCGGGCAATGCCGACCCGCTGACGCTGTCCACCTGAGAGCTCGTGCGGGTAACGCGGCGCCAGCATGGGTAGAAGACCAACATCGGCGAGCAACGCTGCGACCCGCTGACGCCGACCCTGCCGATCAGGGACGAGACCATGCACCTTGAGCGGCTCGGCGATGATCTGCCCCACCGTCATGCGTGGATTGAGTGCGCTGTAGGGATCCTGGAAGATCACCTGCATCTTCCGACGGATCGGACGCAGGGCCGTTTCAGTCAGGCCCGTGAGCGTTCGCCCCTCGAAGATGACCTCGCCAGCCGTCGACTGTTCAAGCTGCAGGACACAACGGCCGAGTGTGGTCTTCCCACACCCCGACTCCCCTACCAGTCCCAGAGTTTGCCCGCTGGCAATCGAGAAGCTGACGCCGTCCACGGCGCGCACCACTCCCATCGCCCTGGCGAACAGACTCTCCCCCACGACAGGGAAGTGTTTGACCAGATCACAAACCTGTAAGAGAGGGGCGTCAGCGGCCTTCACCGCTGCGCCTCACGGCCGAGTTGTGCCGCCACCCAACAGGCGGACAAGTGATCCGCCGCCACCGGCATCAACGGTGGCACCTCGGTCCGGCAACGGTCGAGGGCGTACTGACAACGGGGAGCAAAGGCACAACCTGGCGGGAGATGCATCAGATCGGGGGATTGTCCGCCGATGGGGTGCAATGTGGCTTTGCGTGGTTCGTCTAGGCGGGGAACGGAGCGCAGCAGACCGAGCGTGTAGGGGTGCCGCGGGTCGCTATAGACATCGCGCGCGCTGCCCTGCTCAACCAGTTTTCCGGCATACATGACGTTGACTCGATCCGCATAGCGCGCCACCACGCCCAGATTATGGGTGATCAGCACCACTGCAATGCCGCGCTGACGCGAGAGGTCTTTCATGAGCTCGAGGATTTGCGCCTGAATGGTGACATCCAGAGAAGTGGTCGGTTCGTCGGCTAGGACGAGGGCGGGATTGCATGCCAGGGCCATGGCAATCATCATCCGTTGACGCATGCCACCGCTGAACTGATGCGGATATTGCATGAGGCGACGACCTGGGTCTGAAATGCCGACGGTGGCCAGGAGATCTACTGCCTGCTGGCGGGCCTGTTCAGGGGGCATGCCGAGATGGATCTCGAAGGGTTCGGTGAGCTGGCGGCCGATCGACAGGACGGGATTGAGGGAGGTCATCGGTTCCTGGAAGATCATCGCGATCTCGCGTCCCCGAACGTGGCGCATGGACTCCTCATCGAGGGCGAGGAGGTCCCTTCCTTGAAACAGGATCTGGCCACCAATGATGCGTCCCGCTGGAGCCGACACCAATCGCATGACGCTCAGGGCGCTCACAGACTTACCGCATCCGGACTCGCCCACTAGCGCTACCGTCTCACCCGGCCGCACGGTGTAAGTCATGCCCTCGACCGCCCGCACGATCCCAGCGGCAGTATAGAAGTAGGTCTTGAGGTTGCGGACGTCGAGCAACATGCAGGCCTCGAACGTGTGAAGCGATGTGGTAGTTCCGATGCTCACCGACAGGAGATGGCCAGACACCAGCGGATAGGGGCTCAGGGTGGAAAGCACCTAGGTCGGCAGGCACGCGTGGCGTGTTCTACCTATGAAGGTTGCAGCTCTTTCTCCAACAGTGACAGCATCGCACTGGCCTTCTCTTCGATGAGATTTTTCTCGCTCTCTTTCTCGGCGCGTAGTTGGAAGAGCTCTTCGGCGATGTTGAGGGCCGCCAGAATAGCCACGCGGGCGATGCGCTCGTTATAGAGCACGTTCGACAGGCTCATCGTGGATGGCACGGCTTCACGCATTTTCTGGTCAACAAATTCGGCGAGCTTCACGGTCATCTCGGGATCAGCATCGCCCCGGAGTTTCAAGGTTTGACCGAATATGGTCACCTCCATCTGTGTCTTATCTTCGCTCATGGCCACCCCTCATATCCAGCTGCGGCATCTTCTGCATTACGACGACAACGGGCGAAAGTCTTCCCACCTCCCGCCTTGGCTTCGAGGCGAAGGTAGGGGCTGGGACAAGGTTCAGGGCAGTTCAAATGTTTCCAGATGCTTCAGCATGCCCTCGACTTTGTTGCGAACGATCTCACGCTCGGCGACTAGCTGTTTGTATTCCTCTTGAATCTTCAGCAAACGAGCGTTGTCCTCGCGCAGATGCACCAGCTCATCGTCCTTGGCTGCCCCCTCCTGTTCCAGGGTTTCGACCCGGCTCTGAAGGCCGTCACGCTTCTCGCGCAAGTCTGCCAGAATGTCGAGCATCTTGGTGATCCGTGCCTGCAACACATCCAGGGCTTCAATTCCCTGCACTGCCATCGTCATTTCCCCCTTCCTGCCCACGGAGTTGTGCACCAAATCGCTGGCGTAGCTGCTCCACGACTTGTGTCTGGATCCTGTTCACTTCCTCATCAGTCAGTGTGCGGTCATCGGCGCGATACGTCAGGGCGAAGGTGAGGCTTTTCCGGCCAATGGGTACTGGCTTGCCGGCGTAAACGTCAAACAGGCGTACCTCGCGTAACAGTTCCGAATGAAAATTTTGGATAAACATCAAGATCTGACCAGCCTGTACCCCCGCATCGACGATGATCGAGACATCGCGGGTGACCGAGGGGAAGCGCGGGATCGATCGATATTGCGGGGGTGACACCCCCTGATCGATCAACCGGTCGAAGTCGATCTCAGCCAGCGTCACGGCCTGACCGAGATCGAAAGCTTCCAGCACCGTGGGATGGATTTCACCCACGACGCCGATGGGCTCATCACCCCTGGTGATGAGCGCCGATTTGCCCGGATGGCAATATGGCACTGGCACGGCCGTGACCAGGAAGGGTTGCAACCCGAGGCGGCTGGTGATCAGTTCCAGAGCCCCCACGAGGTCGTAGAAGTCATACGGCCGCACCGGCTGTCCCCAATGCTGACCGCCAGACGCGCCGGTGACGGCTAACCCGAGCACTTGGGGTTCTTGCGGCTGCAAACCATTCTGGCGGCGGAAGACTCGGCTGAGCTCGAAGATCATCAGGTCGCGGAGGTCCCGATTCAGGTTCAGCGCCATCGTCCGCAACAGGCTCGGGATCAGCGTGGTGCGCAAGACCCCGGCTTCCTTGCTGAGCGGATTCCGCAGCGGCACGACGCCGCGCAACGGGTCATCGGCGGGGAGTTGTAGACGGTCCAGGTCCTCCTCCGGCATAAAGCTGTAGTTGATGACCTGCGTATAGCCGCAGCCTAGCAAATATTCGAGCACTTGACGTGTTGCCTGGCGCTGTGGAGAGCGTGGGACCGCTTCGAGTCGAACGTACGGTAGCGCCGTCGGGATGGCCTGGTAGCTGTGGAGCCGTCCCACCTCCTCGATGATGTCGATCTCACGGGCCAGATCACGCCTGAAAGACGGCACTTCCACCTCCACCTCGGTGCCGGAGTGCACGGCGGTGGGCAGCTGAAGTTGGGAGCAATACCGTCCGATGGCCTCACACGTCAGGTCCACACCGAGTACCGTGTTCACCCGGCCCACGCGTACAGGAATTCTCGGCGCCACATAGCGGTTGGCAGCGATATCGATGCGTTCTTTCGCCACTGCCCCACCGGTCAGCTGCGCCATCAGAGCAGCGCAGCGATCGAGCGAGCCGATGAGCCCATCGAAATCGGCGCCGCGCTCGAAGCGATAGGACGCCTCGGTCCGCAGCGCCAGTCGCTTTGAGGTGCGACGGATATTCTGCGGCTGGAAATAGGCGCTTTCGAGCATGACCATAGTGCTGCTGTCGCGGATCTCGCTGTTTTGGCCGCCCATGACGCCAGCGATGCCGACAGGGCGGTCGGCATCGGCGATGACCAGCACGTCGGGATCGAGAGTACGCGCGATGCCATCCAACGTCACGCATCTTTCTGCCGGTCGTGCCACACGGACGACGATACGGCGTTCGTGCAGGGTCTCATAATCGAAGGCATGCAGCGGATGCCCGAGCTCCAGCAACAGGTAATTGGTGGCGTCCACGACGTTGTTACGCGGACGGCTGCCGCACACCAGCAGGCGACGTTGCATCCACAACGGCGACGGACCGATGTGGACGTTGGCGATCAGCCGCGCGGCATAACGGGGACAGAGGTCCGGCGCTTCGACGGTCACCGCCGTCAGGGCTGCAATCGCTTCCCCCGTCTCCGCCACGCTGGTATCAGGAGCCCTCAACGGCACACCGGTCAAGGCCGCGATCTCGCGGGCAATGCCGAAGATGTTGAGGCAGTCGGGGCGGTTGGGGGTGACATTGACTTCGAGGGCCACGTCACGCAGTCCAAGCTGGCTGGCCAGGGAGGTCCCAGGTGTAGAGGCGGAGGGTAAGAGCAGAATGCCAGCCGAGGTATCGCTGAAGCCCAATTCGGCCGCGGAGCACAGCATGCCTTCAGACATCATGCCTGCCACTTGCTCCGCCGCGATACGCTGGCCGGTGGGTAGCACCGACCCCACCAACGCCACCGGGACAGCATCTCCAACGGCGATATTATGTGCCCCGCAGACGATGGTCAAGATCTCAGGCCCCACCTCAACACGGCAGACCAGGAGGCGCCCTGTGCTGGGATGGACGGCGATCTCAGCAATTCTCCCCACGACGATGCGCTCGAACGAGGTACCCCACTCCTCCACCTCTTCCACTTCCAACCCTGCCATGGTGAGCCGATCAGCCACTGCCTCCGGTGTCATCTCCACGGGTACAAACTCTCGCAGCCACTCAAAACTTACCCGCATCGTTTACCGTCCTATGTTCGTCGAGTTTGACGAACATTGCCGCCTGATTCACTCTACACTTCTTCCCCTTCTCCTATTGGGATGGGGAGACCTGCTTTCCCAAGGAAATGACCCGCCGCAGCCCTTGGGGGGAGGTAGCACAGGGGAGATACCGCTCAATGCTTTCACGCTCCCCCGATGGCCACGGCATGAGGGAACGCTAGATGTGTGACCGCAGAGAGCTAGAACTGTTGGAGGAATCGCAGGTCGTTTTCGTAGAAGAGACGGATGTCATCGATCCCGTACTTCAGCATTGCCAGGCGCTCAGCACCCATCCCAAACGCGAAGCCCGTATACGCTTCAGGATCGTAGCCGACGAAGCTGTACAGGGCAGGATGCACCATCCCCGACCCCAAGATCTCCAACCACCCTGAGCCGCAGAGCTGGCAGCCACTTCCCTGACACTTGACGCACTGAATATCCACCTCGGCACTAGGCTCGGTGAATGGGAAGTAACTGGGGCGAAAGCGCATTTTGACGGAGGGCCCGAAAAACTGCTGAATGAAGACCTCCAACACACCTTTCAGGTCGCCGAGCGAGATAGCGCGGTCGACCATCAGGCCCTCGATTTGGTGAAACATCGGGCTATGGCGCACGTCAGCATCGCAGCGATACACTTTCCCCGGAACAATGATGCGCACGGGCGGCGGTTGTTTCTCCATAACACGGATCTGCACGGGGGAGGTGTGTGTCCGCAGGACCACCTCATCTGAGATGTAAAAGGTGTCTTGCATGTCGCGGGCTGGGTGATCGCGCGGGATGTTCAGCGCTTCAAAATTGTAGTAGTCGAGTTCCGCTTCGGGCCCCTCGGCCACGCGAAAACCGAGGCCAAGGAAGATCTCCTCGACGTCTTCAAGAACCTGCGTCAGTGGATGCTTGTGCCCGCGCTCGGGAAGGCGGCTGGGAAGCGTCACATCGAGGGCCTGGCTGAGCAGGGTTTTTTGCAGGTGCTGTGATTGCACCTCCGCCAGACGGGCGTCGATGAGCTGTTCGATCATCGCCTTCACGTCGTTGGAGACCTTGCCCATCAGGGGGCGTTCAGCCGGCGGTAGCTTGCCGATCTCACGTACGGCCAGCGTGATCAAGCCTCTCTTGCCGAGATACTTGACCCGCAGTTGGTCGATGCTCTTGGCCTCATCCAGGGCCGGCAGGGCGGTCTCGACTTCGTGTTGCCAGGCTTCAAGCTGCGCTTTCATTCGGCTGATACCGGCGATAACTGCGCTTTGGCGATGACGGCGATCTGCCCGAAAGCTTCAGGATCACGCACAGCGAGATCAGCGAGCGTCTTGCGATCCAACTCGACTTGGGCCAGCTTCAGGCCATGCATGAAGGTGCTGTAAGAGAGGCCGTGCAGGCGTGCCGCGGCATTGATGCGGGCGATCCAGAGTTGGCGAAAATCGCGCTTGCGGACGCGCCGGTCGCGATAGGCGAACTTCAACCCGCGTAAGACGGTATCTTGGGCGAGCTTGTAGGCGCGCCGTCGCGCCCCCCAATAGCCCTTGGCCATCTTGAGCATTTTTTTATGGCGACGGTGGGTCGCCGGGCCGCTCGTTGCCCTAGGCATCTTTACTCCTCTCTAACGTGAGCGATCAACTGCGCTCACTGGCAAGTGCTGAGCCCTGAATGCTGAGTCCTGAATGGAAAATCTATTGGCGCCCGACTTCATCCCAACTCAGCACTCATCACTATTTTTACAGATATGGCAGCAGGCGGTCCAGTCGGTGCGCATCGGTCGCTGGGACGATCGTCGATCCTCGCAGATGGCGCTTGCGCTGGCGTGGCTTATGTGTCAACTGATGGCGCATAAAAGCATGCTTCATCTTGTATTTGCCGGTTGCCGTCTTGCGGAAACGCTTGGCAGCGCTTCGTTTGGTCTTCATCTTTGGCATAATACCCTCGGGAAGAAAGACTCAACCCTGGCTGGCGCCAGTCATCAGGTCTTCTGGTCAATTTCCTCACGAATTCTGGCAAGAACCTCGTCAACTGGCATGGGGCCGAGGTCTTTGCCACTTCGCAAGCGCACCGCGACTTTGCCGGCAGCCACCTCGCGGTCGCCCACCACCAGCATATACGGGATTTTCTCGGTTTGCGCCTCGCGGATTTTATAGGAGATTTTCTCGTTGCGCAGATCGGTCTCGGCTCGAATGCCGGCGGCGAGCAAACGCTCACCCACCTGGCTAGCATATTCTCGCTGCCGATCGGTGATGGTCATAATGCGGGCTTGTACCGGCGCCAGCCACATAGGAAAGGCGCCAGCGTAGTGCTCGATCAAAATGCCGAAGAAGCGTTCGATGCTCCCCAGGATAGCCCGATGGATCATGACCGTACGATGGTGCTTACCATCTTCCCCCATATAGGTGAGGCCAAAGCGCTCCGGCAACTGGAAATCGAGCTGCACGGTGGGCACCTGCCATTCGCGCCCGATGGCATCGACCAGCATGATGTCGATCTTCGGACCATAGAAGTTGGCCTCGCCGGCGGCACGCTTATAGGGGAGACCCATGTGCTGCAAGGTGGTTTCGAGGGCCTGCTCGGCCTGGTCCCAGACCTCATCGCTGCCGATGTACTTGGTCCGATCCTTGGGATCACGCAGCGACAGATCGATCTTGTATTGCTCGAACCCGAACGACTTCATCATGTAGAAAACGAGGTCCAGCACCCCTTCAACCTCGGCGTTGATCTGGTCGGGTCGGCAGAAAATGTGCGCATCGTCCTGTGTCAGGCCGCGGACTCGCAGCAGCCCATGCAACACGCCGCCGCGCTCATAGCGATACACCGTGCCGAGCTCGAAGAGACGCACCGGCAGCTCACGGTAGCTGCGCAGCTTCGACTGATACACTTGAATATGGAAGGGGCAATTCATCGGCTTAGCCATGTAATCCTGCCCTTCCATCTCCATGGCGGCAAACATATTTTCCTTATACCAGCCGAGATGGCCGCTCGTCTCCCAGAGCTGAATGCGCCCTATATGCGGCGTATACACCAAGGCATAGCCGCGGCGCAGGTGCTCCTCACGCCAGAAGCTCTCGATCAGATAGCGGACCATCGCCCCTTTGGGATGCCAGAGCACCAGCCCGGGTCCCACCATCTCGTTAATCGAGAACAGGTCCAATTGGCGGCCCAGCACACGGTGATCCCGCTTACGAGCTTCTTCCAGCTTGTGCAGATATTGCTGCAGCATTTCCTCCGACGGCCAGGAGGTGCCGTAGATGCGCTGCAGCATCTGCTTGTGCTCATCGCCCCGCCAATAGGCCCCTGCTACCTTGAGCAGCTTGATAGCGTTGATGCAGCCCGTAGAATGGACATGTGGTCCGATGCACAGGTCGACGAAGTCCCCCTGCTGGTAGCAACTAAAAACGTCGCCCTCGAATTCGTCGAGGAGCTCGACCTTATAGTCTTCAGCACGCTGCCCGAAGTAGTCCCGCACCTGCCCCCGCGGCCATTCCATGCGCTGGACGGTATGGTCAGCGGCGATGATCTCGCGCATCTTGGCCTCGATACGCTCCAGATCGTCAGGCGTGAACGGCTGTGGGCGGTCGAAGTCGTAGTAGAAACCATCGTCGATGGCGGGACCGATGGTGATCTTGGTCTCGGGGAAGAGGGCTTTGACGGCCTGCGCCATGATATGGGTCGTGCTATGGTGGTAGATCCTCTGCCCCTCGGGATCGTCCCACATAATGGGCTCGACCTTGGCGTCGTCGGTGAGGGGACGGGCGAGATCCCAGGCTTTGCCGTTGACGCGCGCCGCGATAAGGTCGGCAGGCACTTGCCGGGCTGGCCCATTCAACACTTCCACCGCCGGAGTCCCGGCCGGCACACGACGCTGCGAGCCGTCCTGAAGTGTAATTGTGATATCGCGCTCTGGCATGGGCGCTGATCCTTCTTGGTGGTTCAACTCCTGCCGACGGGGAGTAGAAGAGCAGGAATACATGATTGTTGATGAAGGGTTCTGGTAGGCACGGGCGGGATTGAACCGCCGACCTCTTGCGCGTCAAGCAAGCGCTCTCCCACTGAGCTACGTGCCTATGCGAGGAGAATACTACACACTTACACGATGGTCGTCAAGGGGTTTCCGTCACAGGGGGTTTCCGTCACAGTTTTATGGAAACGGCCACTCTGGGGCGTGGGGACCGCGCCTAGTCGGCGCCGCGCCCGCACCACCGCCGCCGGATCGCCCTGTGTCAACGTCTGCCGCTGGGGGGCACACCACCGTGTGCAGACGGCCGTCCCGTCGCCATACACCGCCGGCATCCTCCTCTTGCCTATGGTTCATACCCGCGCGGACTGTCCATCTAAACCGTGCCGTACTCGGGGCGCATGGCCGCATCGACATCGCCAATCTACTCCTCCTCTACATCAAGGTAAAGTGGCACGCTTGCCCCACAGGAGGGCAGCGAGCATGGCAGAAACCTCCGAGGCAACCTTCCATCGTTATGCCTGATTCATGCTGTCCCAGCGGTTATACTCAGATGAGCTTGGTCGAACATCTCTGTAGTGAACGATTTGTACACAGCCCCTCACATTGAGAGGCGAACGACGAGGGATGCGGTGTGACTCTCGTAATATTTACAAGAGGCTGGGCGCTCGGGGGTCGCCGCATTTGCGCCCCAGGGGGTCTCCTGCACGCGTGAGGGGCAATCCACAGGCGGTGGCGCGTGGAGGTCGTGACTATGGCACACCTCTTGCTATACTTATAGGTATCTCAATGAGAGTGTCCGTGATCGATATGCCCCCTAGGAGGGTCCATGATGCGCGTATGTCGAGATATCCAGAGTCGGGCCCCATCCTCACACGCCCCCCGCGTGCCTCAGCTGCCCCGGCTCTATACGCCAACGCCATATGGTTTCGAGCGCTGCATGCAGGCGTGGGTCCACCTGCCCACGGACGACGTCACCATGCATGGCACTGGGGCGCGCGTGCAGCAGACCCTTCTCGACGCGACGATCACCAGAGGAGTTAGTAGCGGTGGCTCGGAGGCATAAAGGATGAGGAGACCGCGCCATGAATCCCCCCGAACCTTACAGAGATCGGTATCATGCAGGAGAGATCACCCCCACGCGAGACGGTCACCGGCGACATCGACGGCATGGGTGGGCTGGACGCCTAGGGGAAGATGTGGCTCGGGGCTATGGACGCGTTGCAGGCGTGGGCGGCCCCACGAGTCGCTCCGTGAGGAGGAGCACGGACATGCGCACCACCAGCCACTCCAGCTATTCTCTTGGGCTATTCGTCGGCATGGGGCTGATGCTGGTCAGCCTGTTCGGGTCCCTGACTTGTCCGGCTGCGTCTGTAGCCGGCGTGGAACCGACCGCCTATTGGGATGATCGGGGTCCTTCGGATTATCGGGATTATCGGTCTGACCAGAGGCCTCGGGATCATCGGGATGATTGGTCGTACGGGAGGCCTGGGTCTGCACTGCCCGATCGCTATACCATTCAGAAAGGCAAGAAGTGTGAGCTGCAGTGTGAGCGCATCCGAGGCACCCGTGAGTACCGGTGTCGCGAATATCGCTGCTAACCGGCGGTCGGCGCTTGTGGTCACACACGTTAGCCGGCGTGCAGTATTTGAAGGCTTCCCTCGGTGACATGTCGTGGCAACACTGGGAAAGTCGTGGGTACAATATTACACACATGAGGTCTATGCCCTGAGAGGTCGATTGCTAGTCATGACGGATGGAACTTGGCATCTCCCATGCGCGTCTCGCCGTGTCGCGGCATGTGGCGTCTCACAGGGTACAAACACGGTGATGTTAGGAAGGTGATCACGATGAGAACACAGCAGAAGTGGATAGGGATGATCGTCATGTTGGCGGCGTTGCTCTTGGCGAGCGCGGGACCAGGACACGCATGGCGGGGTGGGCATGAGGGTGGTTGGCATGGGGGCGGAGGCCACGGGGGCGGTTGGCATGGAGGGCACGGCTTCCACGGGTGGGGAGGCCCACGGATCGCCATTGGGATCGGGCCATTGTGGGCGCCCTATTGGAGGCCTTATGCTTATGCGTACCCGCCGGTAGTGGTGGCTCCCCCTCCCGTGTATGTCCAGCCCCGACAGCAGTTGTCTATCGAGGCTTTCCCTTCGGAGTCCTACTGGTACTACTGCCACAATCCGAGGGGCTACTACCCGTATGTGCAACAGTGCCCAGGAGGATGGCAGGCGGTCGCCCCGACCCCGCAATAGGTGGCAGCGCAGACCTCGATGCTGTGAGGCAGTAGGCCAACTTGCTGAGGGCATGACGGGAAGCAGGTTGGCCCTCCAGGGGTGAGGCAAGGGTTTTGGAGCCCTTCTGGAGCGTGAGCACGGCCCACGACCCATCACTCGGACGATCCACTCTCCACACCAGCCACTTCTCCCGAGGACTTGTTCCAGGATGATGGGTCATGGGGTCACATGGGGCAGCGAGGGTGGCGGGTGGGACTGACCGCGTCGGCTCTATGTCCCGGTTAGACATCCCCTCTACGCGGTACTCCTTGGGTCGCTATCCTCACGACTCAAGCGAAGCTGCATCCACTCAATGTCGAAGTATCGCTCGCCAACCTTAATGTACCGGGGATCAATGGCCACAGGGATGAAGCCCACCTTCAGGTAGAGAGCCCGTGCCTGCTCGTTCCCTACGGTCACCGCCAACATGAGATCCTCAACACCTATAAGGGCGCGTGCCCGGTCAATGGCCTCCTCCAAGAGTGTCTTTCCAACACCTCTCCCGCGTAATTCGGGTGGCACATACATGCCACCGATACTCGCCCGATGCCGGATCTTCAATCCTTCCCAGCGACGAAAGCTCAGAATACCTATTAAATATTCTCCCTCGAAGGTTCCCAGGATATACCGCTCGGTTGATGAACCCTCTAAACGCCTCGCAACCGTTTCCAAAGAGGTCTGTTGCTCTTCTTCGAGGGCGAGCGCAAATGCTTCTGGATGCTCCCGTAACGAGCGTAGACGTAATGCCTGGTAAGCCTCGGCGTCAGTTGTTGTGAGTGGGCGAAGCACCATGTCGACCTCAGTGGGCTTGCGGCCCCTTACCGATGTCTGGCGAGGGCACGGTTGAGCGGTCCCGTGTCCACCACAAGGAATGGTATGTGCGGTAGCGTATCGGCTGCAAGGCGTGGTGAAACGGCGCCCTCGCTCCTAGAGGGAGTGCCCCAGAGCGGCACACACAGACGTATCCTTCCCCCGCTCCCTATCCCGTGAGGGCCTGCTGCACCGCTGAGAGCACTTTCTTATCCTGTGGAAATCTGACCCAACCCTTCTTCGCCACCATCCGGTCTCCGACCCAGACCGTGAACTCCCCACGATCTCCTTCAACTAACTCCGGCTGTATCCCCAACTCGCGGTTGATTAACTCCGCCACACGGGCGGCTCTTGGCTGGTACGACGCTCAAACTTTGCAGAACTGGATGCGTATTGGCTTCATAGATTGACTCTCCTATCCCCAGTAATGGACAGATTTCTCCGAACAGAAAATACTGATGACGATTTTACTGTGCGCCGGGGAGATTTGAACCCCGGCACACCCATCAAACGAAACCGTCTAACCGACCACGGTTGAGCGGCTCCGCGTCCGCTGGAACGCCGGTTCGCTCCATGCCTGGGCTAGGCGTCGCTTTGCTTCTCGGTCCGAAAGATTCGTTTCGCCGTCTTTCCAACACCAACGCACATTGTAGCGTCGAAAGAACCACCCACGACACCGCCCACGACAGGCACGATCTTGGCGAAATTGACGAGGCCCCGCTCACCGGCCTTGGTCAAGAGGCGAAAGCCGACACGCTTGTTGATTTCAACAAGGACTCGTCCGGGGATACGATCGATCGCTGCAGCCGTGACACGCCTTCCGATCCTTATTCCCAGTTCCTTAAGGATTTCCTTACCTGAATCGCCAATCACGGCGAGCAGAACAAGGGTGCGGACTCGGTCCTCTTGTAGAGAGTGGCCATAGATGGCCGCGATTGCACCGCACATACGAGCTTGAATAATCCATGACGCACCAAGAGCCGACGGTATTGTGACCGGAAGGGTGACGACCCCGCCCAGCCCGGTCAGAAAGCCTGAAGTGAAGTTCTTGGCGGCTTCCCAACGAATCACTGCATCCACACGTTCGTCTCGATCGTCGTATGATTGGTCGATCAAATATTCCTCTGCGAGATCGCTTGCGCTGGAGAGTGGTGCCACGCCGTCAATCGCTTGGTTCAAGATGCGCCGGACCAACTGCAGAGCCTTGGAAGGGGTAGGCTCAATGTTATCTTTCGTGGAGTCATCCATGTGGTCGTCTTCCCCCAAAAACCCCCTTGAGTAATCTCGTCGTCCAGGAAACTCGACCAGCCCTACTCATGATGAACGGCTCTGTATCTCTGAGGGATGGACCGGCCTCCGTGGTTGCCCAATGGGGGCCGGGTGAGCGCCTCATCGGCGGAGCTTACCGTGTCCGCGCAACGGGGGTTAGGCCTCGTTCGCTAGTGAGGACTGCATTCGAGAACTTAACCACTGCCATGCCCATTTATGCCCTGAATACAGGTCACACAAGTAAAGCAAGGCATGAATTGCGTCAAGAACTTCTCGGAGCGAATCTGATTTCAGTTGGATCTGGTGACCGTGAACGATATCATTGCGGAGACCCACGCCCTTCTTGATTATCTCAATTAACCATTGAGGCGGCGGCAGAACTTTTCCGTTGATCCGAAGGCCAGCAGGCAGTTTGGGCGGGTATTCTGTGAGCATTCGAACGAAAGGGGGAGATTGTGTCTCTTCGACAAGCCATCTTGCTTCTGGCACCAATGTTGACATGAGATGCTTGACTCCAGTTTCAGCAGCGGCTATCCCCATGACAAGCGAACTGCGCGGCTTAACGTCGCATTGACTCCATGCCTCTTGGGAAAGCTCCTGTGCCAACGGTTCCTGTGCATTGTCCCCCGACAAACTCAACACGGATTCAACAATCTCATCAGTGACCTGAGCGAAGGGAATGCCAAAGGTAGCATTGAGCCGAAGAGAATTTGGGAGGGGGGTCCAGTTGTGACCGTCAACTGACCATTCGAGGGGCTTAAAGAACTTGATAGGATTCTGGTCGCCGCGATAACCACTTCTCCAACGCCAGAATTTCACGGCACGAACCGCAGCATGTGCCAGATCATGACGTGCTTCATTTGCGAAGTCGGAGAATCCTGAGGATTGCGGCTCTTCAGGGTTGGCAAGCCAAAGGCCAATTTTGCGCGTCGGCTTTTTTTGCAGAACCGCCGTGCATAGGAGGTCGCCTTTAGTGTAGTGCTTGCTGATCTCCGCATCTGCCAGCGGCCGTAATTCAACCGATACCAGCTCAGGGATTTCGAACCTGATCAAGTTCTCGCCGTGAATGCCAAGCGATTTAACTATGCAGCTAAGTCTGAAGTATATCATTTACATGGCCTATGAATCTGTTTGATTGAGTGAAGAAGCCTAATGGCGAGCAGTTGAGCACCCCACCAGCATAGTTTACCACGTCCACTACCATGAGTGGTTCGATACCCCTGTCGTGTCATCAGCGCTGAGATATGCCCGGAGCAGCGTCCGGAGCACTTGCCGTGGTTCGGCACCTTCAGGTGCAATAACTCATGGGCGATGACCTTCTTGAGAAGCTCGGCGGATTCACACAGCAAGTTCGCGTTGAACGTCAGCCGTCCCGCGGTTGGCAGCTCCCCCATTTGCGGGTCATGCGCCTCATGTGCAGCGCTTTCACCTCGACACCAATCCGCTTTGTCCAGGCATGGACTCCGCCTTGAAGATGGCTTTGCTGATGACCCGCTCAAGGGGCATCCAACCGTCGCCTAATGTTCGGGGCTCCCAGGGTGTCACGTTCGGCCTGGACGCCGTTGGGTGATGAGACCACAATGCGTGGGACTAAACATCTCATGGCATCGATCAGAGCAGGAACGCTCTTCTCCTTAAACTTTCACGATAGCCTCAAGCACCGTCATTGCACCCCTTACGATCGTCTTTTCCTGCTTCTCACAGCGCACCGTTATTTCGGGGGACGGATACGTGAGGTCCGAAGAAGGCGCTTCAAAATCACCGTATATCAGCACATGTAGGTCAGCGCCCCATATAGGTGGCCACTGAAGGATTCTCTCCTCAAGCCAAGCAATGCCATGTGCCAAGAGCCAATCCAGCCCTTCGTTCCTAAGATCCTGCGTTCTCGCAAACATTCGCCCGGGAAAAGATTCAGAATCAATTTCGGCTTTCTCGGTTGCAACGGTGGGAGTTCCACTATTTTTGGGGATAAGTTTAGCCATACCAAACTGGGGAAAGACTGCTTCCTGGTTCATGCCAATAACCCCCTAAACGCGAGCCTAGTATCCTTCCACCACCACCTACTGTCCTGCCGCGACACGCATGATGATACCCTCTCGTGCCATGGCCGTTGTCGTTGAAGGTGTTCGCCGCTCAGAACGCCTCCTGCCCCGTTTCTTCAAGGTCGTAGATCAGGATGGCGATGAAGGCTCCGTAGAGGCGATCAGGTTCAGTCGGGGTGCTCACCACGGTGCGGATCTCCCGAAGGTGCTCTGAGCCGATCTCCTGGATTGCCGCATTGACCTGGGCATCGAAGTCCTCTGGCGTCCGCCCAAGGATGGTCTTGATTTGCCGCATGATAGCCCTCCCGGAGAATAGGTGTAGACCCACGCCGTCATTTCTATGCTCGCATACCTGGCTCCCCAGTCTACCATCCCTCCACTATCCCATCCCGTCCCGCTTCTCCCCCGCACTCAACCACTGCTGCAACGCTTCCTGCACCAACACACTTGGTTGCTGCCCACGAGCAGCAGCACGGCGCTTGATCTTTTCCCGCACAGCATGAGGGACGTCCGCTACTTCATCGGTCCTTCCTGCGCGTCATTCTACGCCCTTTCTCATCGCCTCGCTAGACCTCTCCAAGGCGTTTTCGTTTGACGTAACGCTCTGCAGCATTTATGCTTTTTGGCCTTCCATGCAGATTGTGGTGGATGTGTAGCCTGGCGGGAGGGTCACTCAATGGGCGTTTGTGTGTGAGGAGATGGTCGGGTCCACACTCGGCCTGGAAGTCAGAACCTGTGGATTGAGTACTGGGTGGACGGCATCCAATATCGGGAGTCGAGTGGGTCGAAGGACCGCCATGTCGCCGAAGCCGTGCTACGTCAACGCCTAGCTGGAAAGTCTACAAGTCAGGTAAGGTTGATGGAGTTCATAGGGCCACAGCGCCTGACACTCGGCGATGCACTGCAGGAGTTGGAACGTGCGCTGCCAGAATCGGTGCAGGCTTAGGGCTTTGAGTAGCAGAGTGAGGTGTCACAGATGAGCATGGGGGCCGAGACGGGCGGACCTGACTCATGCGTCCAAGCCCAGCGTCATTGGATCAGTTCGTCCGCCTGGGCGCGGAGCGTCGTGGGGATGGTGAGGCCCAGGGCCTGCGCCGTCTTCAGGTTGATTGCCAGCTCGAATCTCGAGGGCGGCTCCACGGGGAGGTCGGCTGGCTTCGCCCATTTCAGGATCTTGTCCACGTAGATGGCGGCCCTCCAGAACATCTCGGCCGTGTTCGGCCCATAGGTCATCAGGCAGCCCGCCTCGGCAAACTCCCGGATCGGGCCCAACGTCGGCAGTCGGTACTGCACGGCCAGTATGGCGATGCGGGTGGGGTCCATCACGAACAGCCCGGACGCCGGCACGATGAGGGCATCAACCTGCTCGGTGCGCGCCGTGGCGATGGCCCGCTCGAAGTCCTGCGGCCCGTGGACCTCCACCAGGTGCAAGCGGACTCCCGTCAACCGAGCCGCCAGCATGAGCCAAGTCTGGCCGGTGACGGGGCTATGGGCGTCCCAGAGGATGGCGACGCGGGAGACGCCCGGCACAACGGCTTGCAGCAGCGCCTGTGCTCGGCGATACACCTCCTCCCCGCCAGTGCCGACCCCCGTCAGGTTCGCGCTTGGCCGGGTAAAGCGGGCGAAAAGCCCAGTGCGGACCCCAATGCCGACGATGGGAATGGTGGTGGTTGCCTGCGTGGCGGCCCGAATTATGGCGGGACTCCCAGCCAACAGCACGTCGACCCGGAGCCGTACCAGCTCCGCCGCCAGAGCCGGCAGGCGCTCGTACGCCCCATCCGCAAAGCGGGGCTCGACGACGAAGGTCTGACCCTCCTGATAGCCCAGCGTGCCGAGTGCCTGCCGGAAGGCCTGCAGCGCCGGGGCGGCGACCTCCGCAGAGGTGGGCATGAGGATCCCAATCACCGGGATGCGCCCCACTAAGGCCTGGGAGGTATGCAGCGCTGGCAGGATGCCGAGGACGAGGAGGACAAGGAGCCCCACATGGCGACGCTTCATGGTGATCCCTCTAGGATAGCTCCGTGTCAGGCGTGCGTCTGGCTTGCACACAGGGCCGGAGGAAGCAGGTATACCGCAACGTAAGGTCGAGCATAGCAGGGCGGGAATGACGCGTCAACCAAAGGAGTTCCTCGAACAGGCGCACGAGAGTTTCATCCTCCATCGCAAAAAAGGCTTCAAACCTCTTGAGCTGACAAGGTTTCTCGTTCAGACTAGCGCAAGCAAGTCGTAGCACGTATTCCGCTTAGCCATCAACCTCTAAGATATCGCGATACTTTCGATACCTCTCATCTCGTATGAGCCAACTTACCGACGTTCCCAGCACCACCCCCCTCCCTTAGGTCTTGCTACCTCTATCAGGCATCGGCCCCGATCCAACCGTGCGAATGGTGGCCCAGTATGCTTCCTGACTCGTTGCAACCAGGCGCAATCATACCTGTCAGCAGTGATGGTCCCACCTTTCGATGGGCAACGCCGCTTGGATTGGTCCAGTTGCCGACCCATCCTGACAGCCCAGCACTGCAGGCACACCCCCATAAACTTATTGTGTCTGCCAAGCGTGGGTAGGGTAGCCAAGCATGGCACAGGGAGAGGGGCAAACTTACCTGGACTACACAGGACAACTTGGGCGGAAGCTCGGCATTGTGTGGGGAGGGCACCCTAAGCGGAAACACAGCCTCGCCCTGGTCTTCCTATGCGCCCGAGGGGCCTTGAGCAGGGCTGCCGCTCTTCAGGAAGCCATCCCACCCCCTGCCTGTGTCTGCCTCCTCTAACGCTCACTCGTAGTGCGTGCGGGTGAGATCTTCGGGGCTCATGGCTGTATAATACCCATAGCGATTCTATAATAACCTCGGGGACAGCTATCGGCGTATCGAAATACGGACCATCCCATAGGCAGGACACGCCCTCGTGAACTTGAGGAAGGGACGCGCGCAGACGATCGCCCCGCAACAGCGGAAACAGCTCTGCTCATGGCCGCGAGGGATGAGCACACGCAAGATGGAGGAGGACATGGCTGTGCAACGGTTTATACGGTTGGCTGCGTTGGCGTTGCTGCCGCTCGCACTCGTGGCTTGTGAGAATCAGCAAGAGCGCTACTTCAGGAGGAACGTCAATCGAGTTTCGCAGGATGCAATGGCGAAACAGTTTGGGCCACCCCATCGTGCCCAAGAGTTGACCACAGGGGAGACGGTGTGGGCCTATGAGTCTCGTGAGAGGTCGGACTGTACGGCCTATATCCTGAGGTTTGATCAGACGAAAGTCTTGCGTGACTGGAAGGAACGGAAATGCTAGGGAAGGCACCCGCGTGTGCGGTCGCATGGGCGTCTGTTGCGGACCTCTCGGGGCGAACCTACGCGAGCATCAGCCCCTCCGCACCTGTGCCCAAAACTGTGCCCGCCAGAGGATGTAACTGACCCAAAATCACCCCGCCAGCCAAGTAGACAAACAAAAATCCCCTCGGTAAAACCACTACTTACCGAGGGGATTTTTGTAGGGAAGGAGATACGTCAGGCGAAGGCTCTCTCACTGAGCTACGTGCTTATGATCCCAGTGTGGTTGGTTATGGTACTCGGCACATACAGGCCTATCAAGCAAACTTTTCGCGCGCTTCCAGGCCGGATTTACGAGCTTTTCGGCGTCTCAAACAGCTTACGCGGACCGCGCACAGTGATAACATCGTCGACGAGGCCGTACTCCTTGGCCTGCTCACCAGACATGAAGAAATCGCGATCGGTGTCACGCTTGATGCGTTCGAGGTCTTGGCCGGTGTGCTTGGCCATGATCGTGTCCAGGGCCTCCTTGATGCGCAGGATCTCGCGTGCCTGGATCTCGATATCCGTCGCTTGCCCCTGGAAGCCGCCCGCTGGCTGATGGATCATGATGCGGGCATGCGGCAGGCTATACCGCTTGCCTTTGGCGCCGGCTGTCAGCAACAGAGAGCCCATGCTGGCCGCCTGCCCGATGCAGATCGTTGACACATCGGGTCGTATATACTGCATGGTATCATAGAGTGCTAGCCCCGAGGTCACATAGCCTCCTGGGCTGTTGACGTAGAGGAAAATGTCTTGCTCGGGATCATCCGCCTCCAGAAACAGCATCTGCGCGATTATGAGGTTCGCCACATGATCGTCGATCGGCGTCCCAAGGAAGATGATGCGATCTTTGAGGAGCCGCGAATAGATATCGTAGGCACGCTCCCCACGGTTCGTCTGTTCAATCACCATTGGCACCAACACCATCGTCTCCTCTGCCTGCCGGAAGATGTTCCGGTCAGGCTTATGTGGTGGACGGCTCAGGCTCTGCCGGTTTGCTCACCTCGGTGACGGTGCACCGGGCCGCCACGACATCCAGCACCTTGTCCGCCAGGATATTGTGGCGGATCGATTCGAGCGCCCCCGCCTGTTCCATTTGACGCCGAATATACTCCAGCCGTTGCTCCGTCCGTTCCGCCAAGCGTGTCAGGTGGGCTTCCACGTCGGCGTCCTCGACTGCGAGCCCTTCGCGCTTGGCGATCTCATCAAGTAAGAGCTCGCGTTTGATGCGGGTGATGGCCTGTTCGCGAAGCTGTTGTCGCACCTTATCGCTGATCTGCAGAGGGGTGGCATCGCCCTGTTGCGCGCGCAATTGCCGTTGGAGGTCGGCGATGAGCATTTCGGTTTCGGCCTCGACCATGCCAGGAGGCAGCTCGAAGGGATTGGCTTCGACCAGCCGTGCGACGATGACCTCATGCAACGCACGGCGCGCCTCGCGCTCGGCGATCTCCTCCTGGTCTTTGCGCAGCTTCTCCGTGAGCTCCGCCAGGGTGTCGACGCCGCCCACTTCCTTGGCGAACTCGTCGTTCAGCGCGGGCAGGACGCGCTCCTTGATCTCATTGACCACGACATGGAAGATGACTTCCTGCCCCGCCATCGATCGGTTCTGGTAGGTTTCCGGAAACTGCACCGGTATCTCCCGGACTTCCCCCTTGCGCATCCCGACAAGACCTTGCTCGACGCTCTCGATCACCGACTTCGACCCGACCACGAGAGCGTAGTTCTCCGTTTTGCTGCCCTGGACCGGTTGCCCATCGCGAAAGCCTTCGAAGCTGATGAGCACATAGTCCCCTTCCTGCACCGGCCGGTCTTCAGCGATCGACACCAGGCTCACATGCCGGTTTTGCAGGTCCTGGAGCTCGTGCTCGACATCGGCATCGGTCACCACGCGCACTTCCTTGGTGAGCTCCCAGCCGCCTGAGGTCTGCAGTGGGATGTCGGGGAGCACCTCGACGGTTGCCGTATAACGCAGGGCCTTCTCTTCGTTGAGGTTGATGTCATCGAGCTTCGGCTGGCCGACCGCCCGCAGTCCCTGATCCTTCACCGCCTGCTGAAATGAGCTAGGGATCAGCTTCTGCATCACTTCATCTTCGACGCTGGTGCGGTGATAGCGTTCGAGCACGGGGCGGGGGATTTTGCCTTTGCGGAAGCCGCGAATGGACACCTTCCTGGCAAGTTCCCGGTATGCCTGATCCAACTCCTTTTTCACATTTTCCGGGGGGATCTCGATCTCCAGCCGCCGCTCGCAAGCGCCCACTTCTTGAACATCAACTTTCATGCACCGACTCCTTCATCCAGACCCGCCATGTGCGTCTCGCGTGCCGTCTCGATTGCGGTTCATATCCGATGCATCGTCTGGCTCGAACGCTGTATCGTTAGCCGGGATGGCGGTTGTATGCGAGAGGGGGGACTCGAACCCCCACGGTTGCCCACCAGATCCTAAGTCTGGCGCGTCTGCCAATTCCGCCACCCTCGCCTCACACGCTCCGAAGCTGATGGCCATTGAGGGATGCCACTTAGGAACACAATGAGCCGCGAAGGAATCGAACCTTCAACCTACGGATTAAGAGTCCGTTGCTCTGCCAGTTGAGCTAGCGGCCCATGCTTGAATTGTCAATGCTTTGCGCTGCAGCTTCCGGAGCTCCCACAGCCATGGTGTCCATATAGGTGTCTAGTTGACGGATGGGCCCTGCAAATCCTGCTGATTGATCCTGTTGTCCGTTTGAAGACAGCGATCATCTTGTGTCCTGTAATCGCCATGATGCGGAAGTAGTCAATCCCCGCGCGCCTCGCATTGGTGACAAAGGTATGCCGGAGATCGTGAAAGGTGGCGTGGCTCACGCCGGATGTGCGGCATGCCCGCTCAATCGCATGCGTGGTGCTGGCAGCATGATAATGAGGGTCCACCTGTTCCGGGTCCGCCTGCCAAAGATCAACCATGGTCTGGCTGACGAATACCCATGGGCAGCGCACGTATCTTGTAGCAGTTTTGAGCGCGCTTGTCAATGTCTGGTTCAGCGGGATGAGTCTCCCTTTATCGGTCTTGGTCTCGCTTGATTTCAAGCGGATCGTGCCCGCTTTGAGGTCCACTTGGTCCTAATTGAGGCCGGCGTGATGTCTGGGAGGCGCTTGCCGCTGAAGTACGCCTTCAGGGTTTTGATGCTGGTCTGGTCTCATGTCCAGGAACATTTCTGCCGCTGATCCCGGGCATTGCAGAAGTATGCATTGGCCAGGTGATCAAATGTGGTCGTGATTGGTCGCTGCTTATCGAGATATTTCCGCTTCGCAATCTCCACCTTACGCTGGCGGTGGACCGTTTCCGCGAGGCGCTTATCCAGCCCGATGCGTTCCCGTTTATGATGGCCATCGGCGTAGTAGTCAATCCAAAAGACGCCTTGCTTTCTGAACACACCCATAGGGTCCTCCTCTCTCTGTCCGCCTTCTTCTCTTCCGTCGGCGGTCCGCGCGGAAGCTCCGCGTAAACGCCCGGTTCTGGCATGACAGGGAGCAGTATACATACGGTAAGTCTGCACTTTTTATGTATTACAACTGCGCTCGTATTCACAAAACGTTGCGGGTGACGCCAGCAATGAAGGCGGGGATTAGGTGGAAAGGAACAGACGACCAAGAGTCGCGGGGATCAATTGCTTGGGGGAGGCAGAAGAAACGAATTCTGGTGCGGTCACCATTTGGCCCTTCTCGCCACACGGTCCCCTCCTGGATGGTGGGCTGATTAATGATGGTCGTTCCATCATTGCCTGGGCGCATGATCTGGTCAAGGATGCGAATTTTCCGCGCTTCGTTACAGGCGCGCTCCCCGGAGAACTCGCTGTCGAGATGCCACGACGGTTGGCCGAGACTATTCGGCAGAAGGATTTCTTGCCAGAGCATCCATGCTGCCGTGATGGCGACCCACAACATTCTACGATCCATAAGTCCCTTGGCGAGAGATTTAGAGGCTATCGATCAAAGGGGCTTTGATACGTGCAAAACCCGCCCGTCCCCCTTGACCACCATAGCAGCGCTCTAAGGAGTGGTGCTGATCACCTGGGGTAGCTCTCCTCGTGTGAAGGTTATAGTTGCTCTGGAAGCCGGTGTTATTGAAGGGATTGCTATCTGGTTGAGCAAGGAGGCGAACGCAATATCGCCTCCTCCCCGCCGAACCCGGCGAGCGAGTCGCCTCGCTCCCAGCTCAAGCAACCGGCCGGGCATTCAAGGTCTCCGATGGCACACCAGTTGACCGGTGCTCCAAGGTCCAATTTACTCCTCGCCTCCCCACCTCGAATAACGGATGCTCACCAGTCTTGCGATGAGGATGGCGACGTAGAACTGGCCAGCGCCAGCCTCTATCATAGCCAGAGCACGCGCCGGAGGGCTGGCTGGCGTGCTGTCACCATAGCCCACCGTCGCCAGCGTGACAAAGCTGTAGTATATGAGGTTAATGATTTCATGATGGTAGTCAAATGTGCTCGGCTCGGGTTGGATTGTCTTTCCCGCGACGATGAATGAACCGGGATACAGCAATGCGATAATTCCGAACAAAAAGGCGAAAACCACACTCATCAGCAGATAGCCACAGACCGCCCCGCTGATGGTGTTGTTGGTCACCCGGTTCGTCGCCAGTACCTCCCTTAGAATGGCCGCGGCCGTCAGTACGAGGAATGCGACCGCGCAAAGCATCACGAACACAAGGAAATGTGTATTCGCGGGGAAACTGATGAGCAGCCATCGTCCGACCAAGGCGGGGACCGCGAGCCCACAAGCGGCGACAAACGTGCGCCGGCGTGGAAAGACGTAGAGCGCCGACAGCAG
>Ga0137403_10000964_pt1 | contig 36640 bp, 32 predicted proteins | sample CZOMad2_1_16fung_FD_122057 | JGI IMG/M metagenome (GOLD analysis project Ga0137403, IMG submission 122057) | Vadose zone soil fungal communities from Angelo Coast Range Reserve, California, USA - CZOMad2_1_16fungal (Hybrid Assembly) | ecosystem: Environmental > Terrestrial > Soil > Vadose zone... | reverse complement strand
TCCCGCCCGCTCCCGCCCGCTCCCGCCTGCTCCTCACGCACCCCCGCCGTAGTAATCGGCAGCACCGTCACCTCGCGCAGCTCCTCGAGCGACCGCTGGCTGGTCAGATCGAAGCCGCGGAGCGACGAGATCTCGTCGCCCCACCATTCGCAGCGTGCCGGCCCCGCCATGCCGAAGCCGTAGACGTCCACGATCCCGCCCCGTACGCTGAACTCCGCGACTTCTGTGACGGTCGGCACCCGGCTATAGCCCATCCGCTCGAGCGCGGTCACGACATCGCGGAGCGGCTGTCGGGCGCCCACCGCGAGAGACAGGGTGAGCCGCTCGAGCGCGGCGGGCACCAGGGTCCGCTCCGCCGTGGCCCGCGCGGTGGTCACCAGCACCCGCAACCGCCCGCGCAGCAGCGCCTCGATCGTCTCGGCCCGTTCGCCCGCGATCTCGTAGTGCGGCTCGTCCTCCCCCAACGCCTCGCGTTGGGGATAGAGCGCGACCGCCGCGTCGGTGAGCAGCGCGAGATCGCTGAGCCAGCGTTCGGCATCGCCGGGTGACGGCGCCACGATGACGAAGAGCCGGCCTGGCAACTTGCGGGCGAGCCAGGCGGTCAGCACCGCGCCGCTCGACCCGGGCAGGCCGGCCACCCGAACCGCCCGACCGCGCGTCGGTAAGCGGTCCGCGAGGTCCTGGATCGCGGGCGACCGGGCGAACGCGTCCAGCACGAGGTCGAGGCTCATGACTCCCGCCTCCACGCGCTCGCGAGCCCCATCTCGGTGAGCCCGATCAACAGTCCGGCCCAGAGCAGCGGCCCGCGCAGGTCACCCCGTGCCGCGGCCGCAAAGACTTCCTCTCCGGCCGCGTCGGGCCCCACCACTCGCGCGCGCCAGAGCTTGCGCACCTGCTCGTCGGAGGCAGGCGCGAGCCGCGACTCGCGAGGATCGACGTTGACGGTGAGAGCACCGACCGTATCGCGCTCGGCCAGAAGGAAGTAGAGGCCCGGCTGCTCCGGACGGAAACCAGCGCCCCCCTCCACCGCCCAGCGCTCACCGGCCCGGCGCACTTCGGTAACGCGATCGGGCAGCGCGGCGACGTCGCCCGGGGCGGCATCGACCACCGCCAGCTCGCCTCGGGCGATGCGGTTGAGCAGAAGATCCATGAACGGCATGAAGCCCGCGGAGACGGGGAGCTCGGTCCAGGCCGGATCGAGCCGGCTGCCAAGCAATACGACGCTGCCGCTCCGGACGACCCAAGGCGAGCGGTTCACCCGGACCAGCACGCCGGTCCGTCCACTGCCGGCCGGCTCGAGCACGTAACGCTTGAGCACTCGCGTCCCACCGAGGCCCACACTGCTGTCGGCGGTCTCCGAACCGGTGACGAGAGCGCCGTAGCTCCAGCCCACACTGCGGCGCTCGAGTGCCCGGTTGAGCGCACCCAGCTCCGCGGGGTCCGCCGGGGGCTCGACAATGGAAATCCCGGGCTCGAGCCGCCCGATGGTCACCTCGTCACCCCGGGTGATCCGCCGGTTCCGCTCGAGCACGTCCGCCGCCGCGGCGACGTATCGCTCGGCCGGGTCCCATCGCACCCGCGCCATCGGCGAGCTGCGGACCAGGCCGAGCCGGTGGTCGTCGGCGCGCAGCTCGTCCGGGTCGAGGTCGGCCGTGACGGGCCACCATCCCGGCGGCGCTCCCGGCAGGGACAGGACGACGGTGCCGTTGGTCGGGGCCAGAGCCTGGCGGCCCGGGCGCTCGCCGATCCGCACGCTCACCGGCACCGGAGGGCCGGAGTCGCCGGTCAACTTGACGACGGCGCGCCCACCCTCGGAGGGCCAGGGCTGGGTCCCGAGCGAAAGGCCGGCGATCCCCACGTTGCGCGGCGGCGCTTCATCGGGGCGCACGACGAGGACCGGCACGTCCACCCGCGCAGGCGAGACCGCGGTCGCTTGAAGGTCGGTCACCAGGACGATCTCGCCCGAGCGGGTTTCGGGCGCCAGCACTTCCGCGCCAGTCGCGAGCGCCGCTCCCAGGTCAAGGCGCCGGGGCGACGGGGTCAATTCGGCCACCAGTGTCGCCAGTCCGGCGGGATCGCCCCGGCGGGGGACGCCATCGGCCGTCACCAGCCACAAGGCATCGTCCGGCGTCGCCCGCGCGAGCACCTCGCGGGCCGCGCTTCGCAGCGTGGCCAGCCGGGGCGTTCCCTTGACCACCGCGCCGCTGCTCGCGCTGTTGTCCACGATCAGCACCAGAGCGCTGGGCGCGTGCCCTGCGACTCTGCCCGCGCGCATGGTGGGCCCGGCGGCCGCCAGCACGAGGAGCAAGATGAGCAGGGTGCGCATGACGAGCAGGAGCCAATTCTGCAGCTTGAGCCGCCGCTGGTGCCGCTCGGTCGCAGCGACGAGATAACGCACTGCCGGGAAGATCACGGTAGGCGGCTCTCGCCGCTCCAGGAGATGCAGGACAATGGGAATGCCCGCGGCCACGAGTCCCGCCAGCAGCCACGGATGGAGAAAGCCGATCATGTGGGGTGGGACGCAGCGACCTGGCGCAGCACCACCCCGAAGGGCGTGTCCGTCCGCACCGCATGGTACGCAATCCCATGGCGGCGGCAGGCGAGCCGCCACCCTGCGATCACGCCCTGGACCGTCTCGCGATAGGGACCGGCCCAGTCCTTGGGCCGGAGCACCACCGCAGCCCGGGTCTCCGGGTCCTCGAAGCGGGCCTCGGCGGGACCTTCCAGGGTGACCTCGGCCGGATCCATCAGGTGGAGCACGACCACCTGGTGCCCCCGATGACGCAGAAACCGCAGTGCCTTGAGCGCGAGCGGGCGATCGAACAGGAGATCGGACACGAACACCACCAGGCCCCGCCGGCGCAGCTGATCGATGACCCGGCGCAGGGCCGGCTCGGCCGCAGTCCCCTGCCCTGCCTCGAGCGCGCCGAGGGTGGCGAGCAGCTGGCGCCAGTGGGAGAGGCGGGCGCGGGGCGGTACGATCACGCGCACGGCGTCGTCGAAGGCGATGAGCCCGGTCGCATCGCGCTGGCGTTGGAGCACCAGGGTGAGCGCCGCTATCAGTCGCTGGGCGTAGGCCAGCTTGGAGAGACGCAGCGCGGGGTTGCCGGTCCAAGCCATCGACCGACTCACATCGGCCACTACGATCGCGCGGAGGTTGGTCTCTTCCTCATACTGCTTCACGTACAGCCGGTCGTTCCGGCCGAGAATCTTCCAGTCCACGTAGCGAAGGTCATCGCCCGGCTGGTACATCCGGTGCTCGGCGAACTCGACCGAGAAGCCGCGGCGGGGGGAACGGTGGAGTCCCGCGAGAAAGCCTTCGACCACGCCCTCGGCGACAAGCTCCAGCCCGCCAAGGCGCGCTACCTCCATCGGATCGAGCAGATCCAGACGGGCGCGCCCGGCGGGCGTCTCAACACGATTCATCGAGCGGGCAACGTACTGGCGCGTCCGAAGGGAGTCAACGCGCCCATCAGGTGTCTCCGGCCAGAGACGAGCCGGAGCTCCAGGTCGTTCCTGCTACACGACCTCCGAAATGGCATGCCTCCTGCGCTCGTGGCTTGGCTCCTCCCGTTCCCTGTGGAGACCGGATGCTTATTCCCTGGGCGATGTCGCTCGGGCTCGTTCTCGCGCCGCCTTCGCCGGCGGCGTCCGCCGCTGCGCTCTCGAATCCAGGGGGCGAGCCGCGGGTGAGCATCTGGACCGATCGCGAGATCCCGTACCGCCGGGGAGACGCGGTGCGGGTGTTCGCCAGCCCACGGGAGGACGGATACCTAACGGTGTTTCGGATCGACACGGACGGCGGGCTCAGGGTCCTCTACCCACGGCAACCATGGGCCGACACCTGGACGCGAGGCGGCCGTATAATCGAGCTGGATGATGTTCCCGGGCGCAGCACATTTCTGATCGACGACTATCCCGGCGTCGGCTACCTGTTCGCCATCCTGTCGTCCGAGCCCTTCGACTATTCCAGCATCGTTCGACGCGACCAGTGGGACTACCGCGAGACGACGACCGGCCGCATTCACGGCGACCCCTATGTGGCGCTCACCGCGCTGGCCGACCGGATCGCACCGAACGCTTCTTACGACTACGACGTGGCACCGTACTACGTTGAGCGGCGCTACGACTATCCCCGCTTCGTCTGTTACGACTGTCATTCGGCCGCGCCGTACGCCGGATGGAATCCGTACGGCTCGAGCTGTAAGCGCTACCGGATCGTGATCTACGACGACCCTTACTACTATCCCTATCAAGCCTACGGCAGGCGCGCCGTAGTGCCGGCCCGCCCGGCCCGGCTCCAGGCTCGCTATGTGTTCGAGGATGCCGATGGCCGGTCTCCCTGGCTCAGCCGGTCCCAGCGATCCCCGGGACGGGCGATCACACCGGCGCCCGCCTACCGCGATCAGGACCAGGCTCCAACGCCCCGCCCACGGCAACCGCCGCCCTCGCTTGCGCCGGTAGGACCGCGCACGACGGGAGAGCCGGAGCTCCGGCGGCGCAAGCCGGACAGCAACAGCGGAGCTCCGAATCGGTAGCTTCCGCATCCCATTTCCGGAACCGCTCATGCGAACGACGTCGGTGCTGCCGGCTTCACTAATTTCTCTTCTATTGTTTGCCGCTGGCCCGCTGGTCTCTCAGGCGCCCAAACCCCTGTCGGCCGCGGCGGAGACGATCACGGAGCTGGACGTCATCCGCCATATCAAGGTGATCGCGGACGACTCGATGCTGGGCCGCGACACGCCCAGCCGGGGGCTCGATCTCACGGCGCAGTACGTCGCCGGCCAGTTCGCCGCGTCGGGCCTCAAGCCGGGCGGTGAGGGCGGCACCTGGTTCCAGCGGTATCCCATCACCCGTCGCCATATCGACACCGGAGCCTCGAGCCTGACGCTCCGAAGCGGGAAGGCGAACGCCCGCGTCTCGCTGGCAGTCGCCGCGCGATACGTGCAAGGCACGGTGCCGGGTGAGCCCGCCGGCGGGGAGGTGCTCCTGCTGGGCGGCGCGGTGACGGCCGATGTGGCGACCGCGGCCGGCGCCGCCGGACGGGTAGTGCTGCTGGTGAGCGATCCGGAGCGGCCGGCCTCCGAGCAGGCGATCCGGGCGCTCTATCTCGCGAAGCCGAAGGCCATCATCCTCCTGGCCGACGCCGACTCCGCCGCCTACACCCCTCGGCTGGTCTCTCAGCGCCGGGACCGCACGGTGATCGACCTGGGCCTCGAGCGCCCCTTGATTGTCGAAGTGCGGGAGGGCGCCGTCGCCCGGGTGCTCACCGCGGCCGGAGTCCATCCCGCGGCCCTCCGGGCGGATCCGAAGCCGGTGGTGCGCAGCCTTCCCGGGCTCAAAGCGACCCTCGACGTCAAGGAGGTCGTCTCGTCGCGGCAAGCCGCGCCCAACACGGTCGGCATTCTGGAAGGCAGCGACCCCACGCTCAAGCACCAGTACGTCGTGTTCTCGGCCCACATGGACCACATCGGGATCACGCCGGGCCAGCCCGACAGCATCAACAATGGAGCGGACGACGACGCCTCCGGCACCACGGGAGTGATGGAGCTGGCGAAGGCGTTCGGCCGGCCGGACGCCCGGCCCAAGCGATCGCTGATCTTCCTCACCGTAAGCGGCGAGGAGAAGGGTCTGTGGGGCAGCCGATACTTCTCCGAGCATCCGTCGGTGCCGATCTCGAGCATCGTGGCCGACATCAACATCGACATGATCGGGCGGAACTGGCCCGACACCATCGTCGCCATCGGCAAGGAGCACTCCGATCTCGGAGCGACCCTCAACCGGGTAAACCGGGAGCACCCCGAGCTGGGCATGACGGCGATCGACGATCGATGGCCCGAGGAGCGCTTCTACTTTCGATCGGACCACTACAATTTCGCGCGGAAGGGCGTGCCGATCCTCTTTTTCTTCAACGGCGTGCACCCGGACTACCACCGGCCCTCCGACTCGCCGGACAAGATCAACCCAGAGAAGGAGGCGCGGATCGTGCGCCTGCTGTTCTATCTGGGGGAAGAGATCGCAAACGCGCCGGAGAGGCCGAAGTGGAGGCCGGAGTCGTATAAGGAGATTGTGGAGCAGTAACTGCGTGAAAAGTGAAAAGTGAAAAGGACAAGCGGAAAGGGGCTCGCTCGCACACGGAGGCGTCGTTTCACTTTTTACTTTTCACTTTTCACTTTTCACGCGGTTCCTGTTTACGTTTTTCCCATGACTGACTCCCTCTCCGACTTCGATGCCTTCCGGACCAAGATGAACGAGACCATCCTGGGGGCCGGCAACCTCACCATCAACCGCTTCTTCGCCCTCGATCACCGGGCCTACGAGCCCGGCGCCCTCGGCGCCAAGACCAAGGAGCTGCTCGGCCTGGTCTCCTCGCTCGTGCTCCGGTGCGACGACTGCATCACGTATCACATTGTCCGCTGCGCCGAGGAAGGCGTTACCGACGAGGAGTTCCAGGAAGTGTTTGCGGTGGGGCTGGTGGTGGGAGGGAGCATCGTGATCCCGCATCTCCGACGTGCAGTCGCCCGACTTGAAGAGGTGAGACGCGAGCGGGCGGGAGCAGACGGGAGCAGACGGGAGCGGTAAGCGGCTCCTACTCCCGCCTGCTCCCGCCCACTCCCGCCCGCTCCCGTCTCACTTCTTACCTCTCACCGTCATCAGCACTCCCGTCACGATCAGCGCCGCGCCCGCCCCCTGGAGCGGTACCAGCCGCTCGCCCAGCGTCGCCCATGCCACCAGCGCCGCGACCAGCGGGGTCAGGCACATGTAGATCGCGGTGCGGCTGCTGCCCACCTTCTGCACGCTCGTATTCCAGATCGCGTAGGCCACGATCAGCGAGAGCACGGATGAGTAGGCGAGCGCCCCCCAAGCGCTCGCCGGGACCCGGAGCCAGTTCACCCCGAAGACCTGAAACAGCCCGATGGCCACCAACCCGGGGGTGCCGGTGAACGTCGTGAGCGCCGTCGTCTCGAGCGGCGACACGGTGGCCGGGATCCGGCGAAGCCCGACCGTATAGACCGCCCAGCAGACCGTGGCGGCCAGCGCGCAGGCATCACCCCGGAGGCTGCCCGCGGTGAGATCCAGACCTCCTGCGGCAATCACCAGGACCACCCCGATGGTCGCGATCGCCGTTCCCGCCCACATCCGTGGGGTCACCGGCTCGATTCGGCGGACCCCCGCGAGCACGGTAACCATGGCGGGAATGGTCGAGATGATGAGCGCGGTGTTGGTCGCCGTGCCCCAGAGAAGGGACAGGGTAAAGGCGACCTGGTAGGCGGTGTTGCCCAGCACGCCGAGCCACACCATGCGCCAGCCCAGCCCGGCGGGCATGGCGACGGTGCCGTTTCGCCAGCGAAGCAGGAGATAGAGGAGCAGGCTCGCGACGGTAAACCGCACGGCGGTGAAGGCGAGCGGCGGCACATAGACGAACGCGCCCTTCATCACGCTGAAGTTCGCGCCCCAGATGAGGCAGACCAGTAGCATACCCGCATCCGCGATGGACGAGCGGGCGGGAGCAGGCGGGAGCGGGCGGGAGCGGGCGGGAGCGGACGCGGATGTCGGCACCGCTGAACAGTAACACGAGCCGCAACTCCCGCCTGCTCCCGCCTGCTCCCGCCCGCTCCCGTCCGCTCCCGCCTGCTCCCGTCCGCTCCCGCCTGCTTCCGACTATTTTCCGCCATGTCCCAATCCCGCATCCGCAATTTCTGCATCGTCGCCCACATCGATCACGGCAAGTCGACCCTGGCCGATCGCCTGATCGAGGCGACCAATACGGTCGAGAAGCGGCTGATGCGGGAGCAGCTGCTGGACACCATGGACCTGGAGCGCGAGCGCGGGATCACGATCAAGCTCAACGCCGTCCGGATGACCTATACCGGGAGGGACGGCATCGACTACGAGCTGAACCTGATCGACACGCCAGGGCACGTCGATTTCACCTACGAGGTCTCGCGGTCGCTGGCGGCCTGCGAGGGGGCCATCCTGGTGGTGGACGCCTCCCAGGGCATCCAGGCCCAGACGCTCTCCAATCTCTTCCTCGCCATGGACGCCGGGCTCGAGATCCTTCCGGTCTTGAACAAGATCGACCTGCCCGGCGCGGAGCCGGAGCGCCGAGCCAAGGAGATCATGGACCTGATCGGCGCCAAGCCGGAGGAGATCCTGGCGGTCTCGGCCAAGGAGGGGACCGGCATCCCGGAGCTGCTCGAGGGCATCGTCCACCGCGTGCCCCCTCCCCGCGGGAAGGAGGAGGCGCCCCTCCGGGCCCTCATCTTCGACTCCTACTACGACAAGTACCGGGGCGGGATCCCCAGCATTCGGGTGGTGGACGGCGTGCTCCGGGAGGGAATGGAGATCGCCTTCGGGTCGCACCCGGATGACGTCTACCACGTGGACGAGGTCGGCTACCTCCAGCTGGGCCAGCGGCGGACCGAGCTGCTGGAGGCCGGCGAGGTCGGCTACGTCGTGGCCAGTCTCCGCAACGTGCGCGACAGCCGGGTGGGCGACACCATATTCGATGCCCACGAGCGGGCCACCGACCTTCTGCCGGGCTACCGCGAGGTCAAGTCGATGGTGTTCGCGGGGCTCTATCCGACGGACTCGGAGCAGTACGAGTCGCTGCGGGACGCGCTGGAGAAGCTCGCCCTGAACGACGCCTCGCTCAACTACGAGCCCGAGTCGTCCACCGCCCTGGGCTTTGGGTTCCGCAGCGGCTTCCTGGGGCTGCTGCACATGGAGATCGTACAGGAGCGACTGGAGCGCGAGTTCGACCTGGCGCTGATCACCACCGTGCCGACGGTGGAGTACCACGTGTACAAGACCGACGGCACGCTGCTGGTCCTGGAGAACCCCAGCAATCTGCCCGACCCGGCCGAGATCGATCGGATCGAGGAGCCCTACGTCAAAGCGCGCATCATGGCGCCGTCCGAGTACATCGGCGGCATCATGAAGCTGGGCCAGGACCGGCGCGGGGTGTACAATGGAATGCACTATCTCGACACCACCCGGGTGGAGTTCGACTTCCATTTCCCCCTGGGCGAGATCGTGCTCGACTTCTACGACAAGCTCAAGTCACTCTCCCGCGGCTACGCCTCGCTCGACTACGAGATGGCGGGCTACCGCGAGTCCGACCTGGTGAAGCTCGACATGCTGATCAACGGCGACCCGATCGACGCGTTCAGCGTGATCATCCACCGCGACAAGGCCTTCGAGTACGGGCGCAAAGTGGCGGAGAAGCTCAAGGAGCTGATCCCCCGTCAGCTCTACCAGGTCGCCATCCAGGCGGCGATCGGCAACAAGATCATCGCGCGCGAGACCATCTCGGCGTTCCGCAAGGACGTGCTCGCCAAGTGCTACGGCGGCGACGTCACCCGCAAGCGCAAGCTCCTCGAGAAGCAGAAAGAGGGGAAGAAGCGCATGAAGCAGATCGGGGCGGTGGAGATCCCGCAGGAGGCCTTCCTGGCGGTTCTCCAGGTCGAATGATCGGCCGGCGCACTCGCGAGGGAACCGTCGTCGTCCAGACGGCCTACCTGGGGAACGTGCTCCTCACGACCCCACTCCTCTCGGCGTTGGCCGCACGCTACGGTCCGGTGGACGTCGTGGCGCAGCCGGTATCCGCTGAGGTGCTGGAGGGACACCCAGCGGTGCGCGAGGTGCTGGCCTACGACAAACGGGGCGCCGATCGCGGCTGGGCCGGAGTGCGGCGCCTGGCGCGGCAACTGAGAAAGCGGGCCTACGCCCGGGCCTATCTGCCGGACCCATCCTGGCGGGCGGCAACGCTGGTGTTCGCCGCGCGGGTGCCGCACCGGGTGGGCTTCAGCCAGAGCCCGGCCGCGAAGCTCTACTCCGAGAAAGTGCTCCGACCGCTGCATGGCCACGAGAGCGCGCGCATCGCGACGCTCGCCGGGATCGCCGTGGGGGATTCGCTCCCGCCGGTCTGGCTGGGCCTCGCGGGCCCCGACCGGGAAGCGGCGGCGGCGCTGCTGGCGGAATGGGGCATCGGTGATTTCGTGGCATTCGCGCCGGGCTCGGTCTGGGGCGCCCGACGGTGGTCCTATTTCCCTGAATTGGCGGCCGGGCTCGATCGGGCGGTGGTCGTGATCGGCGCCCCGGGGGATGCGCCTTTCGCCGAGGAGGTAGTGACTGCGGCACCCGAACGGGTTCGAAGCGCGGTCGGCGCCGTGCCCCCGCGGGTTTCGGCGGCGTTGATCGAGCGGGCACTCGCGCTGGTGACCAACGACTCCGCGGCCTTGCACCTCGCGACCGCGGTGGGGACGCCGGTCGCCGCGCTGTTCGGCCCCACCACGCCCGCGCTTGGCTTCGGGCCGCTCGGCCAGGACGACACGGTTCTGGGGCGCGACGACCTGCTCTGCCGGCCCTGCGCGCAACCGGGGCCGGCGGTGTGCCCGCTCGAGCACCACCGCTGCATGCGCGAGCTCGACGTGGCTCAGGTCGCCGACGCGCTGGCGTCGATCATCCGCCGAGTGGAGGAGCGCCGTGCGATTCGTACTGGGGGTTGATATCGGCGGCACCAACCTCGTCGTCGGCGCCGTGTCCGAGGACGGGTCGGAGTTGCTCGCGCTCCGAAGCCAACCCACCCATCCGGAAGAAGGCTCCGAGGCGGTGCTCGGCCGCCTGCTGGCGATGGGCAAGTCGGTCATGGACGAGACGTGCCGTACTTCGCCGAATGCCGAATTCCTCGGGGTCGGCGTAGGCGCCCCCGGTCCGCTCGACACCAAGCGCGGCGTCGTGCTGCTCACGCCCAATCTGGGGTGGGTGAACCTCCCGCTGCGCGAGCTGGTGCACGATGGGCTCGGCATCCCGACGGCCATCGACAACGATGCCAACTGCGCCGTGCTGGGCGAGTGCTGGATGGGCGCGGCCCGCGGAGCGCGCCACGTCATCGGGATCACGATCGGGACCGGCATCGGCGGCGGGATCGTAGTGAACGGCCGGCTCTATCACGGCGCGTCGGACTGCGCGGGCGAGATTGGACATACTACGGTCGAGGTCAACGGCCGTCGCTGCAAGTGCGGCAACTATGGGTGCCTCGAGGCCTACGCTTCGGGGCCGGCGATCGCGGGGCGCGCGGTCGAGGCCATCGAAGCCGGCCAGCCGAGCCGGCTGCCGGAATACGTGGACGGTGAGCTGGATCGGATCACCGCGCAGACGGTCTATCAGGCTGCTCACGACGGGGACGAGCTGGCCGAAGAGGTGGTGAGTGACACGGCCAAGTTCCTCGGCGCAGGGATCGCCAACATGATAAACATCTTCAACCCGGAGATCGTGGTCGTGTTCGGCGGGGTCACCTACGCCGGCGAGCGGCTGTTCGCGCCGCTTCGCCGCGAGGTCGCCAAGCGCGCCTTCAAGCCGGCGGTCGCGGTGTGCCGCATCGTGGCGGCCGAGCTGATCGGCACGGCGGGGGTCTACGGGGCGGCGCGGACATTTCTGGACCAGATGGACGGCCCATGAAGAAGCTTGGCGTCATCGGCTCGATGGTCTGGGACGAGATCCACGGCCGTGACCCCGCCGCGCCTCCGGTCGAGGAGTGGGGCGGGATCGCATACGCGTTGGGGGGCATCGATGCCTCGCTGCCGGACGATTGGGAGCTGGTCCCGCTCATCAAGGTGGGTCGCGACCTCGCGCCCGAGGCGGCGGAGCTCCTCCGGTCGCTCCACCGGGCGGCGCCGGGCGCCCGCTTCATCGAGGTGCCGGTGCCGAACAACCGGGTCGTGCTCCATTACGAGGCAGCCGACCGTCGTTGCGAGCGGATGTCCGGTGGGGTTCCCGCGTGGACCTGGCCCGAGCTGGGCCCGATGGTGCAGGATCTCGATGCGCTGTACGTCAACTTCATCTCCGGATTCGAAATGTGTCTGGGGACGGCGCAGGCGCTGCGGCAAGGATTCCGCGGGCCGATCTACGCCGACGTCCACAGCCTCTTTCTGGGCATGCAGCAGGACGGCATCCGGGTGCTGCGCCCGCTGCCGGACGCCGCCGACTGGTTCGCCTGCTTCGATGCGGTGCAGGTGAACGAGGACGAGATGCGCCAGCTCTCGCCCGACCCGCTGGGGATGGCCGCGCACGTGCTGGGAGCCGGCGTGTCGCTGCTGGTGGTGACCCTGGGGCCCCGCGGGGCGGCGTATGTAGCTGCTTCTGGCTTCGATGGATGGGTGGGAGACTGGAGCGGGCGGGAGCAGGCGGGAGCGGACGGGAGCAGGCGGGAGCAGGCGGGAGCAGGCGGGAGCGGGTCTGCTCCTGCCCTTCCGCGTACGGCCCTAGTGCCAGCCCCCAGAACCGACGCCCTCGACCCCACCGGCTGCGGCGACGTCTTCGGCGCCGTCCTCTGCTCCCGCCTCCTCTCCGGCGACGGCGTCGAGCCCGCCCTCCGCGAGGCCAACCGACTGGCGGCCCGTAACGCCGCGTTCCGCGGGGCCGGCGGGCTCTCGCGATTCCTGCGCGGCGAGCTGGTCACCGCGTGAGGCGGCCCGCCGTCGCGCTGGCGGGCGAGGCGACCCGGTGACCCGGGTCGTCGAGGTCCCGGCCCATTTCGACGATCGGAGCTTCGATCAGTTCGCCGCTCACTTCGGCGCCTGGCCGCCCGAGGAGCGGGTATTGATCGATGCCCGCGGGACCCAGTGGGCCTCGCCCTACGGGCTGGTGGGTCTCCTGACCACCGGGCAGGCGCTGGCGGAAGCCCGCAGAGAGCGGCCGCTGCTCACGGTGCCGGCGAGCGACGACGTGAAACGTTACTGGACCCGGATCGGGTTTTTCGCCCACGCGGCCGATCTGTTCGAGGTGCACGGCAAGGTGCCGAAAGCGGGACACACCGGTCCGTCCGACTCCCTGCTCGACGTCACCCCGATTCGCGCCTCGGAAGACATCCACGAGATCGTCGGCAAGATCCAGGAGAACGCGGCCCGCATTCTGACCAGCGAGCTCGGTATTGAGGCGAAGGCGACCATGGGCTTTGCCATGGCGCTTTCGGAGTCATGCCAGAATATTGTTGAGCACGCAGGGACGAGCGGCTGGGTTGCGGTGCAGACGTACACCTTCCGCCGCCGGTTGGGTCGGCGGGTCGTAGTGATCGCGGTGAGCGACGCCGGCGTGGGCTTCCGCCGCTCGCTCGAGAGCACCCAGGCTCGCCGCTTCGGCGACCGGTGGGGCGACGCGAGCGCGCTCGAGGCCGCCCTGATCCAGAACGTGAGTCGGTTCCGCGATCCGGGCCGGGGACAGGGCCTCGCGGGCATCAAGCGTTATCTGTCGCGGTGGCAGGGCAAGATCAGCATCCGGAGCGGGACCGCGCGCCTCTCCATCGTGCCGGCGTGGGACGAGGACGTGCCGCTGGTGGATCACCTTCCCTTTTTTCCGGGAGCCCAGGTGCAGGTCACCATTCCCGCCCAACACGCGGAGTCCTGATGGTCCAGACGATCAGCCTGCACCGCCTGCTCCAGGAAGCGGTGGCGACGCCGTACCGGAACCTGGTCACCCGCGCCACCGGCGCCGCGGTCCGGGGCCGGATCGAAGCCAGCCTGGCCGCGGGTGTCGGCCACACCACGCTGCTCGACTTTTCCGGCGTTGAGTGCCTGGACATGAGCTGCGCCGACGAGATCGTGGCCAAGCTGCTCCTCGCGGCGGCGAACGGCGACCGGGTCCTGGTGCTGGCCGGGGTCAGGGAAGAGCAGCGCGAAGCGCTGGAGCACGTTCTCGCCCACCATCGGCTCGCGGTCGCCGCCTGCTTTCGCGGCCTGGAGGCGCCCGACGTGCTGGGGTGGATCAGTGGCGATGCGCGGCTGGTGTTCGCCGATCTCAGAGTCGGCGGGCCCGCCGACCTGCTGACCCTGGCTGACCGGCTGAGCTGGTCGGTCGAGCGGGCGGCGGTCGCCCTGGACGAATTGACGCAGCACCGGATCGCCCGGCGAGCCGCCGGCGTTTTCCATCCTGTGACGCTTCCGTGAGCGGTCGGCAAGGCCCCTCCACCACCGCGGTTCACGGACCCCCGCACCGCCGCCCTCACTGGTCCCCCGTCACCCCAGCGCTGGTTCAGAGCACCACTTTCGTAAGCCCGGTCGGCTCCGACGAGCCGATTCTCTATGCCGGCTACGGCAACACTCCCACCCAGGTCGCGCTGGGCAAGAAATACGCGGCGCTCGAGGGTGCGGAGGACGCCATCTTCGTCTCCAGCGGCATGGCGGCGACGGCCCTGGCACACCTGGCCGTGCTCCGCCCCGGCGACCACCTGGTCGCGTCCCGCTGGATCTACGGCGGCACTCAGCGGCTGTTCGACGAAGAGCTGGCCCGGTTCGGGATCAAGGTCACCTACGTGAGCCCGGACGAGCCCCGGCTCTGGCGGAAGAGCGTCCGCAAGGAGACCCGCGCGGTCTTCGTCGAGAGCCCGACCAACCCGCTCATGCGGGTCGTCGATCTGGCGCCGATTCTGAAGATCGCGAAGGAGTTCGGCCTGGCGCTGCTGGTGGACGGCACCTTCGGGACCCCGATCAACTTCCGTCCGCTGGAGCAGGGGGCGGACGTCGTCATCACCAGCGCGACCAAGTACCTGAACGGACACAACGACGTGATCGCGGGCGCGGTGGCGGGCTCCGCCTCGTTCATCGAGGAAGTCACCCGCCTGATGCGACTCTGGGGACAGTCGATCGATCCGTTCGCAGCCTGGCTGGTGGACCGCGGGCTCCGAACGCTGGCGGTCCGGGTCGAGCGGCACAACGCCAACGGGCTCGCCGTGGCGCGCTGGGCCGCGAAGCAGAAGTGGATCGCGAAGGTGCATTATCCCGGGCTCGAGGCCCATCCGGACCACGCCGTCGCGGCGCGGGCGCTCTCCGGCTTCGGAGGGATGGTCGGGCTCGAGCTGGTGGGCGGGGCCTCCGCCTCGGAGCGGTTTCTGTCCCGCCTTCGGCTGGTGATTCACGCGCCCAGCCTGGGCGGGATCGAGAGCCTGATCTCGGAGCCTCGGCTCACCTCGCACGTGCATCTGGCGCCGGCCGAGCGGGCCGCGCTCGGTTTTCCCGACGGCTTCGTGCGGCTGAGCTGCGGCATCGAGGATGCGGAAGACCTGATCGCGGATCTGGAGCAGGCGGGCCGATAACTGCTATCTTCCGTGCGTGATCCGCTTCCACAACGTCTTCAAATCCTTTCCTAACGGCGCTCTGGCTCTGAAGGACGTCACCTTCCACGTCTCGAAGGGCGAGTTCGTGTTTCTGACCGGCCACAGCGGTGCCGGGAAGTCCACCATCATGCGGCTGCTTTTTGCCGAGCAACGCCCGACCCAGGGCGAGGTGCGGGTGTCGGGGTTCGCGGTGTCTTCCATCGGCACCAGTGAGATCCCTCGGCTCCGCCGCCGGCTCGGCGTCGTGTTTCAGGATTTTCGGCTGCTGGAGGACCGGACCGCCGCCGAGAACATCGCCTTCGCGCTCGAGGTAACCGGCGCGCGGCGCGACACCATCCCGGCGCGGGTCATGCGAGTGCTCACCCAGGTCGGGCTGGCCGCCAAGGCGCGGGCCCATCCGCGCGAGCTGTCCGGCGGCGAGCAGCAGCGGGTCGCGATCGCCCGGGCGCTGGTGAACGACCCCGCCATTCTCCTGGCCGACGAGCCCACCGGCAACCTGGACGAGCGCGCGACCCGCGGCGTGTTCCAGCTGCTGCGGGAGATCAACGCGGGGGGCACGGTCGTCGTGATGGCGACCCACGACCTCGACCTGGTTCGCCAGGCGCCCTTCCGGACCATCGAGCTGCGGGACGGAGCGGTGGTGTACGACAGCACCGAGGACCAGCAGCCGGACGAGGCGCTCCCGTGAGGCTGCTGTTCCGGGAGGCGCTGCTCTCGTTTCGGCGCGCGCCGCTCCTCTCGGGCCTTTCCGTCACCACCATCGCGTTTTCCCTCTTCACCGTCGGTCTTTTCCTCCTGGTCGCGATCAACCTCCGAATGGCGCTCCAGGGGCTGGAGGAGCGAGTGGAGATCGTCGCGTTCGTGCTGCGGGGGACGCCGCCCGAAACCATTACCCTCGCCTCGCAGGATATCGCGGCCTTTCCCGAGATCCAGGACGTCGAGTACGTCACCGAAGAGCAAGCGCTCGGGCGGGCCCGGAAGGAGCTGGTCGAGTTTCGCGACGCCTACCGCGATCTCTCGGTCAACCCGCTGCCGGCGTCGTTCGAGATCCGGCTCAAGGAGGGCTACCGGAACGCCGTGTCGGCGGAGCGGGTCGCCAAGCGGCTCGAGGGGTTCAGCTTCATCGAGGACATCCGCTACGGGCGCGACTGGGTGGAGCGGCTGGACAAGCTGCGCAACCTGGCCGGCATCGTCGGGCTGGTCATCGGCGCCGCGTTCGCGGCGGTGGCGGTGGTCATCATCGGCGTCACCATCCGGCTGACCATTCTGCAGCGGGCGCGCGAGATCAGCATCATGCGGCTGGTCGGCGCCACCAATCGCTTCATTCGCGGGCCGTTCCTGCTGGAAGGGGCGGTCAAGGGCCTGTTCGGCGGCCTGCTGTCGCTGGTGCTCTGTTATGCGGGGTTCCGGCTCTTCCGCGACAGCAACCTGGGAACCCTGGGCGGGCTGGTGTTCTTCAGGCCCGACCAGATGGGGATGCTGGTGCTGTTCGGGGTGGCGCTCGGACTGTTCGGAAGCCTGGTGAGCGTGGGCCGGCATCTGCGCAATGTGTAGCCGGGAGCGGGCGGGAGCGGGCGGGAGCGGGCGGGAGCAGGCGGGAGCAGGCGGGAGCGGGCGGGAGCGCGGACAGGGGCTCCGAGCGCCACTGAGAGCACGGCCGCCATAACGAAACCCGTGCGACTCGCCCGCCTCACGGGTCCCTCATTCGCGCCCGCGCGAGCAGCTCCGCGACGTATGGAGTCGCGGGGGCGCTGAGGAGCTCCGAGGGCGGGGCCGCCTGCTCCACTCGCCCGGCCCGCATGACGACCACCCGGTCGCCCAGCTCGAACGCCTCGCGCAGATCATGGGTCACCAGGATCGCGGTGAGGCCGAGCTCTCGCTGCAGCCGATGAAAGGTGGTCTGAAGCTCGGCCCGGGTAATGGCATCGAGCGCGCCGAATGGCTCGTCCAGCAAGACGACGTCGGGTCGCGCGGCCAGCGCACGGGCGAGCGCCGCACGCTGTCGTTGTCCGCCCGAGAGCTCGCGCGGGCGCCGCTCGGCGAACCGCTCGGGCTCGAGCCCGACCAGGCGCAACGCGTCGCGCCCGAGCCGCTCCGAGGCAGGATCTCCGGTGAGCCAGGGGACCACGGCAGCGTTGCGGAGCACCGACCAGTGCGGCAGGAGTCCGCCTTCCTGCGGGACGTACCCGATGCTCCGCCGGAGCAGGATCGGATCCACCGCCCCCACTTCCTGGCCCCGCACCGACACGGTGCCGGCCTCCGGCTCGACCAGCCGATTGAAGCAGCGGAGCAGGGTGGACTTCCCCGCGCCGCTCTCGCCCACCAGCGCGACGCACTCGGCGTGCTCCACCGCGAGCGATGCGGCATCGAGCGCGGCCGCGCCACCGAAACGCTTGGTGACCGCTTGAGCCACCAGCAGCGGGTCGGCCACGGTCAGCCGGGCGTCAACACGAACGCCCCGCGGAGCGAGCCACCGCTCCGCAGTCGATCCAGCGCCTCGTTGGCCCGCGCCAGCGGGAGCGCTTCGGTCTCGGTGTGGATGGACGCGCCCCGCAGGAACTGAAAGAACTCCTCGCCGTCCCGCCGGGTCAGGTTGGCCACCGAGCGCACCGTCCGCTCACCCCACAGGATGTCGTAGGGGAACGACGGAATCGGGCTCATGTGAATCCCGGCGCAGACCACCGTGCCGCCTTTGGCCACGGCGCGGAGCGCCAGCGGCACCAGGGCGCCCACCGGTGCAAACAGAATCGCGGCATCGAGCGGCTCCGGAGGAAGCTCCTCGGAGGCGCCGACCCATTCCGCGCCCAGCTCGCGGGCAAACGCCTGAGTCGTGCTGTCACCTGCCCGGGTGAACGCGAACACCCGGCGCCCCTGCCGGCGCGCCACCTGCGCCATCAGGTGACCGGCCGCGCCAAAGCCGTAGAGGCCGAGCCGCTCCGCGTTGCCGGCCGCAACGAGAGAGCGCCAGCCGATGAGTCCGGCGCAGAGGAGCGGCGCGGCCGCGATATCGTCGTAGGTCTCGGGCAGCGGGAAGCAGTATCGCTCGTTGGCCACGGTCTGCTCGGCATATCCACCGTCGAGCTGCCACCCGGTGAAGCGGGCCCGGTCGCACAGGTTCTCGCGGCCGGAACGGCAATAGACACAGACTCCGCAGGTCCACCCGAGCCAGGGAACGCCGACCCGATCTCCCGGGTTGAAGCGGTGCGCACCTTCGCCCAGTTGAGCCACCCGGCCGACGATCTCGTGCCCCAGCACCAGCGGGAGCTTGGGATCCGGCAGCTCGCCATCGGCGACGTGGAGGTCGGTGCGGCACACGCCGCATGCCAGGACGTCGAGCAGCACCTGACCCGGCCCCGGGGCGGGGCCGGGCAGCGTCGCTTCACGCAAGGGGGTGCGGGGGCGCTCGAGCAGCATCGCACGCATGGGGTCAGAGGTTGCCCGTACCGGTCACCCGGCGCAAGCCGGTAGACGCGAAACCTTCTAACCGGCAAAGCCGTCTATATTGGTTACAGCCATGCTCGACACCCTTCGCTCCGCGCTCGCCGATCGCTACCGGGTCGATCACGAGCTCGCCCGTGGCGGCATGGCGACCGTCTTCGTCGCCGAAGACCTGCGGCACGGCCGCACGGTCGCGATCAAGGTGCTGCGGGCCGAGTTCGGCGGAGCGGCCCTCCCCCAACGATTCCTCCGCGAGATCCGGATCGCAGCTCGCCTGGCCCATCCCCAAATTGTACCGGTGCACGATTCGGGGGAGTGTGACGGCTACCTCTATTTCGTCATGCCGTATCTCGGCTGCGAGTCGCTGCGCGACCGACTCGAGCGCGACGGCAGGCTGCCGCTGGCAGACGCGGTCCGGATCGGACGCGGGGTCGCCAGCGCCCTCGACTACGCGCACCGCCACGGCGTCCTCCACCGCGACATCAAGCCCGAGAACATCATGCTGCACGAAGGCGAGCCGGTCGTCGCCGATTTCGGAGTGGCGCGCGCGCTTTCCGCCGCGGTCGGCGCCGGCGAGAGCGTGTCGGAGCCGGGCATCGCGATCGGCACGCCGGCGTACATGAGCCCGGAGCAGGCCAGCGCGGACGACGAGATCGACGGCCGAAGCGACATCTACAGTCTCGGCTGCGTGGTGTACGAGATGCTCGCCGGGCGGCCGCCGTTCGCCGGGACGACTCCGCGCCAGACCATGGCGCGCCACGTGGTGGAGCCGCCTCCGGCGCTCCGCACCCTGAGACCCGACGCACCGCCCGCGCTGGAGCAGGCGCTGGCCCGCGCCCTGGCCAAGAGCCCCGACGAGCGCTTTGCCACGGCGGGTGACTTTGCCCGCGCGCTCGAGACGACCGCCCCGCTCGCCACGGTGCCGCTCGCCGCGGTGGCGCCCGCCCCGTCAGACCGGCACGCCATTGGGGTGCTGCCGTTCGTGAACGCGAGCCCGGACCCAGATACCGAGTACTTCGCCGACGGCATGACCGACGAGCTGATCGACGCCCTCACCAAGGTCGAAGGGCTGCACGTCGCTTCGCGGACCTCGGTGTTCGCCTTCAAGGGCAAGCAGACCGACGTCCGCACCCTCGGCGCGCTGCTCGGTGTGGCCGTCATTCTCGAGGGCACGGTCCGGAAATCGGGCGCCCGGCTCCGGATCACGTCGCGACTCACCGACGTCCGCGATGGACGCCATCTCTGGTCGCAGCGGTACGACCGCGACCTGCACGACGTCTTCGCGGTGCAGGACGAGATCTCGCAGACGATCGTCACGACGCTCCGCGCCACCCTGCTGGGCGACCTGGGCGACCCGATTGCGCGGCGCTACACGGCGAACCTCACGGCGTACAACCTCTATCTCAAGGGTCGCTACAGCTGGAACAAGCGCACCGCGGAGGGCGTGGTCGACGGCGTGCGCTACTTCGAGCAGGCGATCGCGCAGGACGAGAGCTACGCGCTGGCGTACACCGGGCTGGCCGACTGCTTCGCGCTCCAGCTGGATTATCGCGGCGTGCCGGTGCAGGAGGGGATGCAGCGAGCCAAGGAGTTCGCGCTCAAGGCCATCGCGCTCGACGACACGCTCGCGGAAGCCCACACCTCGCTGGGCTGGGTGCTGTTCATCCACGATTGGGACTGGGACGGGGCCAGCCGGGCGTTCCGCCGGGCGCTGGAGCTCAACCCGCGCTACGCCACCGCGCGTCAGTGGTACGCCTGGCTGCTGATCGCGCACGGCCGGATCGAGGAGGCGCTGGCCGAGGGGCGCCTCGCGTTCGAGCTCGACCCGGCGTCGGTCTCGATCCGCCGGAGCCTGGGCTGGCTCTACTATTACGCCCGGCAATACGACCCGGCGGCGGAACAACTGCGTCGCGCGATCGAGCTGAACCCCACCTCCGAGGAGACCCACCGCATCCTCGGACTGGTGCGCCTCCAGCAGGGGCGGTTGGACCAGGCCGAAAACGAGTTCCGCGAGGCGATCGGGCTGTCGACCGAGCTGGCGTACTCCCGGGCCGGGCTGGCCCACGTGGCCGCCACCGCCGGCCGCGGCACTGAGGCGCGCTCGATCCTGGACGCGCTCTACGCCCAGGCCAAGGAGCGCTACGTCTCTCCGGTCGCGTTCGCCACGGTGCATCTCGGACTGGGCGAGATCGACCACGCGTTCACCTGGATCGAGCGGGCGTACGAGGAGCGGCGCGGCTGGCTCTGTTATCTGAAGGTCGAGCCGCTGCTGGACCCCCTGCGGGCGGATCCCCGGTTCGACCGTCTGCTCGAGAAGATGCGCCTCACCTGACCCGAGCGGCGCAGGTCACCGCGCGCCGTTCGACCCAAGACCAACCATCAGCTATGCCGCACGGCTTCTAGACCGGCCGGGGTCGGCCGTGCTATCTCACAATGTCGTTAAATCGGGAGGAACCGATGGCAGCCACGAAGACGAACTGGTTGCGCTGGGCGCTGGTGGGATCGCTGTTAGCCCCAGCGGCCGGCTGTGTGGCGGCAGCCGCCGCGGGGGCCGGTGCTGGCACCGGGATCTATCTCACCAGCCGCGGCGCGGGCTCGACGGTCAATGGGTCGGTGGACGACATCGCGGCGCGGACCCGCTCCGTCCTGGACGGCGAAGGCATCACGATCACCGAGACCAAGAACGAATCCGAGGGGGACAAGCGGACGTTCAAGGGGACCAAGGGCGATCTGGACATCGCGGTGAATCTCGAGCGGCAGAGCCCGACCACGACCAAGGCTGAAGTGACCGCGCGGAAGAACCTGGCGGAGTGGGACAAGCATTACGCGCAGACGCTGTTGAACAAGATCGTGAAGGGCGGCTAAGTCAGGAGCGCCTCCACCTCCCGCATCGCCGCCGCGTCCGCGGCGCTGCGATCGGCGAGGTCGCGCGCCAGCGCGGACAGTTGACCACCAGCCGTGTCGGCCGATCCCTCCGCTTGACCGCGGAGGCGGCCGACCACGGTCAGCGCTTCCAGCAGCTGTTGCACCAGTCGATCGCGCGAGCGCTCGACGGCCGCATGGCTTTCGGCCCAGGCCGCGATGCCGGTGGTCGCCTCCCGCCGCTTCTCCAGCACCGCCAGCGTGTCATCCAACCCGGCAAGGTCCCGCGCCGCATCGCAGGCCTGACCCAGCAGCTCATCCAGCTCGGCGGCAACCGGGCTCGGTCCGCCGGACGTGTGGTGCAGCCCTTCGCCGAGCCGCGCGAGATCGGCCAGGAGGCTCCGCGCGGTGCCGACCGGGAGCGCGGCCAGGGTCTCTGCGATGCGCTGATCCAGATCCGGCGGAAGCGCCGAGCGGCGGGCGCGCGGGGTGAGCAAGGGCCGCTGCACCGCCCGGTGCGCCCCGAGCACCAGGAGCCCCGCGACCATCGGCGAGCTCGCCAGCAGCGTGGGAAGCGCGCTGGCGGCGGCCACGCCGGCGACGAGCGTGGTCGCGGCCAAGGCATAGAGCGAAGCCGGCACCGCCGACCACGCCCGTCCTGCCGGGGCGCTGCGGACCGGCACGCCGCGAAGCCGGAGCTGCTCCAGCACTACATCGGTCGTCGCCGCGGGCACCCGCACCAGCGCTCGGCGACCGGCGGCAGTGGGGCCCGCGTCTCCGGCGTGGGGTGTCCCCGCCAGCAATGCGGCCAGCTTGCCGCTGGCCGCGCGCCTCTGAGCGAACGCGGTGGGCGGTATCACGAACACGAGCGTGTCGGCCCGCCCCCGCGTCACGCCTCGGCAGTCGGGGCAGTTCATGAGGCCTCCGGCCGCGCTCGAGCCGCAGACCAGGCAGAAGTCGAGCGCCGGCGCTCGCTCGAGCGCGCGGACCGCCTGATCCGGATCGCGCTCGGTGAGCGCATCGAGCAGGCTGGCAGCCGAGTGATAGCGACGCGCGGGATCGGCGACAGTGGCCCGCGCGACGATGGCGTCGAGCCAGATCGGAACGTCCGGCCGAGCTGTGCGAGGATGGTAGCCCTCGGCGGCGGGCAGCGGCGGCAGGTGCGCCGAAGGGCTCTCGGGCAACCGGCCGGCGAGCGCGAAGTAGAGGGTCACGCCAAGTCCGTAGACGTCGGCCCGCGCGTCGGCCCGGGTCCCCGCGAGCACTTCGGGGCCGAGGTAGGGCAGGGTCCCCACCAGCGCGCCGGTCTGGGTGACCGTTGCCTGCCCATCCAGGCGGGCGGCGCCGAAATCGGTGAGCCGAGCCCGGCCGTCCGGGTCGAGCAGAATGTTCTGCGGCTTTACGTCGCGATGGAGGATTCCCCGCCGGTGAGCGGCGGAAAGCGCGCCCGCGATGTCGGCCCCCACCCGGGCGGCTTCATCCGGGTCGAGGGGCCCGCGGTCCCGAACCCGGACGGCGAGGTCGGGGCCGGCCACGTATTCCATCACCACGAAGCTCCAGCTTCCCTCCTCCAGGAAGTCGTGGACCCCGACGATGTTGGCGTGAGCCAGCCCGCGCACCGCCTGCACCTCGCGCCGGAGCCGCTCGCGGGCGAGCTGCGCGCTCGCGGGCGGGGGCACCAGCAGCTTGAGGGCGACGGGGGTACCGAGCTCGCGATCAGTGGCGAGATACACGATGGAGAAGCCGCCGCGCCCGATCTCGCGAACGATCTCGTACCGGCCGGCGAGCAGATCGCCGGGCCCGAGATAGGCGGGCCCGATCATGAGCCTTGGGAGAGCCGCTGGAGGACCTCGGTGGCGTTGGATCGCCACCCGTCGTTCGCTTTGTAGAGCTCGAGGAAGCGGCGCAGGTGCTCCCCGGCCGGCTCCGGCTGGCCCAGGACGTACTCCGACATGCCGGCGTGGTAGAGCGCCATGTAGTTGTCGGGCTGGAACTCTATTACCAGCTCCATGATGGGCCCGGCCGACTTGTCGTCGCCGGCGTCGGCGACGGGATGGCCGGTGCCGAAGACGATGCCGGCGGCATCGGAGCGGTCGCGCTGGGCGAGCTGCTGGATCACCGTGCGGGCCTGGTCGATCCGCCCCGCGAGCGCGTAGCAGGCGGCGCTGTATCCCTGGCCGTCGGGGGTGGATGGGGCTGGGTTACGTTGTTGCGCCGTCTCGACTTCGACCGAGTTGCAGTAGGGCTTGACGGCGGCGAACCAGCCGGCCGCATCGCCCCGTGCCGGGGGGATGCCCAGGGTGACAGCGGCGTGGGTCAGCCGGGCGGGAGGGCGAAAGGCGAGGGCCGCGAGGCAGATCGCCAGGTACCCCGCGCCCGCGAGATACAGGAATCTCAGCATGAGCCCAGACGGGTAAGAGGTGAGAAGTGAGAAGTAAGAGGGAGATGCCGCAAGAATCGCGCAAGTGCACACCCCCTCTCACCTCTTACCTCTCCCCTCTTACCTCCCCTCGACACTCTCCCAACCCTATCCTGACAAAGCCTTCCCGCTCGCACCAGCCGCGGAAGATCACTTCGTCGCCGTCTTCCAGAAACCGGCGTTCCTCGCCGGTGGGCAAGCGGATCGGCTCGGCCCCACGCCAGGTGAGCTCGAGCAGGCAGCCGCGCGCGCCGTTGGTCGGGCCCGAGACGGTCCCGCTCCCGAACAGATCGCCGGGCCGAAGGTTGCATCCGCCCGAGGCGTGATGGGTGAGCAGCTGGGCCGGCGTCCAGTAGAGATCCTCCAGCTGGCTGCGACTCATCCGGAATGGCGGCACCCCCTCGGCCCGCATGCGGGCCGAGGCGAGCAGGACCTCCAGCGACAGGGCGATCGCGCCGGCGCGGCGATCGTCCTCGTCGCGAAGATACGGAAGCGGCTCCGGGTCGTCGGCGGGCCGCTCGAGCCCGGTGTTGAACGGCGCGAGCGCGTCCATGGTGACGATCCAGGGCGAGATCGTGGTCGCGAAGTTCTTCGCCAGAAAAGGGCCGAGCGGCTGGTACTCCCAGGCCTGCACATCGCGAGCGGACCAGTCGTTCAGCAGACACAGGCCGAAGAGATGACGCGGCGCGTCCGCGATCGGGATCGGCTCACCCAGCGAATTGCCCGGGCCCACAAAGAATCCGACCTCGAGCTCGTAGTCGAGCCGCCGAGTGGGGCCGAACGCGGGAGGGCCGCTGGTCCCGTCGCGGGTCTGGCCCTCCGGCCGGCGGATGGGAGCTCCGCTCGGCACGATGGACGAGGCCCGGCCGTGATAACCGATCGGCACCCATTTGTAGTTGGGCAGCAACGGGTTCTCCGGCCGGAGCATGCTCCCCACGTTGGTCGCATGATGTAGCGACGCGTAGAAGTCGGTGTAGTCGCCGATCGCGGCGGGCAGCAGCAGCTCGACCTCGGTCGCCGGCACCAGCACTCGGGGACTCGCGCGCGGCTCGAGCGACCGCCCGGCCGGATCGACCGCGAGCAAGCGGCTCACCGCGCGCCGAAGTGCGGACCAGTAGCGCCCGCCGAGCGCCATGAAGCCGTTGAGCTCGGGAGCAGCGCAGGCCCGGGCGGCTCGCTGGGCGTCGCCGCTGAAGAACCCGGCCTCGAGGGACGCCGCAAGGTCGAGCACGGCATCCCCGATCGCGATGCCGCCGCTGGGTACGTCCGGCGCGTCGCGCCGGCGGAAGATGCCGAACGGCAGATTCTGGATGGGGAAATCGGGATGGCCGTCGGCCGACTCGACCCAGCTCCGGCGGGCGGGGTCGTGGGTCTCGTCGAGAATTCGGGTCACAGGAGGCGCATCGCGCGCAGGTCGTCTATCGGCTCGAGGAACGAGCACGATCCAAACGCAAGCGCGAGGCGGCGTCCATGGCGCAGCTCGACGGCGTCGAGCCGGTGCGAGCGCCAGGCGACACCCTCCTGATCGAAATGAAAGCCTGTGGGCGACGACTCCTCGAGCAACTCGAGCGCATCGCCATTGGCCATCCCGTGCTGGAGAAAGGCCGCGACGAGAAAAACATTGAGAAATCCGAACATCGCGCTGCAGGCGCTGACGGCCTCGTAGGTGAGCCGGTATGCGCCGCCGAGCGGATGGTGGAGACCGGCCGTCGCCTTGAAGGGAAGGTTGGCGTCAACGCAACGGCGGATGAACCGAAGTAGATGGAGCGGCTCCGGGAACCGATCCGGCGTGACGCCACCGGTCCGCACCTTGGCTCGACCATCGGATTTGGCCAGGGTGTCGATCAGCGGCGCCGGGTCTTCCTCGATGGGAATCTCCACGAAGGCGTGGAGCTGGCCCTCGATGGTGCGGAGCGCGTCGGTGATCGCGTCGGCGGTTCCGGCCTTGAGCTCGATGGTATCCGCGACCGCGCACCCGCTCTGGTGCCGGTTGAAACGGGCGATCTCCGTCAGGTCGCCGGCGAGATCGGACCCGGCCAGCGCGGTGATCTTCCAGGGCGCGCCGCCGGGCTGTAGGGGCATTGCGCCGGAGGCTTCGAGCTCCCCCAGCCGCGCGACCGGTACCACGAAGCGGCCCAGGGCCCAGTACACGTCGCTGGCGCGATACGATGCGTAGTTCGCGGCGGCGGTGGGGAGGTCGAGACCGGCGGGGGGGAACAGTCCGGCGTAGTCGATGAGGCCGTGGAGCAGGGTGCGGATGGAACGCATGGCGAGAATAATAGGCAGGCGGGAGCAGGCGGGAGCGGGCGGGGGCGGAAGGGAGCGGGCGGGAGCAGGCGGGAGCAGGCGGGAGCAGGCGGGAGCAGGCGGGAGCAGGCGGGAGCGGGCGGGAGCGGGCGGGAGCGGGCGGGAGCAGGCGGGAGCGGACGCGAGTGAGCGGACAGCGGATCTGTAGCATCCACCAGCTGCCGGTTCACTCGGCATTGGCCGCGCTTGCGTGGCTGTCCGCCTGTCCGCCCGCCCGCCTGCCCGCCCAGGCACCTCCCGCTCCCGCCCGCTCCCGCCTGCTCCCGTCTGCTCCCGCCCCCGCCTCCGCCCTCGCTCGGAGGCTCGATCGTCGCCTGGACTCCGCCCCCCTCGACCACTTCCTCTGGGGCATCGCGGTTATCGACGACCGGGGGCACCTGCTCTATGGCCGGAACGCCGAGCGGCTGTTCGTCCCCGCGAGCACCGCCAAGATCGTGGTGAGCGCGGCGGCGGTTGCGCTGCTGCCGGCGAGCGGCACCGTCCGCACCAGCGTGTACGCTACCGGCCCCGTCGTGGGCGGAGTGCTCCAGGGCGACCTTGTCCTCTACGGCCAGGGCGACCCGACCATGAGCCGCCGCTGCTACGGAACCGATACCACCGCCGCGCTCGCCTGCGAGCCGGACGCCTCGGCCAAGCTTCACCAATTGGCGGCCGCGCTCAAGACCCGGGGCATAAGCACGGTGGCCGGCGATCTGGTGGGAGACGGGAGCTGGTTCGAGCCCACCCTCACCCACCCCGATTGGGAGAGCTACGACCTCAACTGGTGGTACGCCGCGCCGGTCTCGGGACTCGGCTTCAACGACAACAGCGTGGACATCACCTGGAGCGCCGGACCCGCGCCAGGCGCTCCTGCCCAGGTGTCGTTCAGTCCCACGCTCGGCGATGTCACGCTCGACAACCACAGCGTGACGGTCGCGGGCGACAGCGGCGCGACGATCGACTTCTTCCGCGACCCAGGCACACTCCGGATCCGGGCCGAGGGCCGGGTGCCGCGCAGCGGGAGCAGCCGGACCGAGCATTTCGCGTTGCCGGACCCGAACCTGTACGCGGCGTGGGCCTTCGGCGCTGCGCTGGGCGAAGCCGGCATCGCGGTTCAGGGCCGGACCCGCTCCACCACCGACTCGACCGTCTATCTGGCGGCCCGCGCCGGCACGCCGCTCGCGGAGGTGGAGTCACGGCCGTTCCGGGACTGGATTTTTCCCATCCTCAATAGCAGCCAGAACTGGTTCGCAGAGACGCTGCTCAAGCAGCTGGGGCGGCAGCTCGGCCGGGCCGGCTCGTGGGCCGAAGGGTTGGCAGTCGAGCGACGGTTCCTCATCGACTCGGTGCGGCTCGATTCCACCCAGTTCGCCCTGGTGGACGGCTCGGGAGTCGCCGTGTCGAACGCGGTGAGCCCGGGTGCGCTGGTGCGCCTGCTGGAGTTCGTGCGGCGGCGGCCCCATATGGAACCGTTCCTGGCAGCCCTTCCCCGCTCGGGCGAACGCGGCTCGCTCCGGAGCCGCTTCCTGGGCACCCCGGTGGCCGGACGGGTGCTGGCCAAGCCGGGCAGCATCCGCCGGGTCAACGGGCTCGCCGGCTACCTTGATCTGGCGAACGGGCGGCGGGTTACCTTTGCGGTGCTCGTAAACAGTCATACGCTGGTCAACACCGCGATGGTCGCGGTGATCGACAGTGTGGTGGTGGACATCGCGCGGGGCCTGGGGACGCGGCCTTGACGGCCGCATCGGAGGACAGATGCTACTGCTGCTCGTGCGTCACGCGGACGCGGACAACCGCGATGCGGGAAAGTGGCCCGACGACACGCTTCGACCGCTCAGCGAGAAGGGGCGAAAGATCCACGCCAAAGTGGCGAAGGCCTTAGGCGCGCTCGGCCTGCTTCCGGAGCTGGTGCTCACTAGTCCCTGGCTTCGAGCGGCGGAGACTGCCGAGATCCTGCAGCAGGGACTCGCTCTGCCCTCGCCGCCGGTGCCCTGCCTCGCCCTCGCCTCGGATCCGGATCTGGTCGCACTCGACTCGGCGCTGGGGCCCCCGCGCGCGGAGAAAGCGGTGGTAGCGCTGGTCGGCCACTCACCCTGGATGGAGGAGCTGGTGGGACTTCTGCTCACCGGCGCCGCGCACGGGCTGGCGGTGGACTTCCCCAAGAGCGGCGTGGCCGGCATCGCGGCAGACCGGATCGGGCCCCGCGCCGGAACGCTGAGGTTCTTTCTCAGGCCGAAGATGCTATAAAGCTGCGTGAAAAGTGAAAAGTAAAAAGTGAAAAGGGAGCTCCGATCGTGCACGGGGCTCCCTTTTCACTTTTCACCTTTCACTTTTTACGCAGTTTCAGTCGTCCTTCTGCCCAAAAATCGCCATGTTGGACGAGTGGCCCGGGTTCACCTTGACCTTCGGGTTGATGTAGTGCACCGCGTTGTTCACCGCGATGCACGCCTCTCCCGCCCCAGTGGCGATGAGCTTGAGCTTTCCCGGATAGCTGGTCACGTCGCCGGCGGCAAAGATGCCGGGCACATTGGTGGCCATGACCTGGTCCACCCTGATGTCGGCTTTGTCGGTGTCGAGCCCCCACTGATTGATCGCCCCGAGATCGGAGTGGAAGCCGAGGAGCGGGATGACTGCGTCCACCGCGATCGTTTCCTCTTCCTTCGTCTTGCTCTGGGCGATGGTGACGCCCTCGAGACGATCGGTTCCGTGCAGCGCTTTCACCTCCCAGAACGTGCGGACCTCGCACTTGCCGCAGGCGGCGAGCTCCTGCACCTGCTTTACGGTCGCAGCGTGGGCCCGGAAGTGATCCCGCCGGTGGATCAGGCGGACCGATTTCGCGATGCCCTGGAGGTTGACCGCCCAGTCGAAGGCAGAGTCGCCGCCGCCCACCAGCAGCACATCCTGTCCGGCGAAGTGCTTCGGATCGATCACCTTGAAGTAGAGCCCCTTCTCCTCGAACCGGTCTTCCCCCTCGACGCCGAGCTTGCGGGCCTCGAAGGCGCCAATGCCGGCGCAGATGATGACCGTGCGACTGGGAAAGTCGTTGGGGCCCGCTTCCAGCACGAAATGGGAGGATCCGTTCTGCTCGACCTTGCGAAGTCCGGTGACGACCTCGCCCAGATGCGTCGGCGTGCCGAATTGCAGGGCCTGCTCCACCATGCCGGCGACGAGGTCCTTGGCGAGCACCTTGGGAAAGCCGGCGACGTCGAAGATGTACTTCTCCGGGTAGAGCGCCTGGAGCTGGCCGCCCAGCGCCGGCAACGCGTCGATGATCCGTGCCGACGCCCCGCGCATGCCCGCGTAGAAGGCCGCGAAGAGGCCGGTCGGGCCGCCCCCGATGATCGAGATGTCGCGCAGGTCGTCGTGCAGGGTCATGAGCAATCGATTCCGTGGCTATGAGACGAAGCGGGTAAATATAAGACGGTCGCCTGCCTCCTATTGGCTATCCGCCCTCCCGGCGCAACCTTTCCCCCATGCCCATCTACACCCGCACCGGGGACCAGGGCACCACCGGCCTCCTCGGCGGGGGCCGGGTTCCCAAGGACCATCCTCGCGTCTCCGCCTACGGCGACGTGGACGAGCTCAACGCGGCCATCGGGGTCGCCCGAGCCACCGCGCCGGTGGACCTCGCGGATCCGCTGCTCGAGACCGTTCAGCGCGACCTGTTCGCGCTCGGCGGCCACCTCGCGACGCCCGATCCAGCCAAGGTCGCCAAGGCGCTGGAGCGCGCGACCCTGTCCGAGACGCGGATCGAGGAGTTCGAGCGCGCGATCGACGCGGCCGACGCGGAGCTCCCGGCGCTGCGCGCGTTCGTGTTGCCTGGGGGCACGCCCAAGGCTTCCGCGCTCCACCTGGCCCGCACTGTCTGCCGGCGGGCCGAGCGCAGCGTGATTCGACTGGGACACGAGAGCCAGGTGCCCCCGTTTTTCATCGTGTACCTCAACCGCCTGTCCGACCTGCTGTTCACGCTGGCCCGCCTGGCGAACCACCGGGCCGGGGTTGGCGACGTCACATGGTAAGTCCCGCAACAGCGAAAACAGCAAAAACAGCGAACCACAGAGCCGCAGAGGACGCGGAGAACCACATTTTCTTTGTGTTTTTCTCTGCGCGCTCTGCGCCTCTGCGGTGAAAACCAAAGCCACGATGGCCGCGATTACGGTGCGCCATGCGCTGGGGACCTACCCGGTCTACGTCGAGCCGGGCGCCCTCGGCCGGCTGGGTCCGCTGGTCGCTGAGCACCTGGCCGGTCGCCGGCTGGCCCTGGTCACGGACTCCACCGTAAGCGAGCTGTTCCGCGCCTTCCAGCACGCCGGCCCGAGTCAGTGGCGTCCCGACGCTCGCCCGCCCGAGCTGCCGTCCTTCGATGCGGAGCTCGTGGTACCCGCCGGCGAAGCCTCCAAGACCCGCGACTGGTGGGCGGAGCTGAGCGACGCGCTGCTCGAGCGCGGGTTCGGCCGCGACAGCGCCATCGTCGCGCTCGGCGGAGGCGTGATCGGCGACCTGGCCGGCTTCGTCGCCGCCACCTACCTGCGCGGGATTCCCTGCCTCCAGGCTCCCACCACGCTCCTCGCCATGCTGGACGCGTCGGTCGGAGGCAAGACCGGCGTCGATACCCCGCACGGCAAAAACCTGATCGGGGCGTTCCATCCACCGGTCGCGGTGGTTGCCGATCCTCAGGTCCTTCGGAGCCTGCCCGAGCGGGAGTATCGCGCCGGGCTCGCCGAGGCCGTCAAGCACGGTCTGATCGCCGACCAGGACTACTTTGCCTGGCTCGGCGCCGAGGCCGAGCGGATCGCAGCGCGGGAAGCCGGCACGCTCGCACGGCTGGTGCGACGGAGCGTGGAGATCAAGGCGGCGGTCGTGGCTGAGGATGAGCGCGAGGCGGGGCGCCGCGCGGTCCTCAACGCCGGCCACACCGTCGCGCACGCGCTGGAGCATGCCTCGGACTACACCCTGCCTCACGGAGAAGCAGTAGCCCTGGGGCTGGTGGCCGAGTGCCGGCTGGCGGAGGCGCTCGGCATCGCGCGGAGCGGACTGGCGAGGGACGTGGGGGTCCTGCTTACCCGGCTGGGCCTCCCGGAACGACCGGCTCGGCCGCTGCCGCGGGACCGGGTGCTCGCCGCCATGACGACCGACAAGAAGAACCGGGGAGGTACGGTGCGGTTTGCCCTGGCGCGGGACGTCGGGGCGATGTCCCCCGGCGAGGGGTGGACGGTGGCCGCTCCCGAAGCGGCCCTGGCGGGCTCGCTGGAGGGGCTGATCTAGGGTCCCGGCGGGCAGCCCGCCGGCCGAACGTAACTTTTCCCCACGATTTGCAGTCGGTGGAGAAAGAGAGGAACCAGTTTCCGAAGAATGATTTGTGATGTGGATAAGCCGAGTTGCTTGACCGATTTGACCCACCTTCCTATATTCAAACGCCGCAATGGCTTACGACGCAGCCCCCTGACTCTATTCCATAAGTCGTAGTTGGGTCAAACCTCTCGCCGGGGTGGTCTATGCCTGCTGTCCGCAGCAACGGGAAAACCCGCCCACTGTTCCGTTCCGCACCAGCCAGCGCCTTCGACCAATACCTACTCGACATCCAGAAGCTCCCGATGATCACGGAGCCCGAGGAGGAGCGACGGTTGGCGCGACGGGCACAGGCGGGCGACGCCACCGCGGCCGAGCGACTGGTGACGGCCAATCTCCGCTTCGTCATCTCGTACGTAAAGAAGTACCAGGGGCATGGACTCGAGCTATCGGAGCTCGTCGCGATCGGGAACGAGGGCCTCCTCAAGGCTGTTCGAAAGTTCGATCCCGACCACGGAGTCAAGTTCATCTCGTACGCAGTGTGGTGGGTCCGCCAAGCCGTTCTGAAAGCTCTCGCCGAACAAACTCGCAGCGTCCGCATTCCTCTGAATCAGAACTCCGCGCTCATTCGCATGTCGCGCGCGGAGGGCTTTCTCGCCCAGGAGCTCGGGCGCGAGGCGACCGATCATGAGGTCGCGGTCGCCCTCAACGACACGGTCGAGAACATCCGCGCCGCCCGCCGCATGACCGGCACCGAGGTGTCGCTCGACGCGCCGGTGGAGCGGCAGGATCGGGGTTCGAGCACCTTCGGCGAGCGGGTCGCCGGCGCCGGCCACGGGGAGATCGAGGAGCAGACCGACACCCGGCTGCGCCGCGAGTTCATCGATCGTTTGTTCGAGCGACACCTCACGCCGCGCGAGCGCAAGATCCTGTCGCTCTATTACGGCCTGGAGGAGGGCTCGGAGGCGCTCACGCTGGAGAAGATCGGCGCGCTGCTGGGCGTCACCCGCGAGCGCATCCGCCAGATCCGCGAGCGCGCGTTCGAGAAGCTGCGCGAGTCGCCGGACGTGAAGTCGCTGAAGGAGGGCTGGGTGGCGGCGTGACCAAGTGAGAAGTGAGAAGTAAGAGGGGAGAAGGGGGCTCCGGCAATCATCGGAGCCCCCTTCTCACATCTCACTTCTTACTTCTCACTTCTCTGTTCTACCCGCCGTTATCTTCTCTGCATGCCCCCGTACCCGCTCCCGCTCTTCCCCCTCAACATGGTTCTGTTTCCGGGCACGCCCCTCCCGCTCCACATCTTCGAGCCGCGTTACCGCCAGATGCTGGCCGACTGCCTCGTCGGTGACCGCCGGTTCGGCCTGGTGCAGCCCGGCAGTGAAGCGGAAGCGCCGGATCGGGGCGCGGTGGGCTGTGTGGCCGAGATCCGGGCCAACGAGCAGCTGCCCGACGGCCGGGCCAACGTGCTGGTGGTGGGCGGCCCGCGGTTCGTAGTCCAGCGCATGCTCGACGACCCCGCTCCCTACCTGGTGGGGCTGGTAGAGGAGTTCGTGGAGCAGCCAGGCACCCTCCCCGACGAGTCCGCGCTGGCCGAAGTTCGCGCGCTGTTCGCCCGCTACTACGAGCTCTATCGCCAGTTGTACGACGCCGAGCCGGAAGAGCCTGAGCTGCCGGAGGAACCGGTCTCGCTCAGCTTCGCCATCTCGGCCGCGCTCGAATGCGACGTCGCGCTCAAGCGGCGGCTGCTGGCCGCTCGAGCGACGGAACACCGGGTCGGGCTCCTGCTCCGTCTGATTCCCACGCTTACCCGCGTGCTCGAGTCCGCGCTTCGGGTCCATCGCCGCGCTCACCAGAACGGCAAAGGCAGCGCCCAGTCGGTGCTCCCCTCCGAATCATGACACCGGCTCTGGTCGAAGGCCTCCGTCGCATCGTCGGCCCACGCTGGGTGCGCGACCGCAAAGCCGAGCTCGCGACCTACCGGATGGACGGCCTGCCGACCCACGAGTCGCTCCCGGGCGCCGTCGTCATGCCCGGGACCCGCGCCGAGTTGGTGGAGGTCGTCCGGCTGCTCCATCTGCTCGGGGTTCCCTTCGTGGCCCGGGGCGCGGGCACTGGTCTCTCGGGCGGAGCGCTGGCCGATCCGGATGCGGTGCTCCTCACGCTGACCCGGCTGAATCGCATTCTCCGGGTGGACCCGGTCTCCCACCGCGCAACGGTTCAACCGGGCGTGGTCAACGCCCGTCTCTCGGAGGCCGTGGCCGGGCTGGGATTGCAGTACGTTCCGGACCCGTCGAGCCAGTCGGCCTGCACCGTGGGCGGAAACGTGGCGGAGAACGCCGGGGGCCCCCACTGCCTCAAGTACGGCGTCACCACCAATCACGTGGTGGCGCTCGAGGTCGTGCTGCCCGATGCGAGCGTCGTACGGTTAGGCTCGCCCCAGGGCGAGCCCTGGGGCCCCGACCTGGTGGGCCTCTTCATCGGGAGCGAGGGGATGTTCGGAGTTGCCACCGAGATCACGGTGCGGCTCGAGCGAATTCCCGCCGCGGTGCGCACCCTGCTGGCCGACTTCTCCAGCGTGCGCGCCGCGAGCGAAGCGGTCTCGGCCGTGATTGCGTCAGGCGTGGTGCCGGCCGCGCTCGAGATGATGGATCAAGCGTGCGTGCAGGCGGTCGAAGCGTCCATCTATGCGGCCGGCTATCCTACCGATGCGGCCGCCGTGCTCCTGGTCGAGCTCGACGGGACCGCTCCCCAGGTGGAGGCGGAAACCGCCCTGGTCGAAGTGATCCTGCAGGAGCGGGGTGCGCGATCGATCCGGAGCGCATCGTCACCGGCGGACCGGGCCCGGCTGTGGCAGGGACGCAAGAAGGCGTTCGGCGCCATGGGCCGCATCGCGCCCGACCTCGCGGTGCAGGATGCGGTCGTGCCCCGCTCCGCCCTGCCCGACATCCTCGACAAGATCGGCGAGATCCGGCGCCGCTACGGCCTCGCGATCAGCAACGTCTTCCATGCCGGCGACGGCAATCTGCACCCCAACATCAGCTTCGATCGGCGAGATCCGGCGCTGGCCGCGCGGGTGCGGGATGCGAGTCGCGAGATCATGGCCGCCTGCGTGGCGGCAGGCGGGAGCATCACCGGTGAGCACGGTGTCGGCAACGACAAGATGAGTTACATGCCGTGGATCTTCGATGCCGAGACCCTCGGCGCCATGCAGGCCGTGCGGCGGGTGTTCGATCCGGACGAGCGCTGCAATCCCGGCAAGGTGTTGCCTGCCCACGCCTGCCGCGAATGGCGCGTGGTGCGCGACGCTCACGTGGGGGTCCCGTGATCTTCGCCCGACTGCGCGCGCTGCTGGGTCCGGGCTCGGTGGATCGCGACCCCGACAACGTCCCCCGGGTAACGCCGGATTCGACCGATGCACTGGCGATGGTCTGCCGCCTGGCGTACGACGAAGGGTGGAAAATCAGGATAGAGGGCCTGGGCACGTGGCTGTCCCCTGACGCGCCGGCCGACCTCGCCGTGAGCACGCGGGCGATCGACGAGGTAGTGTCGGTCAGCCCGGCCGATCTCGTCGCGACCGTGCAGGCCGGCACGCCGATCGAGGCAGTGCGGCGCCGCCTGGCTGAGCAGGGCATGTGGCTGGCCATCGATGCACCCGGCCGGTCCGATCGCACGCTGGGCTCGGTGATCGCCACCGGCACCAGCGGCCCGCTCCGGCTCGGCTTCGGGCCGGTGCGCGATCACGTGCTCGGCTGCACCGTTGTCACCGGAGACGGCCGCACGGTCAAGGCGGGTGGGAGAGTGGTGAAAAACGTGGCCGGCTATGACCTGACCAAGCTGCACGTCGGCGGATTCGGCGGATTCGGGATCATCACCGAAGCGCACCTGCGGCTCCGTGCGCTGCCGCGCGCCGACGTGACCCTGGTCTCGCGAGGCGGGCGCGACGGGCAGAGCGCGGTCGCGCGTGATCTGCTCGAGGCGGGGCTCACGCCCGCCGCGCTCGAGCTCCTGTCGCCCGGACTCGCCGGTGAAGCAGACTGGGTCCTCGCCGCCCGCTTTCTCGGCATCGAGGCCGGAGTGCAGGCCGAGATACGCCGGCTGCCGGCCGAGACCGACGCCGCCTGGGAACAACTGCCAGCCGACCGTACCGGTGAATTCTGGAGCCTGCTCGCCCGCGGCAGCCTGAACGGCCCGATCACCTTCCGGCTGGGAGTCCTGGCCGGCGGGTTGGAAGACACGCTCGATCTCCTCGCGCACGACCTCGACACCGGCGTCGTCGCCGCCGGCGCGGCGAGCGGCTCGATCCGATGGACCGGGAACGCGCCGGTTGAGCGGCTCCGCGCGGTGCGCCGGGCCTGCGCGGCCCGGGAAATTCCGATGACGGTCGAGCGCGCGCCCTGGACCGTGCGTCACGCGCTAGGTCATTTCGGGGCCTACCGCGAGGGTGTGGAGCAGCTGCTGGACCGGCTGCGCGAGACGTTCGACCCGCGACAGTGCCTCCAGGTGGCGTTGGAGGGGAGTGAGAAGTGAGAAGTAAGAAGTGAGAAGTGGCCATCGCATTCTCCAACTGCTGAACCACGGAAGCCCGGAAAATCACAATTGAAGTAATGTGTTCGCTCTCCTCCGTGTTTCCGTGGTTCGCGGTTGTTGTTGAGGGGAGAGGACACCAGGGAGAGGGGAGATTGACGGTTACTACCGGTTACGAGTCGCTCGATCCGTGCGTCCATTGCGGGTTCTGTCTGCCCGCCTGTCCGACCTACCTCGCCACCGGCGACGAAGCTGACAGTCCCCGGGGCCGCATCCTGCTCATGCGCGCGCTCGAGCGCGGGGAGCTCGGCGCGGACGACGAGGCCGTGGTGGCGCACCTCGACGCCTGCCTCGGCTGCCGGGGCTGCGAGCCGGTCTGCCCCTCGGGAGTCGGCTACGGACGCGGCCTGGAGACAGCGCGAGAGCAGCTCTTCCGCGCGCGCGGGCTGCCGCTCCGGGCGCGAGCGGTGCTGGGCGTGTTCCGGAGTCCGGTGCTCTGGCGGATGCTGTTCGGGGCGGGGCGTCTGCTGCGGGGCACCGGCCTCCCTGCCCGGCTCGCGGGCCAAGGCGGGCTCGGTTTCGCGATGGGGATGCTGGCGGCGAGCAGGCGGGAGCAGGCGGGAGCAGACGGGAGCAGACGGGAGCGGGATGCCTCCCGCCCGCTCCCGCCCGCTCCCGGCCGCTCCCGTCCGCGCCCGTCCGCCCTACTCTTT
>Ga0137403_10000091_pt2 | contig 36647 bp, 13 predicted proteins | sample CZOMad2_1_16fung_FD_122057 | JGI IMG/M metagenome (GOLD analysis project Ga0137403, IMG submission 122057) | Vadose zone soil fungal communities from Angelo Coast Range Reserve, California, USA - CZOMad2_1_16fungal (Hybrid Assembly) | ecosystem: Environmental > Terrestrial > Soil > Vadose zone... | reverse complement strand
ACCACAAAATCCCCCGGAACCACCGCCGCCAGGGCGTCTCCGCAGGCCGGGAACGCCTGGGTCCCGGCGGCGTTGGAGACGGCCTGGTGTTCGAGGTCACGGCAATGACTGGGGTAGCGGCTGGCCGTCTCTACAACCCCTCCCGGTCGCAAAGGTAGCGCCTATAGAGGCCGGTGGTGAGGGGTCGCGCCGGCTCGGACCCGGGGACCCTTGTTCAGAGCAGCGCCGGCGTCCTCGCCGGCTCTTTCTGTTCTTCGCTATCCGGCCGGCGAGACGCCGGCGCTCCCAGGGACCCCCACCCGCCCCTCCAGCCACGCCACCTCCCGCTCCCGTCGTTTGTACCCCGTCTCGTTCACGAGCCGCCGCGCGGCCGCCACGTGCTGTCGGGCCGCTACGGCGTCGCCCTGCTGGAGGGTGAGGCGCGCCCCCTCCAGGTGGGCGTCGCAGGCGTGGAGGCGCATCCCGCCCCGCTCGGCAATCTCCAGGGCCTCGGAGAGGTCCGCCGCAGTACCGATCTGGTTCCCCCGCAGGCGGTGCAAGGCGGCTCGGGCCAGGAGGCCGCTGGGTAAGAAAATTTCCTGCCCAGCCTGCCGCAGCCCCTCCACGGCGCAGTCCAGGTGCTCCGCGGCCTGGGCGAAATCCGCCTCGGCCTCCTCGCCCTGAGTCGCCGGCCGGGGGGCCGTCAGGGCCAGGCCGAGATGTGCGCGACCCAGGCTCAAATGGTCGAGGGCGATGAAGAGAAGCCAGCGCTCTGAAGTCATCCACTCCAGCGTCTGCCCGGCCCGATCCTGCACCTCCTGGCACCTCTGTCGCGCTTCCCCCTGGGCTGTGGCGAGGCCGTCCAGCCCGGCCCCGTCCTCCGGCTCCCCGCGGCTCACCAGCAGGTCGCAGTATTGATAGCCACGCAGCGCATAGAGCCAGGGATACTCGGGCTGCTGCTCCACCTGCATCGCTTCGGCCGCGCTGAAGCCCTCCGCGCTCTCCTCCCGCCGGCCCGCCTGGTGCTGGGCATCGGCCAGAGTCGTCCGGTTGACCATCCGCCGGTAGGCGTCGCCGCTGCGGTCGGCCCGAGCGACGCTCTGCTCCCCGAAGGCCACGGCCCGCCCCACCTCCCCCAGGGTCAGGGTCAGCTCGCTGAGGTTGCTGGCGACGACAGCGGCAGCCTTCCAGTCCTCCTGTGCAATGTAGCTCTCCAGCCCAACCTGTATCGGCTGGACCGCTTCCGCCAGCCGGCCCAGCGCGCGCAGGCGGAAGGCGGCCGCGTTGAGGACGAACGCCTGATCCGCCGCGGTGAGGCGGAAGAGGGCTGGTCCCAAGTGCGATCGAAGAATCCCGCCAGGGCCGCCAGCTCCGAGCCGAAGGCCCCCAGCTTCCTGCTGCTGTAGAACTCGTCACCCCGCTGGATCCGCCGCAGATAAACCTCGTCCATCGCCTCCTGCTGCCGCCCCGCCCGGCAGCCGTGGACCACCGCCGTGTAGAGCGGCTCCATCGCCTCCAGCGTCTCGGGAAACTCCGGCGCCGCCCCCTTCAGGTGCTCGTAGAGCCTCAGGTTTCCCTCCTGCCACGCCTGGGGCCGTTCCCTCTCCAGCTCCTCCTGGAAATAGACCCGCACCAGGGGATGGGCGTCGAGGGCTCCCGGCTGCTGGGGATCGGCCGGCAGCACGAGACCGTAGTCCCGCAGGCGCGACACCGACCACTGCCATTCCTCGTCCGGCAGATCCACCAGCGGCTCGGTCAGCCCCGGGATCTCCGGCCGGGCCCGCAGGGCCGCCAGGGCCTCCTTCGTCGCCGGCCGGTCGAACAGACCCACCAGCCGGAGGATCGCCAGCTCCCTTCCTTCCCCGAGCCAGCGGGCATAGGCCCCGATCACCCGTAGCGCATGCCCCCCCTGCCGCTCGGCCGCCCGCCCCAGGTCCACCTCGCGGTGCCGCCGCACGTCGCCGTCGTAGGCCCGACGGAGGTAGTCCGCGAAGAGCGACAACGCCAGGGCATGGTTTCCCAACTCCACGGAGGCGACACGCAGCTCGGAGTCCTTCCCCTGCACCCCGAGCTGACGCAGCAGCTCCGCCCCCGACTCCGGAGACAAAGTCTCTAAGGACACCTGCGGCGCGGTCGTGGGGAAGGACGCCAGGTCGGCGATGCGCTCCCGGGTCGTGACGACACAGAGGCCGGAGTGGTCCCCGGCCAGCGACTTCAAGAGGGCAGAGAGGCCGGGGTCCTTGAGCCGGCCGCCGAGAGGACCCTGCGGGTGCTGGAGGGGTTCGACGCCATCGAGCACAAGCAGCGTCTTCTCCCGCCGGACCAGCTCGGCCAGCCGTAGGCCGCGGTCCCGCGCTGCACCAGCAGTGGGATCGGGATCGCCGAAGAAGCGCAAAGCGTAGTCGAGGAAGCGGTCCGCCGAGGCGACGCGCTCCTCGGTGCCCTGGCTGTAGAAGGACCAGTCGAGCACCCGGCGGGCGCCGCGCCAGCCGTCGGCAGCCAGGCGATCGAGCCAGCGGCCTACGAGGGCCGATTTGCCCACCCCGCCGAAGGCCACGAAGGTAAGGACGTGCGTGCCCGGCTCCTCCCAGGCGGCATCGAGCCGGGCGAGCTCCGCCTCCCGCCCCACGAGGAGCGGGCCCGAGGTGGGGAGGTTGCCGATGTCGAGGCGGGGAGGGGTTGCGACCTCCACAGGAGCTCTCGGGTAGACGGAACGCCCCCCTCCTGGCCTCCCCCCTGATCCAACCGCCCCCCTCCCAGGGGGGAGGGACCCACCTCCCGCCCCCTCCGAGCCCAAGTTGGCGCCTGTGGGAGGGACCTCCCGCCCGCGGTCCACGGCGGCGAGGAGGTCCCGGATCTCCAGCGCCAAGTCCGTGAGGTGCTGTTCCACCTGAGCTTCTGCAAGCTCCGACAGCGCTCGGCCGCCCCGGGGCCGGCCTTCGATCGCGGCGAGCCACTCGACCGCCTTCCAGGGGCAGGGACGCACGAAGACGGGGATCACCCGCACCCCCTCGCGGGCGAGCAGGCGCGGGACCTCGACGCCGCGGATGAACTGCGAGGTCAGGAAATCCACCGAGATGAGCAGCAGGGCGAGGCCGGCGCGAGCCAGGGCCGCCTCGATCTCCGCCTGCCAGACATCCCCGGCGACGATCCGTCGATCGTCCCAGACCTCCAACACGTCCTCCAGCTCGAGGACCCTCAGATGTTGGACAAGGCGGTCCTTCCAGCCCTCGTCCTGATGGCTGTAGCTGACGAAGACCGCGGGGCGGTCCGGCCCAGGGCTCGCGTTCGGCGGCATTTGAAGGAGGATTGTATCGCGGAGCGCACAGTCCTCCGATGGGCATTCCGTTCCCTACGTGCGGCACTCCCCTCTCCCGGGGGTCGTGGTGGGGGGGCCGGGAGAGGGGCCGGGGGTGAGGGCCTTCCGTGTCTCCCGTTTCTTCCCCCAGAGCACCGGTGAGGAGTAGAGCGAATGTCCGCTCGCCTTCCCACCGGATGGTGCTGATACGATGAGCCGGCGCTCCCACGGCCTCCTGCCTCCTTTTTCACTGCCCGCGGCCCTGCGGCTACGGGCGGAGGAGGGACCCGAGCGCCGGGTGTTCACCTTTCTGGGCGACGGCGAGGCCGAGGCCGATCGGCTCACCTACGGGGAGCTCGACCGGCGCGCGCGGGCGATTGCCGCCGCCCTAGAGGCCACCTGTGCCCCGGGCGATCGCGCCCTCCTCCTCTTCCCCCCGGGCCTGGACTTCGTCGCCGCCTTCTTCGGCTGCCTCTACGCCGGCGTCGTCGCCGTGCCGGCGTACCCGCCGCGCTCGCCCCGCGCGCTGCCCCGCCTGCGGGGGATGCTCGCCGACAGCCGTCCCGCCCTCACTCTCACGACCGACGCGGCCCTCCCCCGCCTGCGCGCCTGGTTCGCCGCCGATCCGGAGATCCCGCCGGTCCCCTGGCTCACCACGGACGGCGTCCCCGAAAACCAGGCGGCGGAGTGGCGTCCTGCCGATTGCGACCCTGACGACCTCGCGTTTCTCCAGTACACCTCGGGCTCGACGGCGGACCCCAAGGGGGTCATGGTCAGCCATACCAATCTCGCCCACAACCAGCGCTTGATCCAGGAAGCCTGCGGCCACGGCCCGGAGTCGATCTTCGTCTCCTGGCTTCCGGTCTACCACGACCTCGGCCTGATCGGGCAGGTCCTGCAGGCCGTCTGGGTCGGCGCCCCCTGCGTGCTGATGGCTCCGGCCGCCTTCCTGCAGCGGCCTCTGCGCTGGCTGGAGGCCGTCGCGCGCTATCGGGCGACGACCAGCGGCGCGCCCGACTTCGCCTGGGATCTCTGCGCCAGCAAGGCGGCCGGCGCCGATCTCTCCGGCCTCGACCTCTCCTCCTGGCGCGTCGCCTTCAATGGCGCCGAACCGGTGCGCGCCGCGACGCTCGCCCGTTTCGCCGCGGCCTTCGCCCCTTGTGGCTTCCAGGCCGCGGCCGCCTACCCGTGCTATGGCCTGGCCGAGGCCACGCTGATGGTGTCGGGCGGGCGGCCGGAGGAGCCGCCGCGGGTGACCGCCTTCGCCGCCGCGGCGCTCGCCGCCGGGAGGGCGGAGCCGGTGCCGGCAGGGGAGGCGGACGACGCGGCGGGCGGGCGGCCTCTGGTGAGCTGCGGCCAGGTGCTGGGGGAGCAGCGGCTGGCGATCGTCGACCCGGCCACGGCCGTGCCCCTGCCGCCCGGCCGGATCGGCGAGATCTGGCTTGCCGGCCCGAGCGTGGCGTGCGGCTACTGGGAGCGCCCGGAGGCCACCGCCGAGACCTTCGGCGCCCACACCGCCGCCGGCCTGGGGCCGTTCCTGCGCACCGGCGACCTGGGGTTCCTCCATGCGGGCGAGCTGTTCCTCGCCGGACGGATCAAGGACCTGATCCTCCTGCGCGGGCGCAATCTCTATCCCCAGGACGTCGAGAGCACCGCCGCGGCCAGCCACCTCGACCTGCGGCAGGGCGGCGGCGCCGCCTTCGCCGTCGAGATCGCGGGCGCGGAGCGGCTGGTGGTGGTGCACGAGGTGGTCCGCCACGCTCGCGCCGACACCGCGGAGATCGTCGCGGCCCTGCGCGCCGCGGTGGTCGCGGAGCACGAGGCCGCCGTCGCCGAGGTCGTCCTCCTCCGGCCGGAGACGCTCCCCCGCACCTCCAGCGGCAAGGTGCGCCGCCGGGCCTGCCGCGAGGCCTACCTCGACGGCACTCTCTCCGTCGTCGGCCGCAGCGCCCTGGACGCCGCCCTCCTCAATGCCCCCGACGCCCCCGCCGAGCCCGACGCCGATGCCGATGCCGCCGCCGACGCCGCGTTGCTGACCCGGGAGACCCTGCTCGCCCTGTCGGTGGATCTTCGCCGGGCCGTCCTCACCGATCTCGTGCGCGGGCGCGCCGCGGCGGCCCTGCGCCTCCCGCGGTCCGCCGTTCCGGCCGACCACCCCTTGAGCCACCAGGGGCTCGACTCCCTGGCGGCGACCGCGCTCGCCCACGACCTCGAGCGGCGGCTGGGAGTCGCCCTGCCGGTCTCCGACCTGCTCGACGACGGCAGCCCCGAGACCCTCGCCGATCGTCTCCTGGCGGGGCTCGCCGCCGGGTCGCCGGGCGGGCCGGCGGTGCGCCCCTCCCCCCGCCCATGGCGGGGGGAGGACCCGCCCGCCACCTTCGAGCAGGAGCGGTTGTGGTTCCTCGACCAGCTGCGGCCCGGCGACCCGGCCTACAACATCCCCGCCGTCCTGGGCCTGGCGGGCCGGCTCGACCCTCGCGCCCTGGAGCACAGCCTGCGCGCGGTGGCCCGGCGTCACGAGAGCCTGCGGACGACGTTCGGCGTGGTGAAGGGCCGGCCGGTGCAGAGAATCGCCCCGCCCCCCGACCGGGTGTTGCCGCTCTGCGACCTCGCCGCGCTCCCCGAGCCGGCCCGGGCCGCCGAGGCCGAGCGGCTCGCCACGGACTTTGGGAAGCGCCCCTTCGACCTCGCCCGCGGTCCCCTCCTGCGCGCCGCGCTGCTGCGCCTCGCCAGGGGGGAGCATCGCCTGCTGCTCACCGTGCATCACGCGGTCTGCGACCTGGGCTCGCTGGTCCGGGTGATCGAGGAGACCGCCGCGAGGTACGCCGCCCTTGGCGTCGGAACTGCCGGCGAACCGGCACCGGCGGGCGCGCCCGAGATCCAATTCGCCGATTTCGCCGTCTGGCAGCGGCATCGGCTCCAGCCGGAGGTACTGGCGCCGCACCTCGACTTCTGGCGGCGGCAGCTCGCCTTTGCCACGGACCTGGAGCTGCCGGCCGATGGGGCGCGCACCGCGGACGTTGCGGCAGGGCGGCGTTCCGGCCGCCGCGCCTTCACCCTCGCCACCCCGGCGACCGCGGAGCTCGGCGCGCTCGCCCGCGGCGAGGGCGCCACGCTCTTCATGGCCTTCCTAGCGGTCTTCCTGACGCTCCTCCATCGTTGGACCGGAGAGGACGATCTCCTGGTCGGCTGCCCGGTGGCGGGCCGGCCGCGCCCCGAGCTCGAGCCGGTGGTCGGCTTCTTTGCCTACCCACTGCCGCTGCGCGCCGACCTCTCCGGCGAGCCGACGTTCCGGCAGCTCCTCGGCCGGGTCCGCCGGACGGCGCTTTCCGCGTACGCCCATGGGGAGGTGCCGTTCGCCAAGCTGGTGGCGGCGGCGCGGCTGGAACGGGGCCCGGAGGGCGCCCAGCCCACGCCGCTGTTCCGCGTCCTCTTCGGCTACCTCGACCGGCCGCTCCCGACCGTCCGGCTGCCGGAGCTGACGATCCGGCCGCTGGCGCTGGGGCACGGCGCCGTGGACTTTGATCTCTTCTTGAACCTCGCCCGGCACGGCGAGGAGCTCTCGGGGCTCCTCGGCTACGACGGCGGCCTCTTCGCACCGGCGACGATCGATCTCTGGATCGATGCGTTCCGCGACCTGGCAGAGCGCGCGACCGCGGAGCCGGACGCGCCGCTGTCGCGCCTGCCGCTCCCTCCCGGTCTCGCGGCCCAGGCGCGCGCCGGCCGCTCCCGCGCGGGGCGGCGGACGATCGCGGTGGCGGCGACGTTCACCGCCGAACCGGTCGCAGAGGCCCTCGCCTTCTGGCTGCGCGAGCTCGCTCTGCCGGCCCGCATCCGCTTCGCTCCCTATGGCCAGGTCTTCCAGCAGCTCCTCGACCCGGCCAGCCTCTTCGCCCGCAACACCGCCGGCCTCAACGTGATCCTCGTCCGCTGGGAAGATTGGGGCACAACGGCCGAGCGCCAGGCGGACGAGTTGGTCATCGCCCTGCGGGCGGCGGCCGAGCGTTTCCGGGTCGTCTGCCTTTTCTGCATCGCTCCCCCCTCGCCGGCCGCTCGCGCCGACGTCGCCACCGCCGCCCGCTTGGCCGACCTGGATGAACGCGTCGCCGGCGGGCTCGCCGGCTGCCGCGGAATCGATCTGGTGACCGCCGGGGAGCTTGCGGCCCTCTACCCGGTGGAGCGCTACCACCAGCCGCACGGCGAGGAGCTGGGGCACATCCCCTACACCGCCGAGCTCTTCGCCGCCCTGGCGACGATGATCGCCCGCCGCCTGGTCCGCGGGCTCACCCCGCCGGCCAAGGTCCTCGCTCTCGACTGCGACCAGACGCTCTGGAAGGGAATCTGCGGCGAGGACGGGCCTTGGGGAATCGAGATCGATCCGCCGCACCGGGCCGTGCAGGAGCTCGCCCTCGCCCGGCACGGCGACGGGATGCTCCTCTGCCTGTTGAGCCGCAACAACGAAGAGGACGTGGCCGCGGTGTTCTCGCGCCGACCCGAGATGCCCCTGCGCCGCGAGCACATCGTGGCCGCGCGGATCGACTGGCGACCCAAGGGGGAGAACCTCCGCGCGCTGGCGCGGGAGCTGGGCTTGGGCCTCGACAGCTTCCTGCTGCTGGACGACGACCCGGTGATGTGCGCCGAAATGCAGTCCGCCTGCCCCGAAGCCCTGATCCTCCAGCTCCCCGCGGCGGCGGCGGAGATCCCGCGCTTTCTCGCCCACGTCTGGGCTCTCGACCCGCGACCGGCCACGGCGGAGGACCGGGAGCGGACCGGGCTCTACCGGCAGGAGCGGCAGCGCGAGCAGTCGCGCGGCGCCGCGGCCACCCTGGCCGACTTCCTCGCCGGCCTCGACCTCGCGGTGAGCTTCCCGCCGCTGACCCCCGGGCGGCTGTCGCGCGCCGCCCAGCTCACCCAGCGCACCAACCAGCTCAACGCCAGCACGATCCGCCGCAGCGAGGGCGAGGTCCGCGAGCTGTGCGGCGCCGGTGGCTGGGAGGGCCTGCTGGTCGAGGTCCGCGACCGCTTCGGCGACTACGGGCTGGTCGGCGTGGTCTTCCACCGCACCCGCGGGGACGCCCTGGAGATCGACACGCTGCTGCTCAGCTGCCGCGCCCTGGGCCGCGGGGTGGAGCACCGGATGGTCGCCCGGCTCGGGGAGATCGCCGGCGAGCGGGCCCTGGCGCGAGTCGAGATCCCGTACCGGCCGACGCCCAGGAACCGGCCGGTCCTCGACTTCCTGAGCGACATCGGCGAGCCGTTCCGGCATCCCCTGGAGGACGGTTGGCGGTTCGCCCTGCCCACCGAGGTGGCCGCCGCCGTCACCTTCGCACCCGAGGAGACGACGGCGGACTCGGCGGCGGAGGCCCCATCCGCCTCACCCGGGCCGCCCGAGCTGCCCGGGCCGCCGGCGCTGCCTGGGGCGGTGGACGGCGTGCGGCGCGCGGTCCTCGCCCGCCGCATCGCCCGCGAGCTCGCCACGGCGGAGCAGGTGCTCGCCGCGGTGCGCGCCGCCCGTGAGAGGCGGCCCGGCCGGGCGGTGGGGTACGTGGCGCCGCGCACCGCCACCGAGGAGAGGCTGGCCGAGCTCTGGCGCGAGTTGCTGGGGGTCGAGCGGGTGGGGGTCGAGGATCATTTCTTCGACCTCGGCGGCCATTCGCTACTCGCCATGCAGGTGCTGTCGCGGGTGCGCGAGGTCTTCGGCGTGGAGGTGCCGCTCGCCGCTCTCTTCGCGGAGTCCCCGACCGTCGCGAACCTGGCGCGGGCGGTCTCCCGGCTGGAGGTAATGAAGGCGGACCACGGTGAGATCGCCGCCCTGCTGCACGAGCTCGACGACCTGTCGGAGGAGCAGGTCCTGGCTCTCCTGGCCAGCGAGGGAGAGGGATAAGGCTCCTGCGGATCCCGGCTGGCCTTCTATACGTCGTCCCAGTCCGTGGGCTCCGCCATGCCGACGACCACCTTGCGCGGTCCCTCGAAGGCGCTCCGGGCGTGCGCCACGAGCATGTTGTCGAGGAGCAGCACGTCGCCGTTCTCCCAACCGAAGGCGACGGTCTCCTCCCGATAGTTGCCGCGCAGCTCCTCTAAAACCGCGGGCTCGATCGGCGAGCCGTCGGCGTAGTAGGTGTGGTTCGGCAGGTCTTCCTCCGGCAGCTCGGCGAGCAGCGCCTCGCGCGCCTCCACAGGGAGCGTCGAGACGTGGAAGAAGGTCAGGTGATTGAACCAGGTCGCCTCCCGGGTCACCGGGTGCCGGGCCACGGCGCGCCGCACCTGGCGCGTGCGCAGGCGCTCGCCGCCGTCGCGCCACTCGAAGTCGATGTCGTTGTCCAGGCAGTACTCCTCGACCGCGCCGGGATCGGTGGTCTGGAAGGCGGTCTGCCAGTCGAGGCCGAAGCCGCGCGCCAAGTTGCGCTGGTAGAGATACCCCTCGGCCTCGAAACGGCCGCGGATGGCGGGGTCGAGCCGTTGGTAGATGCGCCGCGAGTCGGCGACCGGGGTCTCGCCGCCGCGCCGGGCGGCCTGGAGGCAGCAGAAGAGGGTCTTGCGCGGGAAGACGCGGTTGTACGACTGCTCGTTGTGCAGGAAGATCTCGTGCTCCGGCGGGTAGTCGGTCGAGGTGTAGATGGTGCCGCTCACCCGGCTGCGCGGCGAGGAGCGCTCCACGTACTCCAGCGGCCGGCCGGAGGAGGCCTCGACGAAACGCTGGAAGCTTGGGGAGCTGTCGACGCCGAAGCCGCGGAACAGGATGCCGCCGTGCCGGCCGAGCTCCCGCTCCAGGCTCTTGCGGTTCCCCCGCGCCCACTGCACCAGGTCGGCGCCGGCGAAGCCGGGCTCGACGACGAGCGGCAGGGCGCGCTCGGGAGCCAGGAAGCGGGAACGGATCACCGGGCCGGCGAGGCCGGCGGGAGTGGGGGCGCTGTCGTGCAACATGGCGGTTCCTCCTCGCGGGGACGGTTCAACCGGAACGGATGGCGCGGACCGGATCGACCCGGACCGCCGGGGCGGCCGAGGCGAGCGTCGCGGCGAGCGCGACGCCGGCGATCAGGAGAGAGACCCCGACCAGGGTGGCCGGATCGGTCGGGCTCACGCGATAGAGCAGGCTGGTGATGAGGCGGGTCAGGGAGAGCACCCCGGCGAGGCCCAGGGCAAGCCCGGCGACCGTCAGGAGCAGCCCCTCCTGGACCACCAGGCCGAGCACCTGCCGCGGCCGCGCCCCGAGCACCAGGCGCAGGCCGAGCTCGTGGCGGCGCTTGGCGACCGCGTCGCTCAGCACGCCGTAGATCCCGGCGGTGGCGAGGAGCAGTCCGAGGCCGCCGAAGAGGCCGATCAAGACGGCGCTGAAGCGCTGGCGCGCCATGGCTTTGGCGAGCCGCTCGGAGAGCGTGTCGACGGTGTAGACGGGCTGGTCGCGGTCGACCTCGCGCACCGCCCGGCGGACGGCCGGCCCGAGCGCCGCCGGAGCGCCGGAGCGGGCGTGCAGGACGAGGCTCGCCGCCCGCAGGTCGTCCTGCCGGTAGGGCCGGTAGCAGGTCGCGCCCGGCGGCGTGGTGATCCCGGCGTCGCGGACGTCGCCGACGACGCCGACGACGGTCAGCCAGGGCGCCGCCTCCCCCGCGTCGCCCACCTTGACGCGCCGGCCGAGCGGGCTCTCTCCGGGCCAGTAGCGCCGGGCCATCGCGCGGTTGACGATGACGACCGGCGGCGCGTCCGCCCGGTCCGCGTCGGTGAGCTCCCGCCCGGCGAGGAGGGGGATGCGCAGGGCGCGGAAGTAGCCGGGGCTGACCAGGCTGTCGCTCGCGACGCTCACCTCCTCGCCTGCCGCCAGCGGGTCGCGCCCCTGGACGGTGAAGCGGGTGGTGCTCTTGGGGTCGCCCACCGGCAGGTTGAGGATCGCCTCGGCCGTCGTGACCCCGGGGACGGCGCGCAGCCGCTCCAGCAGGCGGTCGAGGAAGGCGACGCGGTCCCGGGCGGTGGGGAGCTTCTCGCCGTTGAACAGCACGCGGACCGCCAGCACCCCCTGCGGATCGAACCCGAAGCGCGCGGCGCGCAGGTTGACGAAGCTCCGGAGGAGGAGGCCGGCGGAGACCAGGAGCACCAGGGCGACGGCCACCTGGCCCACCACCAGGGCGCGCTGCAGGCGGCGCCGGCCCGGCCCGCCCGTGGCGCGGCCCGCGCCGGCCTGGCGGGTGACGGCGAAGAGATCGCTCCGCGCCGCGGCGAGCGCCGGCGCCAACCCGAAGAGCACGCCGGAGAGCGTCGCCAGGGCGAAGGTGAAGAGGAGGACCGGCGCGTCCACCCGGACGTCCTGGAAGGCGGGGATCAGCTCGACCGGGGAGAGGGCGACGAGCGGGCGCACGCTGGCGCAGGCGAGTCCGAGGCCGACGAGGCCGCCGGCGAGCGACACGGCGACGCTCTCGGTCACCAGCTGCTCGACGAGGCGCCGCGGCGTCGCCCCGAGCATGGCGCGGACCGCCATCTCCTCGCTCCGGGCGACGGCCCGGGCGAGCTGCAGGTTGGCGACGGTGGTGCAGGCGAGGCGAGGATGAGCCCCACCGCCGCCAGGAGGGCGACGAGCGCCGGCCCGATGTCGCCGGTCAGCCGCTCGCGCAGAGGCACGGCGCGCGCGCGCCACCCCCGGTTCGAGGCAGGTTCGAGGCGGGGGCGTCGCGGGCGAGGCGAAGCGACACCGCCGCCAGCTCGCGCCGCGCCTGTGCCAGCGTCCTCCCCGGGGCCAGGCGCGCGGCGACGAAGAGGACGTGGTCGGTGCGGCTCGCCGGCTTTGCCGGATCGAGCCCGGCCGGAATCCAGAGCTGGCTGCCGCCGGGGAAGTCCTGCCCCTCGGGGAACTGGAACCCGGCCGGCATCACGCCCACGATCTGGTGGCCGTGGCCGTTGAGCAGCAGGGTGCGGCCCACGGCGGCGGGGTCGCCGTGGAAGAGGGTCTGCCAGAGGCCGTGCCCGAGGAGGACCACGGCGGCCGGGGCGCCGGGGCGATCCTCCTCCGGCAGGAAGCCGCGGCCGAGGCGGGGCGCCGCCCCGAGGAGGGGGAAGAGGCCGGCGGTGACCGCGGTCCCCCGGAGCTGGAGCGGCTCGCCGTCGCCGGTCAGGTGGAGGCTCCGCAGACGCATGGCCTCCATGCCGGCGAAGGCGTCCCGCGTCTGCTCCTTCCAACTCGCGTAGTTGAACGGCGTGACGCGGCTCAAGGTCAGCCCGTCGCCGCCCGCGCTCCCCGCGCTCCCGGTACCCCCAGTGCTCTCGGCGTCGTAGAGCATCACCAGCCGCCCGGCGTCGCGCAGCAGGGGGAGGGGGCGCAGGAGGATGGCGTGGACGACGCTCCAGATGGCGCTCGCCGAGCCGATCGCGAGCGCCATGCAGAGCACCGCGATGGCGGTGATCCCGCGGCTCCGGCCGAGCAGGCGGGCGCCGATCCGCAGGTCTCTGACGAGCGTCTCCCATGGCCCTCCCGGCTCCCTACGAGGCCGCCACCGCGCCGGCGGGCACCTCCCGGGGCTCCGGCCGCTGGACGTCCGGGACCTCCTCCTCGACCCGGCGCAGGTGGGAGCTCTGGGCGGCGACGACGACGGCGGCGAGGTTCGACAGGCCGAGCACGATGAAGAAGAGGCCCGCGCCGCGCCCTCGACCGGTGCCGAGGATCTGGCCGACGCTGCCGGCGAGCGCCCCGTTCTTCGCCAGGAGCGGCTCGAAGACGTAGTCGGTCAACGGGCCGGCCAGCAGGTTGGCGAGCGGTATCGACGCCCAGGTCGCCATGCGGTAGAGGGCCAGCACCCGCCCCTGGATCTCGTGCGGCACCTTGCGCAGCCAGATCGCCTGGTTGCAGCCGTTGAGGATCGGCATGCCGAAGAGGTAGAGGAAGCCGGCGGTCGAGACCAGGAAGAGGCTCGGCTGGAGGCCGCCCAGGAGGAGGACCAGCCCCTGGAGCACCAGGGCGCCCAGGATCCCCACCACTTTGCTCCGCGGGCCGCCGGTCGCCGCCATGACCACGCTGCCCAGGAACATGCCGGCGCTGGCGATCGCCATCACGGTCCCCAGCGCCTTGGCCGTGGCGAAGCTCAGGACCAGCGGCCCCAGGAGCACCTGGAGCGCCCCCATGGTGAAGTTGCCGGCGAAGAGGAGGACGAGCAATCCGAGGAGACCCGGATGGCTGCGGATGAAGCGCCAGCCCACGCCGGCCTCGGCGTGCACCGAGCCGCCGGCCGGCCTCGCCGCCGCCGCGCCCTGGGGACGGGGAATGCGGACGAGCGCCAGGGTGAGGAGGGCGAAGGCGAAGGTCGAAAGGTCGGTCAGGAGGATCGCCGAGAGGCCGACCCGCGAATAGAGGGCGGCGGCCAGGAGCGGCGACGCGACGAGGGTCGCGATCGGCCCCATCTGGGAGAGGCCGCTCGCCCGCCCGAGCTGCTCTTTGGGGACGAGCATCGCCATCGAGGCCGAGTAGGCCGGGTACTGGAGGCCGTGGAAGACCGAGCCGCAGGCGAGGAGGAGGTAGATCTCCCAGAGCTGCAGGTGGCCGGACCAGAAGAGCAGGCCGATCAAGGCGGTGCAGAGGCCGGTGCCGCCGTCGTTGACCATCAAGGCGCGGCGGCGATCCCAGCGGTCGACCAGGACCCCGGCGTAGGGGGCGATCAGGATGCCGGGCAGGAGGATCGACAGGGTGACCAGGGCGAACAGGGTCGCCGACCGCGTCTGCTCGTAGATGCGGACTCCCAGCGCGAAGCTGGTGAGCCCCGAGCCCAGCATCGAGATCACCTGCCCGAACCAGACGACGAGGAAGATGCGCATGCTCTTGCTCATGATGGGATCGTTCTCACTCCTCGGTCAGGGTTGTGGCGGACGCCGCGGCGCGGCCATGCGTGATGAGCGAGCGGAGCGCCGCAGCCCAGCCCGCGGCCAGGAATTGGGCGGTGGCCGGCCGGTGCCGGCCGCCGTGGCCGATCGACAGCGCGAGCCGGCCGGCCAGCACCTGGGCGCTCACCGCGAGCAGCCAGAGGCGGGGGGAGCGCGGGTCGCTGGGCAGCCCGGCGGGCTCGCGGGAGAGCCGGAAGAGGGAGAGCTCGCCCTGCAGGCTGTCGAACTGCCCGAAGTAGCTGAACAGCACCTGCGACCGGGGGAGCGCGGCGAGCGCCGCCGCGGCCTCGGTATCGCCGGAGAGGAGGCGCAGCCAGGCCCAGCTCGCACCCCCGCGGTCATCGCGGCCATCGCGCGGCAGCCGGCGGAGCCGCTCCTCGACCGCGCGGAGGGCGCGGCCGGGGTCACCGCTCTCCCCGCTGTCGAGCACCACGGGGAAGTTGACGCTGCACCAGCCCACCGTGCGCGAGAGGTCGGTCCCATCGCCCAGCGCCTGGCGCCCGTGGGCCACGAGGTTGACCTGGAGGAACCGCTCGCCGGTCCAGCCGCGGAAGGCCAGGGCGAGACCGGCGAGGAGGACGTCGTCGATCCGGGCGCCGAGCTGGCGGGGGAGGTCCTGGAGGAGCGCCCGCGTCTCCTCCGGCCCGAGCGCCGCCTCGGCCGTCCGGCTGGTGGCCACCACGTCCTCGCCGCCCGGAAAATCGAGCGGCAGCGGCCCCGGCGCGCCGCGTCCCGGGTCGAGCCAGAACGCGAGATCGGAGCGCAGGGCGCCGGAGCGCGCCAGGTTCTCGACGCGGCGGCAGTACTCCTGGAACGAGGTGGTCTTCGCCGGCAGCCGGATCTCCTCCCCGCGCTCCCCGCGGAGGAGACCGGCGCAGAGGGCCTGGAAGTCTTCGAGCAGCACCCGCCAGGAGAAGCCGTCCACGGCCAGGTGGTGGATGGCGAGGAGCAGGAGGTCCGGCCGTGCCGGCCGCCGGGTGAGGAGGGCGGCGCGGAGGAGCGGCCCGCGGCAGAGGTCGAGCCCCGCCTGGAGGGCGGTCAGGGCGGCGTCGAAGGCGGTGGCGTCGAGCGCCGCGGCGGCGATCTCGACGCAGGGGACGGCGCCGTCGCTCGGGGTGAATTCCTGGTGCCAGCCGTCCGCGTCCTGGAAGAAGCGCAGGCGCAGGGCGTCGTGGTGGGCGAGGAGCCGCGAGAGGGCCGCGCGGAGGACCGCGGCGGGCAGCGGCTCACGGAGCTCGAAGAGGACCGACTGGTTGTGGTGGTGGACGTTGACCAGCGGCTGCTCGAAGAACCAGCGCTGGCCGGCCGAGAGCGGGGCCGGTCCGGTCACCTCGGCCTGGTCGACCGCCACCGCGACGCCTGCCGCGTCCGCCGCCGCGGCGAGCGCGGCGATGGTCTGGGAACGGACGACCTCCCGCGCCTCCAGGCGCAACCCCGCCTGGTGCGCGCGCGCGATCACCTGGATGGCCAGCATCGCCGACAGTAGAGGCGCCTCCGTCAGAACTTCTCTAAAGCACCTTCTTGGAAATTTGCCTCAGACGATCCTCATGTTGTCGAGCTTTCCGCCCACCTGCTGGTGCAGGTGAGTCAGATACTCGTATTGGCTCGGCAGGCTCCGCCGCAGCCGCTCCGCCTGCCCGCGCAAGGACCGGAAGGCATTGAGGGCGTTACTGGAATCCAGGTGATCCAGCACCGGGAGGCTTCTCGGAGGCCGGTAGTTGAGGCCGAGCAGCATCACCGAATAGGAGTAGGAGTCGAAGCCGTGGTAGGAGGGGTTGATATTGCGCTCGTTGGGCATCCGCTTCTCCCACAAAGAGAGCCGCTCGACGAGACTGTCGGGTAGCACGGTGTGGTTCGTGGCTCGCCAGAACTCGGTGTCGGAGCGGTCGGTCGCCCGGTAGTGGATCAGCAGGAAATCTCGTACCCCGTCGATGCACTCGGCGACCTGGCGGTTGTAGCTGCGCAGGGCCACATCTTCGAGATCGCCGTCCGGAAAATGGCGCACCAGCTCCTCGATGCCGTGCTGGATGAAGAAAATCCCGGTCGACTCGAGCGGCTCGACGAAGCCGCTCGACAGGCCGATCGCGACGCAGTTCTTGACCCAGGAGTTGCGGCAGCGTCCGATCCGCATCTGGATGTGGTTGGGCTCGCAGCCCAGGCAGACGGGCCCCAGGTGACGACGCATCTCCCGCTCGGCCTCCGCCGGGCTCTGGAAATGGCTGGAGTAGACGTAGCCGGTGCCGATCCGGCCGTAAAGCGGGATCTTCCAGATCCAACCCGCGGAGAGGGCGGTGGCGGTGGTGAACGGCTCGATCCCCTGCCGCTCGACGTCCACCGGCACCCGCAGCGCCACGGCACGGTCGCAGAGGAGCGAGTCCGAAAAAGAACAGAAGGGCTCCCCTAAGGCCTGGCTGATCAGCAGGCCGCGAAAGCCGGTGCAGTCCACGAACAGGTCGCCTTCGACGGCGCCGTGCGCGAGGGTCTCGACCCGGGCGATCGAACCGTCCTCGCGCAAAGGGACGTCGACCACGGTGTCGAGGATCTGCTGGACGCCACGCCGGGTGGCATAGTCGCGCAGGAAACGCGCCAGGAGAGCCGCGTCGAAATGGTAGGCGTAAGGGTACTGCAGACGGTGGTGGGCCAGCATGCTGTTGCCGTTCTCAGACTTGGCCGAGAAGTGGCCCTGGACCTTTTCGTCGAAGACCAGGCCATCCATGAAACGGGGGGAACGCTGGGCATCGCAGAGGGCCGGGATCACGAAGCAGGAGTAGTCGAAGGGCGCCTCGTGTCGCAGGAGCTTCAGCCACCACTCGCCCAGGTTGTAACCATCGACCACCTCATAGCGCTGGAACGGATGGTAGAAGTGGCTGCCGTCGCCCCTCCAGTTGACGAACTTGATCGCCAGCTTATAGGCCGCGCTGCAGGCCGGCATCCAGTCCTTTTCGTCGAGCCCCAGGAAGTCGAAGAAGAGCTTGATCGTGCTGAAGGTTGCCTCTCCCACGCCGATAATTGGGACCTCGGGTGATTCGACGAGCGTGACGTCGAGATTCCGTAGCGTCTTGCTCAGGTAGGCGGCGGTCATCCAACCCGCCGAGCCACCACCTACGATGACTACCCTCTTGATCATGTCGATACTCCCCAGTATTCGTCGTATGCTGCTCGTTGGTGCCCCATACCGCGCTGCGCGATGGGGTGCGCCGCGACGGCTTCAAGCTCGCCCGGCCGTCACCCCATCGACGACCTGCCGGATCAGGCCGGTCAGCTCCGTCTCCTTGGCCGTGGAGACCTCCGGCAGCGAGAGAATCTGCTGCAGGAGCGCCTCCTGCTCGCGGCTCCGCCGCAGGGCCTCGGTGTAGGGAGCGGCCTGGAAGGTCACCCGGTTATAGATCGGTACGAACCAATCCTGGTAAAGCTCCGCGAGCCGCCTCTCGATGTTCTTCTTGAGCAGGAATTGCGGTTGCCCGACGTGATCGCGGAGCTCCTCGAAATGCTGCAGGGAGAGATCGGAGACGGCATCCGCCTCGGGCTTCCGGCGCTCCTCGTAAAGGCGGAGGGCCGTCGCCCAGTCGTCTCCCGCGTCCTCCAGGCAGTCGTCCAAGACCCGGCAGTCCTCGAAGCCCGCGTTGACACCCTGGGCATAGAAGGGGACGACGGCGTGCGCCGCATCGCCGATCAGGGCGACGCGCCCGCCGTACGTCCACGGGAAGCAGCGGATGCTCACCAGGTGATTCGTTCGATGGCGGAAGAACTGCTCGGCGGCGTCCGGCATGAGATCCGCCACGTCCGGGAAGGAGCGCTTCAGGAACTCCTCGAGCGCCGCCGGGGTGGTGAGCGAGGAGAAGGACGTCGCGCCCCGGAAGGGCAGGTGGAGGGAACAGACCAGGCTGCCGTCCACATTCGGCAGGCCGAGGAGCATGTACCTGCCACGCGGCCAAAGGTGAACCGCGGAGCGCTGGCCGGCCCACCGCCGGTCGGGGACCGTCGGGACGTCGAGCTCGCTGTAACCATGATCGAGATACTGCTGCGCGTAGTTGAACCCCGGGGTACGCTGGAGCCGCAGGCGTACCGCCGAGAAGACGCCGTCGGCGCCGAGAACGACGCTCGCCACCTCGCGGTGGACGTGTCCGGTCCTCGTTTCCTCAAACTGCACGGCGGGGGTATCGAGATCGACGTCCCGGCACTTCTCGCCGAAGCGGAAGACCACGCCATAGACGTTCTCGGCACGGTCGACGAGGATCCGGTTGAGGTCGTTGCGCAGGATCGAGTACGTGGCCTCGCCATGATTTCCGTAGGGCTGGAAGGCGATCCCACCGTCGAGGCCATGGATCAGCCGGCCATAGGAGGGCACGGCGCGGGCACACACCTCACTCCGCATCCCGACCCGGTCGAGCGCCTGAAAACCACGCTCGCAAAGGCTCAGGTTGATCGAGGAGCGGAACGTCGCGAGCTCGGTACGACGCAGATCGGCGTGCCGCTCCCAGACCTCCACCCGATGACCGCGGCGCGCCAGGTAGATCGCGAGCAGCGAGCCGACGAGCCCGGCGCCAACGACGAGGACCCGCTCGCCCTGCCCCGGTTCCGAATTTCCGTAGAGACCATTTGTGAGCACTGCCTCTTTCTCCCTTGCACAGCTCTTCTCTCGTTAAACCCCCGGAAGCGACGCCACTTCATCGACCGGCGATGCCGATGCCGGTTCGGGACTCTCGTTCTCTTCGCTTTCGACTCGCCTCAGGCGAGGATGGAACCCGGCGATCACCGTGGCGGAAATCACGACGAATCCGAGGACCATCAGCAACAGCCCCACTCCACGGCCCGGCCCGACCCCCAGCACCCGACCGAAGGTCGGGGCGAGCGGCCCGCCGCGCGCCAAGAGAGGCTCGAAGACGCGGTCCGCCAGGGGACCGGCGGCGAGGGCGGCGAAGGGGATCGCGCCGGAGATCACCATCTGCCGGATGCCGAAGACCCGCCCCTGGATCGCGGGATCGATCTTCCGCTGCCAGATCGCCTGGTTGGAGCCGTTGCCGATCGGCAGGGCGAACATGAACACGAAGGTGGCGAAAGCGATCAGGGTCACGCTGGGACGCAGCCCGCCCAGGAGGAGAATGCAGCCCTGGAGCAGCAGGGCGCCCAAGATCCCTTTCACCTTGGAGCGCGGCCCGCCCCAGACGCTCAAGAGCAGGGCCCCGGAGAGCGCCCCCGCCGCGCCGAGCGAGTTGACCGTGCCGAGTCCCCGAGGGCTCGAAAAACCGAGCACCAGAGGGGTGAGGAGGACCTGCACGATGCCGAAGCTCAGGGTGGTGAAGGCGAGGAGGACGAGGAGGGAGGTCAGCCCTTGCTGAGCCCGGATGGCGCGCCAGCCCTCGGCCATCCCGGAACGCAGCGAAACCTGCGCTGCCTTTCCGGAGGACGGGCTCGGGATCGGGGTCGTCCAGAGCACCGCGATGACCAGCAGGAAGCTCACGCAGTCGATCGACAGGAGCCCGTGGAAGCCGATGACCGAGAGGAGCGCTCCGGCGAGCGGCGGGGCCAGGATGGCGGCGAGCGCGGACGAGCTCTGCATCATGCCGTTCGCCCGGGCGAGCTGCTCCGGCGGAACGAGCTGGGTGATGGAGGCCTGGAGGGCCGGGACCTCGAGCGAGCCGTTCGCCACCAGCAGGGCGATCAGGGGATAGACGTGCCAGGGCTGCATCCGATGGGTGTAGAGCAGGTAGATCATGAAGGCCGTGATGAGCGCGGCGACCAGGTTGACGACCATGAGGAGCCGGCGGCGGTCCCAGCGGTCCGCCGTCCACCCCCCCACCGGCCCGACCACCAGGCTGGTCACCGCGCCGGTGAAGGTCATGAGCGCGAACTGGGTCGTCGAATGGTGCTGCTCGAACATCCAGACACCGAGGGAGAAGCCGCCGAGGCTGGCCCCCAGCGCGGAGACCAGCTGGGCGGCCCAGATCCGCAGGAAACCGCCCATCCCCCGGTAGGTCTCGGCCAGGCTCATCGAGCGTCACCCCGCTGGGTGGCATTCAGGGGCTCCAGAACCTCGTCTCGCAGGGACTCGGCTTCCCCGATGCAGGCGCGCAGAATTTCGGCCAGAACCTCGACGCCGGGTACCGCGAGCAGGTCTTTGTGGAGGCCGGGGACGGTATGGATCTCGACGCCGCCCGCCGCGACGTGATCCCAGCCGAGGCTGGGGTCCGCGAGAACCCGCAGCCGATGCGGGGTGGCGTCCCGGAGCTCGGCCGGAGCGACGTCGCGCGCCCGGAACAGGGTGACCCTGCCCGGATAGGCGGCAGTCCTGTAGCGCTCGACGGCCGCCACCCGCGAGATATATCCCAGGACCGTGCGGCGCAGCAGCGCGAAATCGACCCCGGGCCCCAGCGCCTCCGGGCCGCCGAGCATCGCGACCGCTCGCGCGAGCTGGTCTTCCAGGGGCAGACCGCGCAGCGCGTCCATATCGAGCGTCAGCGTCCGCCCCTGGTTCCGGGTCTGCTCGCGCAGGAGGTCGGCGATCATCTCCTCGGCGTCGAGCGCCACGGCCTCGTCGCCCGCGGGAACCGCCGCATCCAGGATGGCCAGGAGCGCCACCTCCTCGCTCGCGGCGACGAGCTGCCGCGCCATCTCGAAGGCGACGATCCCGCCGAAGGAGAACCCGGCCAGGAGGTAGGGACCGGCGGGCCGCAGGCTGCGCACCGCCTCCAGGTACTCCGTCGCCAACTCTTCGACCGTCACCTGCTCCGCCGCGGTCTCGGAGCGGAGCGGACGCGCCTGGAGGCCGTAGAGCGGACGGTCCTCGCCGAGCCGGCGAGCCAGCTGGTAATAGCAGAGAACCTCTCCCCAGACGGGATGGATGCAAAAGAGCGGCGCTTGCGTTCCGCGGGCCTGGACCGGCACCAGCGGTGACCAGGAGTCGCCGCCCTCCTGGCCGAGCCGCAGCGCCAGAGCGGCGACGGTCGGGTAGGTGAAGAGATCGGCGAGCGGGAGGTCGCGCCCGAAGCGCAGGCGGATAAGGGCCATGAGCCGTACGCTCAGCAGAGAGTGGCCTCCCAGCTCGAAAAAGTCGTCCTCGACTCCCACCGGCACGCCGAGCAGCTCTTCGAAAGCCTGCGCCAGGGCGAGCTCGGTCACGTTGCGGGGAGGCACCGGCTCTCGGTCGGCCCACCGCCGGGCCGACGGAATCTCCCGCCGGGAGAGGGCCGTACGGTCCACCTTGCCGCTCGTGTTGAAGGGCAGCTCGGAGAGGACGACGGCGCGGGACGGCACCATATAGGGGGGCAGGGTCGTGCCCAGGGTCGCGAGCAGCTCCTCCTCTAAGAGCTCCGCGCCCGCCTCCGGCATCACCCAGGCGATCAACCGGCGGTCGCCACTGCTCTCGTCCTGCACCGTCACCACGGCGTCGCGCACGCCGGCGCACGCGGCGAGGGCCACCTCGACCTCGCCCAGCTCGATGCGGTGGCCACGGATCTTGACCTGGTGGTCGGAACGGCCGAGAAACTCCAACTCGAGGATAGAGCGGAGGCGCGCCAGGTCACCGGTCCGATACAGACGGGCGCCAGGCTCTCCCGAGAGAGGATCGGGCACGAACCTCTCAGCCGTCAGGTCGGGTCGGTGCAGATAACCGCGAGTCACCCCGATCCCGCCGATATGGATCTCGCCTGGAGTGCCATGAGGCGGGGCCTGGCCGTGCCGGTCGAGAAGGGCGAGACGCGTATTCGGGAGGGGACGGCCGAGCGGCACCTCGGCGCTGGCGACGCCGGCGATCTTGGCGACCTCCTCCCGCGCGGTTTGAAAGGTGGTGGTGGTGATCGTCGCCTCGGTCGGTCCGTAGGAGCTGAGGAACGTCGTGCCGGGAGCCACCCGTGTCGCCCAATCTCGCAGGACCGCCGTCGGCACGGCCTCTCCTCCGGTCAGATAGGCGCGGATCGTGGCCTGGCTCAATGCCTCTTCGGGCAGGGCGGCGAGCCATTGGCGCCAGAGAGCCGCCGGGAGGTCCAGGACCGTGACCTCGGTCCGCGCGCAGAGATCGAGGATTTCAGAGAGCGATAGGCTGCGCGGTTGGGGGTGCAGCACCAGGGCGGCGCCGCTCGCGAGGGCCGGGAAGATCTGGACGGCCGAGGCGTCGAAGGAGAGAGCGGCGAATTGCAGAACGCGGTCGCCGGGTCCCAGGCGGAGGGCCTCCGCCATGGCCCGGGTGAAGCTCGCCAGGCCGCCGTATGGCGCCACCACTCCTTTCGGCGCGCCGGTCGATCCCGAGGTGTAGATCACGTAAGCGGCGCTCTCGGGGAAGACGGTCCCACCGGGCCGCGGCGCGGCGCTCCCACCTGCCGGAAGGGGGACGTCCAGGTAGACGACGCCGGCTCCGCGGGCGGCGAACGCGTCGCGGTGACGCTCCTGGGTCAGGACGACGGGCGTCCCGGCATCGGCAAGGAGGTGCGCCAGGCGTTCCGGAGGGGCCATGGGGTCGAGGGGAACATAGGCTCCACCAGCCCCCAGGATGCCCAGCAGACCCACGATCATCTCCGGCGACGGCGAGACGGCGAGAGCGACGCGGGTTTCGGGGCCGACACCCAGCAGAGCGAGGTGGGCCGCCAGGGAGGAAGCGCGCCGGCGCAGTGCGCCGTAGGAGACGCTCTCGCCCGCGAAGAGGAGGGCTATCGCATCCGGGTTGCGCTCGGCGGCGCGCGTGAAGAGATCCTGCACCGGCACCGTCCATGGGGGTTCGGGCCGGGGACCGGTCCAGCTCGCCAGGAGCTGGCGCTGCTCGCCTTCGGAGAACAGCGGCAGCTCGGAAAGGCGCCTCTCCGGATCGGCGGCGAGCCCGGCGAGCAGGGTCTGGAGGTGAGCCGCCAGGCGCTCCACCGTGGCGGCGTCGAACAGATCGAGGCTGTACTCCAGAACCCCCGACAGTCCGCCGTCGTCGGTCGCGCCGAGGATCAGAGCGAGGTCGAACTTGGCCGTGCCGCTCTCCACTGGGAAGGGCGCGAAGAGGAGACCCGGAATGCTGGGAGCCGGAGACGGCAGGTTCTGCAGCACGAGGACCACCTGAAAGAGAGGAGAGTGGTTCATTCTGCGCGCCGGCTGCAGCTCCTCGACGAGCTTCTCAAAAGGCATGTCCTGGTGTGCGTAGGCGGCGAGCGCCGTCTCCCGGACCCGAGCGACGAGCTCATCCGATCGCGGCTCACCGGACAGGTCGGCCCGCAGCACCAGCATGTTGACGAAAAACCCGATCAGATCTTCCGTCTGGAAATGATTGCGGCCGGCGATCGGGCTGCCGATGGCGAAGCTCTCCTGGTCGCTCATCCGGCCCAGGAGACCCTGGAGGCCCGCCAGGAGGGTCATGAACAGGGTCGCCCCCCGCCGTCGGGCCAGAGCCTGCAACGGGCCGGCGAGGGCGGCCGGCACCGAGAGGGGCCAGTTCGCCCCACGGAAAGTCGGCAGCGCGGGACGGGGACGGTCGGTGGGGAGCGCGAGCGCCGGCGGAATCCCTCCGAGCTGTCTCTTCCAGAAGGCGATCTCCGAGGCCAGGACGTCTCCGGCGAGCCAGTGTCGCTGCCACCAGGCGAAATCGACGTACTGGAGCGGGAGCTCCGCCAGGGGCGAGGCCTGCCCCCGCGCGAACGCGTTGTACAAAATCCCCAGCTCGCGGACCAGCACGGTGGAAGACCAGCCGTCCCCGATGATGTGATGCAAGGTCAGGAAGGCGGCGTGCTCATCCTCGTCGAGGAGCACGAGGCCGACGCGCAAGAGCGGCCCCTCTCCGAGATCGAAGGGACGCCAGGCCTCTTCCCGCGCCTGTCGGTGGAGCTCCTGCTCCCGCCGGGGCTCGGGCAGGCCGGTGAGGTCGATTCGGGGGAGCACGACCGCCACCGCCGGGGTGATGATCTGGACCGGTTCTCCCGCCGGAGCTCCCCGAAAGACCGTGCGCAGGGCCTCATGTCGTCTCACGATCTCGGTCAGCACGGCCTCTAGGACGGCGAACCGTAGCGGGCCGCGCAGGCGGACGGCGGTCGGCACATTGTAGGCCGGACTGCCCGGTTCGAGCTGATCGAGGAACCAGAGGCGGAGCTGGGGAAAGGCGAGCGGGAAGTCGTGGTCCCGGGGCGCCGGGAGGATGGACAGGGCGAGATTCTGCCCGCTCGCGAAGGCGATCTCGGCCAGTCCGGCTACCGTTGGCTGATCGAAGACCTGGCGGATGGAGAGCGCGCCGCCGAAGACAGAGTTGATCCGGGACACCAATCGAGTGGCGAGCAGGGAGTGGCCGCCAAGATCGAAGAAGTTGTCCTGCGCCCCCACCCGCTCGACCTTCAGGAGCTCCTCCCAAATCCCGGCGATCACCTCTTCGACCGGTGTCCGCGGCGCCAGATAGCCCGGCGCGGCGCTCTGCCACTCGGGAGCCCGCAGAGCCTTGCGGTCGACCTTGCCATTGGGGGTAAGGGGCAGGGTCTCCAGGATTACAAAGACCGACGGCACCATATAGTCCGGCAGCCGCTCTCGCAGCGACCGGCGGAGAGTGTCGGCGGAGACGTCACTCGCCACGTAGGCGACCAGGCGCGGGTCGCCGGGCGCGTCCTCCCGCAAGGTGACCACGGCCTGGCTCACCCCGGAGAGAGCGGCGAGCTCCGCCTCGATTTCTCCGGGCTCGATGCGGAACCCGCGGACCTTCACCTGGTGGTCGATGCGTCCCAGGAAGTCGAGGTCGCCGTCGGGTAGCCGACGCACCAGATCTCCCGTGCGATATAACCTGCCGCCGGAGTCGCCGCTGAACGGGTCGGGGACGAACCGCTCCCCAGTGAGGTCCGGCCGCCGCAGATAGCCGCGCGCCACCCCCTCGCCACCGATGAGCAACTCGCCGGCCACCCCGACCGGCACGAGTTGGACCTCCGGATCGACGACGTGCAGATGGGTCCCGTCGATCGGGCGCCCGATCGGCAACGAACCCGCGGCGGAGACCCCGGCCGGCGCCTCATGGACCGAACAGCCCACCACGGTCTCCGTGGGCCCGTACTCGTTGTAGATCCGCGTCCGCGGCGCGTGCTCGCGCCAGAAGGCGAGACTCTCCCTTCGAACCGCGTCGCCACCCACCACCAGGGCCCGCGTCCAACCGCGCACGGCCTCAGGAGAGACCTGCTGCGCCAACAGATCCAGGTGAGACGGTGTCAGCTTGACGAAACTGAGATCGGCCTCGGAGCACACCGAGGAGGCCAGAGCCTCGACGCCGTCCTGTTCTGGCAGGAGCGTCACCGTTCGGCCCGTCAGGAGCGGTGCCCACAAGCTGGTGACGGTGAGATCGAACGCCAGCGAGGAATGGACAGAGGCTCCCCGACCGGTTTCGACACCATAAGCCCGGACCGCCCAGTCGAGGTATCGGGCGACCGCCCGGTGTTGCACCATCACTCCCTTGGGCTGGCCGGTCGAGCCCGAGGTGTAGAGGACATAGGCCAGGTGGTCCGGGGGCACCTCCACCCCGGGAGTCTCCCCGATCTCGGTGTCAGATTCCAAGCGGGATTCCCAGCGGGATTCCCAGCGCTGGTCCAGAAGCACGACCCGGCAATCCAGCGCCGGTACCTGCCCTTGCAGGTGCTCCTGGATCAGTAGAACCCGGGCCTTTGAATCCGCGAGCATGAACGCCAGCCGCTCCCGCGGATAGGTTGGATCGAGGGGGAGATAGGCGCCGCCGGCCTCCAGCACGGCCAGCATGCCCACCACCACGGCGGGTGAGCGCTCGGTACCGACGCCGACAATCACGTCAGGACCGACGCCTAACCGCCGTAAATCTCGTGCGAGATGTCGCGCGCTCTGGATCAGGCGGCGATACGTCCAGCGCTCGCCCCCCATCTCCAGGGCCACGGCGGATGGCGTCCGAGCCGCCTGCGCCGCGACCTGATGATGAAGACAATTTTGCGTGAGCTTCGGGACCCTCGAATCGTTCCACTCCCGGAGGAGCTGACCGTACTCGGCCAAGCTCAGGATGCGCAGCCGCGAAGCCATCCAGTCCGGTCGGGTGACCGCTTCCTCGAGCATCCTCTGCCAATGACCGATCAGGCGATCGAGGGTCGCTGCGTCGAATAGATCGGTAGCGTATTCCATCCCACCGCGGAGATCTCCGTCCTGCTCGTCGAGATTCAAGGTGAGATCAAATTTTGCCATGGCCCGCGCGCCATCGCCGGCCGGGCCGGCCGGCCGTAGTCGCAGATCCTGGATCTCCAGCGCTTCGACAGAAGCGTTCTGCAGTGCCAACATCACCTGGAACAAGGGGGATTGGGCAAGGCTTCTCTCGGGAGCGAGCTCCTGGACGAGCTTCTCGAAAGGTACGTTCTGGTGCGCATGCGCGGCGAGAGCGGTCTCCCGAACCTGGCCGAGCAGCTCCCGAAAAGTGGGGTTACCCGTCAGGTCGGCGCGCAGCACCAGCGTGTTGACGAAGAACCCGATCAATCCCTCGAGCTCCACCTGGTTGCGTCCGGCCACCGGGGTGCCGACGGCGAGATCCTGCTGCCCGCTGTAACGCGACAGAAGAACCTGGAAACCCGCCAGGAGCACCATGAAGGGCGTCGACCCTTCGCGCCGGCTCAGGCTTCCCACCCGCCGGACGAGATCGGTCGGCAGCCGCACGGTCCGCGAGGCGCCACGGAAGCTCTGCACCGCGGGCCGGGGGCGGTCGGTGGGCAGATCCAGGCGAGAAGGCAAGCCGGCAAGCTGCCGGCGCCAGAAGGCGATTTCCCTCTCCAGGATCTCGCCGCGCAGCCAGGAGCCCTGCCACAGCGCGAAATCTGCATACTGCACCGGGAGCTCGGGCAGGGGCGAGGGCCTGCCTTCGGCGAACGCCGCATAGAGAGCCGCGACCTCACGGACCAGGATGCCCAGCGACCAGCCGTCGCTCACGATGTGATGCATGGAGAGCGCGGCAACGTGGTCCTCGTGGTCCAAACGCAGCAGCACGCCGCGCAGCAACGGACCTCGCGCCAGATCGAACGGGCGGTCCGCCTCTTCAGCGGTCAAGGTGAGAGCCAGCGCCTCGCCCCGGCTTTCCGGCAGTCCCGAAAGGTCGACCAGAGGCAGCGGGAAAGCCGTGGCCGGCTGGATCCACTGTGCCGGTCCGCCCTCCTGCGCGACGAAGACCGTGCGCAGCGCCTCGTGACGGCGCACGATCTCCTCCAGGCAGAGCGCCAGCACCGCACGGCGGAGCGGCCCTTCGACACGCAGCGCCACCGGCATGTTGTAGAGCGATGTACCGGGCTTGAGCTGATCGAGGAACCAGAGACGCTGCTGCGCAGAAGACAGGGGCAGGGGTCGATCCCGAAGGGGGGGAGCGATGGCGTCCACGATGGCACCCAAAGGTGGAGCCACGACCCCCGTATCGACCCGTCGCGCGACCTCGACCCGCGCCGCGAGATCCGCCAGGGTCGGGGCCTCGAAGAGATCGCGCAGTGGCAACTCGATCTCAAGAGCCTGGCGCAGGCGCGACATCACCTGCGCCGCCAGCAGAGAATGGCCGCCGAGATTGAAGAAATGATCGGCTGCCCCCACCCGCTCGACCTTCAGTACCTCTTCCCAGATTCCGGCGATCAGCTCTTCGACCGGCGTCCTTGGCGCCAGATAGGTTTCCTCGGCGGGTTGCCACTCCGGGGCCGGCAGGGCTTTGCGGTCCACCTTGCCATTGGGAGTGAGGGGCAGCGCTGGAAGCTCCACGAAGAGGGCAGGCACCATGTAGTCCGGCAGCCGCTCCCGCAGCGACTGGCGCAGCGCATCGGCGGCGATATCACCCACGACATAAGCGACCAGGCGGCGGTCCCCTGGCTCATCTTCGCGCACGAGGACCACCACCTCCCGAACCCGCGATTCGCCTGCAGCGCCGAGGATGGCGGTCTCGATTTCTCCCAACTCAATACGGAAGCCCCGCACCTTCACCTGGTGGTCGATCCGTCCCAGGTATTCGACGTCGCCTGCGGGCAGGCGGCGGACGAGATCGCCCGAACGGTAGAGCCGCGACCCCGCGCTTCCCCAGGGGTCGGGGATGAAACGCTCGGCGGTCAGCTCCGGACGTGAGAGATAGCCGCGAGCGAGCCCGGCGCCGGCCACGCAGAGCTCCCCGGGCACGCCCACGGGCTGCGGCGCGAGCCCCCGATCCAGCACCCGCAGACCGAGATCCGGAATCGCCCGGCCAATGAGGCTACCCCCGCTGCCCAGGACGTCGGCTTCGGCGAGCGGCCGGTAGGTAACGTGCACCGTCGTCTCGGTGATCCCGTACATGTTGACCAGGCGCGGCTTCACGGCCCCGTGCCGTGCCACCCACGGCCGCAGGCTCTGCATTTCCAACGCCTCGCCACCGAAGATCACCAGCCGCAGCGCCAGATCCTGGCCCCCACCCCCCTCCTCCTCGGCTCGCATCAGCTGGCGGAAGGCCGATGGCGTCTGGTTCAGCACCGTCACCTTCTCCTCGCCGAGGAGCTGGTAGAACAGCTCTGGCGAGCGGCTCACCCAGCTGGGCACCACGACCAGGCTGCCGCCGTAGGCGAGGGCTCCCCAGATCTCCCAGACCGAGAAATCGAACGCGAAGGAGTGGAAGAGCGTCCAGACATCCCGCGATCCGAAGCCGAACCAGGCATCCGTCGCCGCCAGCAGCCGGCCGACGTTGGCATGGGTGACGTGGACTCCGCGCGGCTGGCCGGTCGATCCCGAGGTGTAGATCACATAAGCCAGGTTCCCGGGGATCACGCCGCTCTCGACCGGGCCATCGCCGTCGCTCCACTCCCCGGCCTCGTCGAGATGGACGAGCCGCGCTCCATGCTTGGGGAGGATGTCGGAGAACCGACGCTCCGTTACGACCAGGAGCGCCCCGGCGTCGGCAAGCAGCCAGGCGAGGCGCTGTGGCGGATAGGCTGGATCGAGCGGCAGATAAGCGCCACCGGCTTTCACCACTCCGAGGATGGCGACCACCAGCGCTAAGGAGCGTTCCAGGCAGATTCCCACCACCACCTCCGGCCCCACGCCGAGAGCCTGGAGCCGCCGGGCCAACCGGTCGGCCTGGTGGTCGAGTTCCCCGTAGGTCAGAGCCTCGACTCCCAGGACGAGGGCCGGCGCACCCGGCGCGCGCCGAGCCTGCGCCTCGAAGAGCCGGAGCAGGCAGGGAGTGTTCGCCGAGGGTTGAAGCTCCCCTTCCCATTCCACCCGTAGCTCCTCGCGTTCGGAAGCGGTGAGCAGAGGCAGGTCCGACAACCGGATCTCGGGCTCGCGCACCGCCTCCCCGAGAAGGGTGGCGAGATGCCCGAGCATGCGGCATACGGTCGCCAGGTCGAAGAGGTCCGTCCGGTACTCCAGAGTCACCCGCAGACCGCCACGCTCCTCCATGCCGGAGAGGATGAGATCGAAGTGGACTTGGTCCTGCGCGACCTCCAGGGAGCGCCAGCGCAGGCTCGACGGAGCCAGGGTGTCTTCGTTCGGCAGGTAATGAAAATTGGCCACCACCTGGAACAGCGGCTCGGAGCTCAGGCTACGTTCAGGCTGCAGATCACCCACAAGCATCTCGAACGGAAGATCCGAGTGGGCAAGGCCCGCGAGCACCACCTGGCGCACTCGTTCGAGCATCTCGTGGAACCCAGGATCTCCTCGGAGATCGTGGCGCAGCACCAGGGTGTTGACGAAAAAGCCGATGAGGCCTTCGGTCTCGCGGCGGTTGCGGCCCGCGATCGGCATTCCCACGTTGATGTCGAGTTGGCCGGAATAGCGCGCCAAGAGGGCCGAGAACGCCGCCAGGAGAGTCATATAGAGCGTCGCCCCGGCGCTCTGGGAGAGCGCCCGCAGGGACTCCGCCACCTCGCCCTCGAAACGTTGCGCCTCGCTGCTGCCGCGGAAGCTCTGGACCGGCGGCCGCGGGCGATCGACCGGCAGATCGAGCAGTGCCGGAGCCCCGGCCAACCGCTCCCGCCAATAGCCGAGCTCACGCGCCAGCTTATCGCCGGACAGCTGTTGCCGCTGCCAGAGCGCGAAGTCTGCGTATTGGATGGGCAGGTCGGGCAGCGGGTTGGGACGGCCTTGCCGGAACGCCTCGTAGAGGGCGTTCACCTCGCGCACCAACACCCCCATCGACCAGGCGTCACAGATGACATGATGGAGGGTGAAGAGGAGCACGTGCTGTTCCGGCTCCTGGACCAGCAGAGTCGCCCGCCAGAGAGGGCCGTGAGCAAGGTCGAAGGCTTGCCCCGCCTCCGCGACGGCCAGCCGCTGCACCTCGGCCTCGCGCATCCCCAACTCGACCGCCGTGAGGTCGATCCGCGGCAGATCGACCGGGCGGGGCTCGCGGATGACCTGGACCGGGCCCCTCTCAAGGTCTCCGCCGACATGGAAGACCGTGCGCAGCACCTCGTGGCGGCGCACCACCTCGGTCAGAGCGCGGGCGAAAATCGCCGGGGAGAAGGCTCCCTGGGCGACCATGGCGGTCGCCGTGTTATAGGCGGCGCTCCCCGGCGTGAGCTGATCGATGAACCAGAGACGCTGCTGGGCGAAGGACAGCGGTACCGAATCGCCGTTCCGGGAGCCGCGGACGATCGTTTCCTCCGGCGCCCCAGCCGGCGGGCGAGGCGTGCGGCGCTGCCAGAGCAGTGTCTCCAACGCGGCGCGCTGCTGCGGAGAGAGTCGCGCGAGATCGCCTGCCAGGCCTTTCACTGGACGCAGACCTCTCCGTCGAAGCCCCGGGCCTCAAGCAAGCCCATCGGTTCCTCCCTGCCCTGCGGTCTGGGTACGGAGGATCTGCAAGGCTTCCTCCGACATCCCCTCGATCTCGCGAAGAAGGGCGGCCATCTCGTCCTCGCTCTCCTGTTCGACGCGCATCCGGACCACCACCAGCGCGAGCCCCTCCCCGGTCGGCGCCCGGAACACCTCGCGCAAAGGGACCTCGACCCCGAGGGCCGAACGGATGCGCGACAGCAGCAGAGTGGCCAGCAAGGAGTGCCCGCCGAGCTCGAAGAAGTGGTCGCGGATACCCACCCGGGGAATGCCGAGCAACTCGGAGAAGATCCCGCACAGAGCCTCCTCGACCGGAGTTCGCGGAGCGACGAATTCCCGCTCTCTCTGGGCGGCCTGGCCGGGGTTGGGGAGGGAGCGGCGGTCCACCTTGCCCGAGAGGGTGCGGGGCAGGGCCTCCAGGGTCACGAAGGCCGAAGGGACGGCCGAGTCGGGAAGCGCTCCGCGAACCGCTTCGGCCAGGGCCGTCACATCGAGATTCCCCTTGGGGACGACGTAGGCACAGAGGAACTTGTTGCCCTGCGTGTCGACGCGGTCGACCACGGCCACGTCGGCGACGCTCTCGTGCACGCGCAGCAGCTCTTCGATCGGGCCGATCTCCACCCGCACCCCGCGCACTTTGATCTGAGTGTCGCGCCGCCCGACGAATTCGAAGGCACCGTCCTCCCGCAGCCGCCCGAGGTCGCCCGTCTTGTAGACGATGTCGTCCGGCCGGTCGCTCCAGGGGTTCTGCACGAAGGCTTCGGCAGTGAGATCCGGCCGGTTCAGGTAGCCCAGCGAGCGGTACGGCGTCCGAATGTAGATCTCGCCCAGCTTCCCCGGCGGGCAGGGTACCCCCTTCTCGTCGACCACGACGACCCGGACGTCGGGCATGGGCCGGCCGATGGGCACCGCGCGGGCATGCCCGTCCTCCGGACGGACGAGATGGAACAGCTTGACCATGGTGGTCTCGCTGGGGCCGTATAGGTTGACCAGCTGAATCCGCTCCGCGAACAGATCGTGCCAGCGGCGCACGTTGGAAGGGAGCAGGGGCTCCCCCGCGAGCAGCACGAAGCGCAGAGCCGGGAAGCTCTCCGGCGTCAGCTCCTGCCCCAAGATCAGGCGGAAGACGGAAGGAGTGCAGTGCAGCAGCTCGATCCTCTGGTCCTCGATCCACTCGGCCAGCCGGCCGCCGTTGAGGATACTCTCGCGGCCGACGGGCACGCAGACGGTTCCGCCCGCCACCAGTGGCGTGAAGGCGTCACGCAGAAACGCGTCGAAGGCGGGGGAAGTGAGTTGGCTCACCCGCGTCCCCTCGCGGACCTCGAAGGTCTCCACCTCCCAGCGAATGAAGTGATCGATGGCCTGCAGCCGGCCGGCGATCCCCTTGGGGCGGCCGGTGGAACCGGAGGTGAAGTAGACATAGCTCATCGCATCCGGATCGACGGGCTCGGTGGAGAGGGCGAGGCGAAGCCCTGCCGCGCCGTCCCGGACCCAACCCTCTGCGATCGGCAGGACCGTGGCGCGGAACCCATGCTCGCAGAGGAGCCTCTCCAAGGTCTCGACCTGCCCCTCGCTGGCGAGCCAGAGGCGGGGGCGGGCCTCGGCCAAGACCGCGGAGAGTGTGGCCGCAGGGAATTGGAGATCGATGGGGACAAAGGCGCAGCCCGCGTCGAGAACCGCCAACATGGCGGCGATCACGTCGGCGGTGCGGCTCGGCAGGATACCGACGAGTGAGCCTCTCTCGGCGCCGGCTTGGCGCAGCTCCTCTGCAAGCCGCGCCGCCTGGCTCTCGAGCTGGCGGTAGGAAACCCGGTGCCCTTCCCACTCGATCGCCGGCCGGTCACCGAAACGCTCGGCGGCCTGCCGGAACATCTCTTGAATAGGGACATGCATCTCTATTCCGTCTCCTCTCGGAACTCAACTCGGGCCGGAAACCACGAAGGTTTCGAGGAACATGTTGAAGGTAAGGACGATCAGCAACAGGTCCGTATCCAGGTGTGGATGCAGGCGGAAGCCGGGCTGCGCATAGCGCGCCTTCAACCGTTCCACCAGGTCGGCGTCGAAAAATCCCTGACGTCGCACGAGCTCGGTGGACAGCAGGTCTTCGACCCAAGGCACCGAGCGTTGCAGAAGAAGGGGACTCCCCGGGGCACGGAAACCGAACTTTTCTCGCGCCACGATCTGGTGAGGGATCGTCCCTTCCGCCATCCGACGCACCACGTACTTGGCGGTTAAGTCCCGCACCTTGAGGTCCGGTGGCATACGGCGGGCCAGGTCGACGATCCCGAGGTCGAGGAACGGATAGCGCCCTTCCACCGAGTGGGCCATCACCATGCGGTCGCCGTGCTCGCTCAGAAGGTGATCCGCCAGCCGCAGCTTGACGTCCAGGTAGGAGCGCTGATGCAAAGGGTGGCGGCCCCGGAGCCGCTCCCGGTCGACCAACGGATGGGCCATGCAATCGAAATCCTCCATCCGTGCGCGCAGCGCTGGAGCATAGAGGGCACTCTTGATCTCACGGAAGGCGATCTGATTCTTCTCGTAGAAGAGGCGGCGGTCCCCCCAGACGCGTTCGCGCAGCTCTTCCTCGAGTGCGGTCTCTACGTCCAAGGGGTCCTCGTCCCGCTCTCCCAGGCTGTCGAACCGGTAGCCGGGATAACCCCCGAAGATCTCGTCCGCCCCCTCGCCGCCGAGGATGACGGGGACGCCGGCCTCGTGCGCCGCCGCGGCCAAGGCGAGCGAACAGGTGTTATAGGTCTCTTTTACCGGGCACTCGCCATGGAACACCATGGCCTGCAGCCGCTCGATCATGGCATCGGCGGTGAAGCGGATCTCGTGGTGCTCGCAGCCGAGGTGCCGTGCCATGAGCCGTTGGTATCGCCCTTCGTCGATCTCCTCGTCATCGAAGGAGATCGAGAACGAGTGGTAGCGGTTACCGCCGGACATGCGAACGGCGGCGGTCGCCACCAGGGCGGAGTCCAGTCCCCCGGACAAGAACAGGCCCACCGGCACGTCGGCCTGGAGGTGGCGCTCGACGCTGCCGTCGAAACATTTCCGTAGCTCCTCCACCCACTCCTCCTCAGGACGGAGCGGCAGGGTCTCCCCCTCCACGGGATAATCGAGGTCCCAGTACTTGCGCATTGCGACCTGCCCGCGATCTGCCACGATGAGATGGCCCGGAGGCAGGCTGCGGATCCCTTCGAGGATGGTTCGCGGGCTCACCAGCCCGGGGAAGGACAGAATCTGGTCGAGGCCGACCAGGTCGATCCGCCGTGGCGCCTTGGGGTGGCGCAAGATGCCTTTGATCTCCGACGCGAAGATCAGAAGTCCCTCCGACTCGCAGACGTAGAGCGGATTGATCCCGAAGCGGTCACGGGCGAGCAGCAGTCGTTTCTCTCGCTGGTCGTAGAGGGCGAAAGCGAACTGTCCGTTCAGGTGGTCGACCAGCGAGACGCCGTGCTCCTCATAAAGGTGGACCAGCACCTCGATGTCGGTGCGGGTGCGGAAGTGGTGTCCGCGCCCGCGGAGCTCGGCGCGCAGCTCCCGGTAGTTGAAGATCTCGCCGTTGCAGACGAGGATCACCGTACCGTCCTCGTTGGTGATCGGCTGGTCCCCCGTCTCAAGGTCGATGATTTTGAGACGCCGGGCACCGAGGGCGATGTCCGGCTCGATGTAGAGGCCGGACGAGTCCGGGCCTCGATGCACCAGCGCTTCGATCATCGCCGCCGCGACGGATCGCTCGATACGGTCGGCGCCGCGCAGATCGAGACATCCGGCGATCCCGCACATGAGCTATCGCTCCTCCAAGAATTTCGCCGTCGCGACGCTCATCAGAAATCCTCACTGAATGCGCTGGCCAGCTGCCGGATATCGGACTCGGTGGTCAAGGGGATCGCGGAGAGCGGAAGGTCCGGATCCCTGGTGACGCTGTGGAGCAGCGTCAGGAAGTGCTCCGCCATGCGCGCCATGGCCGTCTCCGCGAACAGGTCCGTGTCATAGCGCAAGGCGCCGCCCAACCCGTCCCCCTCCTCGCTCAGCATCAAAGTGAGGTCAAAGTTCGCCGTATAGGCATCCACCTCCAGCGGGGCGATCTCCAACCCACCGGCCCGCCGCGCGGTCGCAGGGAAGTTTTGCAGCACGAATTTTACTTGGAAGAGTGAGGCGAAGGCCGTCTGACGTCGTGGCTGCACGGCATTCAGAACCTTCTCGAAAGGAACCTCCTGATGCGCGAAAGCGCCCAGCGTCACGTCGCGTACGCGCCGCACCAATTCGCGAAAGCCCGGATCACCGGACAGGTTGGTCCGCAGCGCGAGATTGTTGACGAAGAAGCCGATCAGTCCTTCGACCTCTCTACGGTCGCGGTTGGCGACATCGGTGCCGATGAGCAGATCCTCCTGGCCGCTATAGAGGTGGAGAAGGGCTTTGAAGCCGGCGAGAAGAGTCATAAACAACGTTGCCCCCTCGCTGCGACCGATCTCTTCGAGGGGCCGGCGGAGGCCGACGGGCACGACCACGGGGCAGGCCGCGCCGCGAAAGCCCGGAGCGTCCAGGCGGTCGCGCCTTTGCGGCAGCTCCAAGACGGGCAGCGGGCCTGCGAGCTGGTCTCGCCACCAAGCGAGTTGGGACTCCAGCCACTCCTCGTTGAGCCCGTTGCGCTGCCAGACGGCAAAGTCGGCGTACTGAACCGCCGGCTCGGGCAGGATGGGAAGACTCCCGGCGGAATCCGCAGCCAGGGCGGTATAGAGTGTGCCGACCTCATGGGTAAGCAGGCCGAGCGACCATCCGTCCCCTGCGATGTGGTGCAGGGTAAAGAGGACGGCGTGCTCCTCTCGTGACAGGCGCACCAAGGAGGTGCGCAGGGGCCAGTCGCGGGTGAGATCGAACGGGCGCGCCATCTCACGGTTCGCCAGCCGGCGCAACTCGCTCTCCCGCGCGTCTTCCGGGAGACCGGCCAAGTCGACGAGCGGCAGAGGGAACGGCGCGGCCGGATCGACCGCCTGGACCGGCCCGACTCCGCTCTCCTGATAGCGAGTGCGCAGCACCTCGTGACGGCGGACGGTTTCGCTGAGACTGGCGGCGAAGACATCGGGCATGAGGGCGCCGGTCAGGCGCACCACGCTGTTCAAGTGGAGGGCCGAGCTCTCCGGCTCCAGCAGGTAGAGGAACCAGAGACGCTCTTGAGCGTACGACAGAGGCACCGGACCCTCGCGCGGTATGGGGACCAGGGGTGGGGCGACCCGGCCGGTGCCCGCCCGTCGCGCCGCCTCGACCCGCGCCGCGAAATCGGTGAGCCGCGGAGCCTCGAAGAGATCGCGTAGCGGCATCTCGACGCCGAAGTCGCTCCGCAGCCGCGCCATCACGCGGGTTGCCAGCAAGGAGTGGCCACCCAGATTGAAAAAATGGTCGGTCGCCCCCACCCGTTCGAGGCCGAGCAGATCGGTCCAGAGACTGGCGAGGACCTCTTCGAGGTGCGTTCGCGGTGCCAGATAACTTTCCTCCGCGGTCCGCCACTCCGGAGCGGGTAGGGCCTTCCGGTCCACCTTGCCATTCGAGGTGAGGGGAAGAGCGGCGAGCGCGACGAAGGCGACGGGCACCATGTAATCCGGCAGCCTATCGCGCAACAACTGGCGCAGTTCCTCGGGCGAGGCACTGCCGACCCAATAGGCGACCAGTCGCTGGTCGCCAGGTGTGTCCTGGCGCGCCACCACGACCGCCTCACGGACTCCTGTCAGCGCCGAGAGTGCCGCTTCGATCTCGCCCAGCTCGATGCGAAAGCCGCGGATCTTGACTTGGGAGTCGCGCCGCC